>JAEIGA010001663.1_pt1 | contig 35035 bp, 56 predicted proteins | sample 9270691 | NCBI WGS metagenome assembly JAEIGA01 (sample SAMN17057246, study PRJNA624740) | gut metagenome | biome: biome; isolation source: fecal sample | host: Bos grunniens | place: China: Xizang | collected 2019
AGCGCCACACAGAGCGTGCGGCTTTTTCCACAGGCTTTTTGAATAAATCAACACGGTATAAAGAGAGGAGGCTTGGACGTGACAAACCTCATTGATGCCGCCAGGAGCGGTGACAAACGTGCAACACTAATCGCATTAAGAGACAAATTAGCGGAGACTATTCAGAACTGCGAAAGTGGGAGAGACATGGCATCGAACTCAAAACGCCTCATGGAAGTGATGGCGGAGATCGAAGCACTCCCTGATCCGAACGCAAAGAAATTATCAAAGCACGACCGCCTGAAACTGAAGCATGAAAACCGGTAGACAGGAGCCGACATACTCCGTGACCGGTGAATATGCGTATTCAGTCAGTGATGAAGTGGTAGAAATGTTTGAGGAGGATGGCGGAGCAACCTTCTACCCTTCACAGAAGAACGAGCTGACGTATATGTTGGCCCGAAACAAGGATGGCTCACCGGCTGCAATGACAATCGGCATATCAAGGCCGCGTCAGAACGGCAAAAGCTATGCAGCACGGTACTATGCCGTGTATATGGGTGACTTTGAGCACAGGGCCGTGTTATACAGTGCACACCACAGCACAACGACGAACAAGATGTTTAAAGCATTGTGCGATCTGTTTGAATCTCCGGAACGATTCCCGGAGTTTTACGCTGATGTGAAGCATATCAGCCACGTCCGTGGCTATGAAGGCATCTACTTCAATGACTGGACGGATGATGATGGGAATATACAGCCCGGCGGATGTATAGAGTTTGCAACAAGAACTAACAGCGGATCACGAGGCGGCACTTATTCGGTCATTATCATAGACGAAGCGCAGGAGATGACGAAAGACCAGCAGGAGGCACTTCTGCCTGTTATTTCTGCGGCATCGGATATCAACGACATAGCGATGATGCCACAGCAGATATATGTCGGCACACCGCCCGGAGCGACCTGCCACGGCACCGTGTTTGCCGATATGCACAACGTCGCACACTCAGATGAAAAGGGCGGTACATGGTGGCTTGAATGGTCAATCGAATCGAAAGACCTTAATGCAGACATAACCAGTGTTGACAAGGCTCTGGAGCTTGCCTACGAGACAAACCCGGCGATGGGCTACCGGATCGCGGAAAAGACAGTCGTTAATGAGTTTGAGAACATGAGCATAGACGGATTTGCTCGTGAACGGCTCGGATGGTGGTCGCCTGTTTGCGAGCAGAGAGTCAACTATGCCATCCCCGAAAGCGTCTGGGATGCGTGCAAGAGCGGCGATCTGAAGCCGGAAGGCAAGACGGCTTATGGAGTCAAGTTCTCTCCGGATGGTTCGGACGTGGCCTTGTGCGGTGCGGTGATCCCGAAGGACGGCCCCGCACGAATCAGCCTGATCGAACGGAAAAACACGGCAGCAGGCACTCAATGGCTTGCGGACTGGCTGAATGAAAGATACACAAAAGCATCGTGCGTCATCATAGACGGTCGAAACGGTGTTGACGTGCTGATAGATAAAATAAGCGGCACCTGGCGGGCAAAAGGCGCGATCATCAGACCTTCTGTCAGGGATGTCGTTGCAAGCGTGTCCACACTGACGGATGCGCTGAATGAAAAGACCGTTACATGGTTTGAAGGACAGGCCATGTTGAGAGAGTCTGCCGTTACCAGCACGAAGCGTCCGATCGGCGGCGGCTGGGGATTCGGCGGAGATAACGCAACACCGATCGAGGCGTGTGCGTTGGCATTATGGGGCGTAAAGAACACGAAACGCGACCCATCAAAGAAAATGAGGATCGGATAATGGGCAGATTGGAAATAACAACACATATCGGATGCCCGATAGATTGCATGGACTGCCCACAGGCACTCTTGAGATCGAAATATAAAGGCAAAAAGACGCTCGACTTTGAAGATTACAAAAAGGTCATAGACAAAGTGCCAGCAGGTACGCGCATTGATTTTTCGGGCATGTGTGAGCCATTCACTAACCCGCGATGCACAGACATGATCCTTTATGCAGCCGATAAAGGATTCCCACTTGCGCTTTATACGACGTTGCAAGGAGCAACGATGGAAGATTATGAACGGCTGAAGGACGTGAAGTACGAAGTGGTGACGATCCATCTGCCCGACAGAGACGGACGATCACATTTTAACTTCACGGATGAATACTATAGAGTTTTACAGCACTGGAACTGCAACAATTACTCCTGCCACGGTCAGATTGATTACCGGGTGACACCGTATTTGGGGTATCGCAATCTTATAACCTTTATGCACGACCGGGCTGGAAACGTCGAGTGCAGGCCGCATATAAACATTGACACAAACAGAGGTCTATGGTGTATCACATCGGGCAAGTCAATGGATCACAACGTCCTGCTGCCGAATGGTGATGTACTGATGTGCTGCATGGATTACGGCATGACCGGAGTGTTTGGAAACCTGTTCACGCAAAGCTATGATGAAGTGATTAACTCACCGGCTGCCTGTGCTATGCGGGCAACGCTGAACGAAGGTGAAAGTATATGCCGACATTGTTCAAATGCGACTTGAGCATTATTGTACCGGTTTACAACCTTGAGGATTACATCGGAGAGCTGCTTGAGTCACTGAAAAAGCAGGATACAAACGGGTACACAGTCGAAACTATATTCGTGCTCAATAACTGCACGGATCACAGCGAAGACGTTATAAAAGCAAGCCGTCTGTCCTGCGAAATAATCACTTGCGAGATTCAGGGATGCGGACCGGCGCGTAACGCGGCGATGGACATCGCTACAGGCGAGTACATTTGGTTTATGGACGGGGACGATTGGTTGACATCTGACACGGCCATAAGAGACGTGCTGGATAAAGCCAAAAAAGAGAAGCTGGACATCCTGCGGATACCATACGCAAGCGCGCGTTTCCAGTGGTTCTACTTTTCAATGGTTTGGCAGTACGTTATGAGACGTGAGTTCATAGATGAGTTCAGATTTCCGCAGGTTCAGCCCGGCGAAGACGATATCTTTATGGATCAGGTGCTTGAGAAGTGCGGGCTTGACAGAAACAGATATATGGAGCTCCCGCACATGACGCGGGCACTCTATTATTACAATTATTTACGAGAAGGCAGCAACATGTATAAGGTCTGCGTGCTCGGCGAAACAATATAAACAGAGGGATTCCACGATGATTTTTAGTTTAGTTCCGGCACAGGTCGATGGCCTCCCGGTTGAAGAACACGAGAGATTACAGAACCTTATCAACGTCTTTACCTACTATCAGGGGAAGAACGCAGTCAAGGACAAGTATTACGAGGGCAAGATCAGCCTTGGCGATGTCAATCTGGGCATTGCGTTGCCAGAGGGCATGAAAGGGCTTGAGATCGGGTGCGCATGGGGCGCAAAGACGGTTGACGTTCTTGCAGCGAGGTCGATGTTTGACGGATTCGTTGGTGCTAATGGCGATGAAGTGGCAGAGCTGGACAGGATCGTCGAGGACAACCGGCTGATAGCGCAGTACAACAAGGCGACACGCGATGAGCTGAAGCTGGGCTGTGACTTTGCCACACTCAGCGCGGATGACAAGATCGGTGTCAAGATTCGATTCCACTCCGCTCAGACAGCGGCGGCCGTATGGGACGGAGAAAAGGGCAGAATAGCTTACGGCTTTGCCATTATCGACACCGCACCGACAAGCGAAGAAAATGTCTGGATACCGTCACTTGTAAATTACTATACCGACGATGCAGTTTACGTCATGCACCGTTCAGATAATGACGTATGGTACGCAGAACAGCACCGGCACCGCATGGGCAGACCACTTATGGAACCGCTTATCTGGAACGCAACGTCAGATAAGCCATTCGGCCGGTCGAGGCTCAAAGAACCCGTAAGGCGGCTCATTCAGGGTTATGTAAGGACGATAGCAAACGCTACAATCGGGCTGGAGTTCGCAACAGCACCGCAGAAGTATCTGCTCGGTGTTACAGACGATCAATACGACGTTATCATCAATCAGAAATTCAAACAGTACGTCGGGTCGATACTTGCGAGCACTACGAACCCGGAGACAGGCGAAAGACCGACATTCGGACAGCTCCAGCAAGGGCATATCACGCCGCACGTTGAAATGTTGCGTGTGCTTGCCACACAGTTCTCAGCGGCGACAGGCTTATCCGTCACCGATACTGGCGTTATTAACGATGCAAACCCGACAAGCGCAGACGCAGTGCTCGCACAGTCACAGACGCTCGTGAGCATGGCGGAACAGTTGAACACCGGAAACGGTGATGCGCTCAAAGTCATCGCGCTTATGGCACTTGCGATAAAGAACAACACGACTATCGAAGGGCTGACAGACGAGCAGCGCGATATCGTGGCACATTTCAAGAACCCGGCGATGCCGTCCATCGCGGCAACAGCAGACGCGGCGATCAAGATTGCATCCAGCAGGTCGGCGTTTGCTCAGACAGATACTTTCCTTGAGATGATCGGCTTCGATCAGGCAGACATCCGCAGAATCAAGGCCCAGGAAGCAAGAAGCAGAGGAATGCAAGTCCTTGAAGAGATGGAGAATGTGCCCGTTCAATCAGCTACAGTCGAAACGGTACAGGAGGCTCAAGAGGAAGCCATCGAAAAGGTTGACGAAGTAACAAACAAGACGCTGAATGGGGCACAGACACAAAGTTTAATAACCGTAGTTGGACAGTACGCTGCCGGACAGCTTACGGAAGGACAGGCGATAAATATTATTTCGACTGCGATAGGTGTATCAAAAGATCAGGCGCGTGAGCTGTTGCTGTCATAACGCTGTTTTCGGAGCATAAATAATGGCTGATATAGCATTAAACGATTGGATAAACTTCAAAGACAAGATGGCACGGCTTTCACAGACAGCGGCGGACAAGCTCACCGACTACATAAACAGAGGTGGCGGGTATGCCAATATGGACATTAAGGATATCGTCGGGTATGCCACAGCACTCGTACAGAAATACGGCGAAGGTGAAGGCGCACTTGCGGCGATGATGTATGATGCCATCGCAGAATTGAACGGTGCGGCGGTTCCGCCCGCTGAAATTGCTCCGCTGCCTACTTACGGCGATGTTGCAAAGGCGATACAAGGCGCGGCAAAGACATCCGAATTAAGCGGATATCTCGGAGCCGTAGCGGGCAGACTTGTCAAGCAGGTCGGAGCAGATACGACACTGCAAAACGCAGAGCGAGACGGTGCACAGTTCGCATGGATACCGATGGGAGACACCTGTGCGTTCTGTCTGACGCTTGCATCCCGTGGATGGCAGTATATGTCAAAGCAGGCCATGAAAAACGGACACGCGGAGCATATACACGCCAACTGCGACTGTCAGTATGCTGTCCGGTTCAACAAAAACACGAATGTCGAAGGCTACGATCCGGACAAGTACAAAAAGATGTACTACGACGCGGACGGCAACACGCCGAAAGAGCGGATCAATGCTATGCGGCGGGAGTTCTATGCTAAGAACAAAGCAAACGGCATTAAAGATTTGGAAGGCTCTGTCGCAGAAGAACTGAATGTTTCTGCACGGATGATTCCGACGTTTACACCGGCCAGCACGATAAGCGAAGCTGAACAATTTGCGACGCAATTTACAACAGGAGGGGCGTATTCAAAGGTTAGTTACGCAGGCGTAGAACTTCAATATGCAAACGAGTTCAATCGGGCCATGAATGACGTGCTTTCGCAGTACGAGCCGAAATACAAGCTCCGAAACATAGAACCGATGAATATGCGGTCAAAGCAGTTTAAAGGGTCAACAGCAGATGCCGCTTACAAGTGGGGATCATGTGACCTTTTTTACAACAAGGGATATTTCAAGTCTACAAAGGATTTTCAAAAACATCGTGAACAGTATCAGACATTGCTTGATCAAGTAATGCCTAACGTAGACATGGTGATAGAAAAATACGAAGGGGAGACGGGCTTTTTTGCAAAAAAACGGCTTGATTATATGAAGGCACTTAAAGCGTCGGGCAGGTCAAACGTCAGCGAAGCTGACCCATACGGAACGATGGTGCATGAGATAGGGCATTATTTAGACGATAATCTGTTTGGCTCAGAATATAGAAAACGTGGATTTGACCTTGCGGCCAGCTTTCAAAACTATTCGGGGAAAATATCTGCATACGCAACGGAATCAAAGCAGGAGTATGTTGCGGAGAGCTTCTTGATGTACTGGAAAGGGGAAAAGAGCACGCTCGATCCGGAGCTTGTTCAAATTTTTGAGGAGTTGAGAAAATGAAAGATGGAGAAATTATAATCGACGATTTCATGCGGCCACTAATAGAAATATTCAAAGAGATTTTGAAGACAGAGGACGACGAAGAAGATCAATAAAGGGGCAATATGGCTGAATATGTAATCCACGCCTGTCCGGTGCGTGAATGGTATGTCGATGATTACTTGATACCGTCAATGCTGGAACAGGGGATAAACCGAGATCAGATTGAAGTATGGATGGACAGCACCGGCATGGGCAATCTGATATCGTTCATGCGATGCTGTGAAAAGTACGGAAAGCGAAAAAACGGCCGCTGGCACTTGCAGGATGATGTCTGCATCAGTTCAGACTTCAAAGAGAAGACAGAGCTCTATGATGACGGAATCGTCTGCGGGTTTTTCAGAGCGAACTGGCAAGGGCTTACTCCACAGGCAGGCGTGGTTCCGGCCGTTTATATGTGGAATAGCTTTCAGTGTATCAGGATGCCCGATGAGTATGTTGGCGAGTGTGCCGAATGGTTCTTTACCGATGCAGCATACAGAGACGTTTACAAAGAGACGGTGCGGATCAACAAGTGCGACGACTCCATGTGGATGGACTTCATAAACGAATGCCATCTGGACGCAACAGTGCGCAACCTGAAGCCGTCAATCGTCGAGCATGTGGACTTTTTGTTAGGCGGCTCAGTTATCAACCACGGCCGCGACGGATATGCGCGGGGCGACTTGTGGGAGGACAACGAAGCATTTGAAAAACTAAGATCAAAATTGGCGGCCGATTCAAGGGCCGCTTTTATTGATAGGCCACGCGTGCCATAAACGCGGAATAAGCACTCATTGGAGGTTAGAACAAATGGAAACTGTGAATCAGGAAGAACAGGCAACCGAAAGAACATTTACGCAGGCAGAAGTTGACGCCATAGTCGGAGACAGGCTCAAAAGAGATCGGGCGAAATACGCTGATTATGACGACATCAAAGCAAAAGCGGCAAAATTTGACGAGCTGGAAGAAGCAAACAAGAGCGAGCTTCAGAAAGCGATCGAGAGCAGAGACGCTCTGCAAACGGAGCTTGACGCGATCAAAAGTGCCAATGCGATCCGGGACATTCGTTCAAAGGTTGCGGAAGAAACCGGCGTACCGATCAGTCTTTTATCGGCTGAGACAGAGGAAGAGTGCAGAACTCAGGCAAACGCGATTTTGGAATACGCAAAGCCGAGCACATATCCGAATGTCAGGGACGGCGGAGAAGTTACGCGAGTAGGAAAGCCAACTACCCGTCAGCAGTTCGCTGAATGGGCGGATAAGGCTTTCGGCTAAATTTAGTTTTACCGGACGGCAATATGGAAGCCGTTCGCTAACCTGAAAAAGTTACAGGAGGTTTTTTTATTATGGCAACTGGAACAGCCACAAACAGGACTTATATTTCACTTCCGACAGAAGTATCTTCAGAGATACTCCAGCACGTGCAGGAAGAATCCGCAATCATGCGCCTTGCACGTCAGATCAATCTTCCCGGACGCGGGCTTACCATTCCGATGATAACCGCAGACCCGGAGGCTTCTTGGGTAGGTGAGACATCTGCAAAGACTGTCGCAAATCCCACTCTTTCAACAAAGCTCATGTCAGCGTACAAACTGGCCGTTATCGTACCGTTCTCCAAAGAGTTCAGACGCGATATCCCGGCTCTGTATGACGCTCTGGTAGCTCGTCTGCCGCGTGCGCTGGCACTTAAATTCGATACCACCGTAATAACCGGCGTTGCTCCCGGATCGAACTTTGACGTTCTTACTGGATGCACACAGCGGAACATAGGCTCAAACCCGTATTCAGCACTGGTACAGGCAGAAGTAGACATCGCTACCCATTACGGAAACATGGACGGCATCGCGCTTTCACCGGCCGGCAAAGGCGTTCTTCTTGCTGCACTTGACGGCCAGAACAGACCGCTCTTTAACGACGTAGCATCCGACGGTATCCCGCGTGTACTCGGCGCTCCCGTTTATGTAACACGTGGCGCATACAAAGCAGGCGCGGCAAGCACCGGTTCTACACCGGCACAGCCGAACATCGTAGGCGTAGCGGGCGACTGGTCACAGGCTATGTACGGAACAGTAGAAGGCGTAGAGATCACCTATTCCGAAGACGCAACACTTCTGGATTCCAACAGCAATCCGATCTACCTCTTCCAGCAGAACATGTTTGCAGTACGCGCAGAGATCGAAATCGGTTTCCGTTGCGATACCGACTGCTTCAATCTGCTTACCACTGCTTACAGTGCTTAATTAACTTAATTCCAGCGGCCGGGTGTGTCCCGGCTCTGGATGATTGGAGGCAAACATGGCATACGCAAGCGTAGTTGAGGTGCAGGCACGCATGGCGCGAACGATGACAGCGGGCGAGCAAGTAATATGCGCGGCCTTGCTGGACGACGCGGGCGTGCTTATTGATGCTTACAAACAGGATGCAAGCGCAGATGCAAAGAAGGTCGTCTCCTGCCGCATGGTCATGCGTGCGATGGGTGACGGCCAGGACACCGTGCCGATGGGCGCGACACAGGGGTCCATGTCCGGGCTGGGCTACTCCCAGAGCTGGACGATCGGCTCCGGAGGCGCGACAGGCGAGATATATCTGTCAAGAACCGACAAGATGATTCTGGGCGAAGGCAATTCTATCGGATCGTATAGCCCGATCGAGGAGTTAGTATGCGAGGAACGACAGTTACCCTTTACGAATTAACACAGACAGGCACAGACGAACTGGGCGTGCCGATCTACACGGAGACACCGACACCGGTTGAGAACGTGCTGGTCGGTGAGCCTTCAACGGAAGACATTGCCACATCAACCGCACTCTATCAGAAACAAATCCGATATATGCTGGGCATCCCGAAAGGGGACACGCACAACTGGATGGATCGGAAAGTATCATGGACGGATTCATACGGCATCACGCACGTCTGCATGACGTTCGGCTTTCCCATTACCGGCATCGAGGCAAATATCCCGACAAAGTGGCACATGAAGGTGAGGTGCGAGGACTTTGGCTAATTACAAGTTTGAACTTGATAAAGCCGGAGTCGGTGAACTGCTGAAGTCTGAAGAGATGACAGAGGCTTTGTTGAAAGAAGCAAGGACTGTTCTGAACCGTCTCCCGAACGGCTACGGTATATCATCAGGTATGACCACGCAACGTGCGAAGGTCACGGTCGGCACCCGCACACGCGCTGCTGCATCCGACAATCTAAAGAACAACACACTGTTAAAGGCGTTAGGACGATGATCGAAAAAACAATTAGAGATTTTCTGCTGACGAAGCTGACGGCTCCGATCTATGTCGATGTACCGGCTGATCCTCCGGATGAATACATCGTGATAGAGCGGACAGGCGGCGGAGAAGATGAGCACATCCGGAGCGCAATGATCGCGATCCAGAGTTACGGCAAGCGCAGGCTTGCGGCAGGCAGCCTTCATGAAAGCGTACTCGCAGCCATGAAGAGCCTGAACGTGCGGAACGATATTTCTGCTTGCCAGCTCGATGCGGAATATGACTACACGGACACCACGACCGAACGGTATCGCTATCAGGCCGTCTTCAACGTCATTTACTATTAACGGAGGTCAGAAAATGGCAACTGGAACAAACACAGCATTAAATGTATCAGCTGGTAAACCGGCGGTCACAGGCGGCATTTATCGCGCTCCGCTGGGAACCACTCTGCCGACAGATGCAAGCACAGCCCTTGGCGGTACATTTACATCTCTGGGCTATATCGCATCGGGCGGCGTTACTCATGCTTTCAACCTTGACACAGGCGAATACAGAGCATGGGGCGGGGATCTGGTGTTGGCATATACCAACAGCAAGACGCATACGTTCGCGTTCGGACTTATTGAGGTCCTGAACAAGACCACCTACGAGACGGTCTACGGTGCATCGAACGTATCCGGAACACTCGCAACAGGCATTGCAGTCACAGCCGACGGCGATGACATGACCGAATATGTTTATGTCATAGAACTTGCAATGCGTGACGGAGCTATGAAGCGTATCGTAATCCCGGACGGCAAAATCACCGCGATCGGTGATGTCGTATATCAGGACAGCGATGCGGTCAGCTATCCGATCACAGTTACGGCACAGGTTGACGCATACGGAAACAGCCATTACGAATACATCAAAAAGGCTGCTTCGACCTGATAAGCAGGAGGGCAATATATGAAGGGCAAAACAGCATCAGGATTCGCATTTACCGTTGATGATGACGCAAGAGACGATTATGACTTAATGCTTGCTTTTATGAAGCTCCAGAACGGCGATCCGACAGTTCTTGACGAGGCTGTTGAACTGCTCCTGGGCAAAGATCAGAAAGACAGGCTCCGCGAACATTGCAAAGGCAAGTCCGGGAGAGTCCTTGCGACAAAAGTCATCAAGGAAGTCGAAGAAATAGTCAGCATCATCGGAAAAAGCGACAGCGATGTAAAAAACTGATTATCCTTGCCGCGATGATACGCGCAGACGAGCACGCGCTCATGTGCGACTTTGCGGAAACCTACAACATCTACGACTACAAGCAGTTACGGCCCATGCAGGCCGCTATTTTTGCGGCTGGGCTGCCTGCTGAAAGTCGGATCAAACGGAAAATGTCAGGGCAGAAGCACACGAACCAGACGATACTTCTGTCCTGCATCGCTGATTCTCTACGGACGTTGATATGGTTCCAGACAAAGGACGGACAGCGCGGTATCAACCGTCCGAAGTCTATCCTTGAAGAACTCATGGAAGACAAAGAACAGCTTGCAGAGTTTTCGTCTATCGAAGAGTACGAAGCGGCAAGGGCACGAATTATGGAGAACTAATATGGCAGGAACCAACATAGGAACTGCATATATCACGATAATGCCATCCACGAAGGGGATATCAGGCTCGATATCCAATGCGCTGAAGGGCGAATCCGTAAAGGCCGGTAAGTCGGCTGGCATGAACATCGTCGGCGCGATCAAAGGCGTGATTGCCGGTGCAGCGATCGGCAAGTTTTTCAAAGACGCGCTGGATGCGGGCGGAGAGCTTGAACAGAACCTTGGCGGAACAGAAGCGGTCTTCGGACAGTTTGCAAAGGACATCCAGAAGACAGCAGACGACGCATATAAGAACATGGGCCTGTCTGCATCTGACTATATGGCAACAGCCAACAAGATGGGGTCGCTTTTTCAAGGCTCCGGAGTTGAACAGTCCAAAGCGTTAGAGCTTACGACCGAAGCCATGCAGAGGGCGGCTGATGTTGCATCCGTCATGGGCCTTGACACGACAGCGGCGATGGAATCCATTGCGGGCGCAGCCAAAGGCAACTTCACCATGATGGATAATCTCGGCGTTGCCATGAACGCGACGACCCTGTCTGCGTATGCTCTTGAAAAGGGCATGAACTTTAAATGGGATACGGCTTCAAACGCAGAAAAAGCGGAAGTTGCCATGCAGATGTTCATGGAACGGACCGAACAGTACGCGGGCAACTTTGCAAGGGAATCCGAAGAAACCTTTGCCGGTTCTCTGGGTGCGATGAAAGCCGCCAAAGAGAACTTTATCAGCAACCTGGCTCTGGGCAGAGACGTACAGGGACCGCTTACCGAAATGGCAAGCGCGGCAAAGAACTTTATCATCGGTAACGTCTTTCCGATGATCGGGAACATTCTGAAAGAGCTGCCATCGCTTATCGGCAACGCTCTGACCAATCTGTTCAACAACATCCCCGGAATGGTAGAAAATGCCATCGCGTTTATCCAGAACCTGACAACAGCGATCACGGACAACAGCGGAGAATTTTCATCCGGGCTGGTTGCACTGTTCCAGGCGGGCATGACGGCACTCACACAGACGGACTGGCTCGGACTGGGCAAGGCACTTCTGACGCTCATCTGGACAGGGATCAAGACGGTCGCGCCGATTTTATGGAACGGCCTTAAAACTCTGGCAATAGGAGCGGCTGAAAAGTTCAAGTCAATCGACTGGGCAGAAGTCGGGCACAAGATCGTATCGTTTATCGGTAACGCGATCGGTACGGTCGGCAGATGGATATGGGATGCACTTACGAGCATTGGAGAAACAGCCAAAGAGAAGTTTCAGGACGTTGACTGGTCCGAAGCCGGAAAGAACGCTTTTCATGCGCTTGTTAATGGCATAAAGAATGTAGCGGAAACGATCTGGGACGCGATCAAGACCATTGCTACGACAGCAGCGGAACACTTCAAGGATATTGACTGGGCGCAGGTCGGTCAGAATATCATCGAGTTCATAGCAAACGGAATCGTGGCGGTTGCATCGTTCGTCTGGGAGGCACTGACAACGCTTGCGACAACCGCGTCGGAGTTCTTTCAGGGTATCGACTGGGAGGACGCCGGTAAGAACGCTGTTCAGTTCATTATCAACGGCGTGGTAAGTCTCGCGGAGAATTTCTGGAAGATGTTAAAGTCCATCGGCCAGCTTGCGGGATCGAGTCTGATGGAAATTGACTGGCTTCAGTTGGGCAAAGACATTCTGAACGCTATCAAAGACGGACTTATTGCAATCGGCGAGTTCTTCTGGGGCGCATTGAAGGAGATCGGATCAACGGCTATTGACTGGCTCCTTGAAGTCGATTGGATTCAGTCTGGTATTGATATCGTTTTAGGCATCATAGAAGGTATCAAAGAATGGGGCGCACAGATCGGCGATACGATTCTCGGATTTGCGAGCGGTGCGGTTGATAAGGTCAAGAACTTCTTCAAGATCGGATCACCGTCGAAACTCATGCGTGACGAGATCGGCAAATGGATTCCGATCGGTATTGCAGAAGGCATCAAGGAAGAGGCCGACACAGTTACCCAGGCGATGGACGACATCGCAAAAGACGCAAGTGTTGAGATCAGCCCGATTGCCAACCTGCGACCGCTTGAAAGCATCCGCAGCGGCATATCGAGTTTTGTTAATAACATTACTGTAAATGGAGCGGAGAACCCGGAAGACTGGGCGGCACGCTTTGCTAAAGAGCTTAACGTACAAATGAGGATGGCTTAATGGCAAGTACAATAGCACCGTCGGGACTGTCAGCAGCACGCGACGGTATGAAGTTCACGCTGTCGTGGAAAATCGCAGACGATAACTACGACGGGGGACAGGAATATCAATACAGAACAAATCTTGATGATTCGGGCGTATGGACGAGCGTGTCCATTGACGCAGATGCTACGTCTCGCACGATATCACTGTCTGCATCGAATTACTATCCGACAACAGCTGATAAGCTCTTACGGATCGCGTTTCGTGTGCGTGGCAAGAAAACCGGCGCGGACTGGTCTGCATGGTCGTCAAAAGTCTATGAGATGAACGTACCGAAAAACCCGGTCGTAAGTCAGGCTCTTGACGAAGTGCTGGACAATAAAACGACGTTCACCTGGACCGTTGAAACAGATTCGCAGTCAACCAGGCCGACGGTCAACACGGAATGGCAGACCATGCTGCTGCACAACTGCACCGAGACCGACGGGAGCAAGCTGAAATGGGCAAGCACGCAGCCGGAGTGGGCAGAAGGTTCAGGCGCGCTTAATACGTCAAAGGCCATCACCGAAGATTCGGAGATATTAGCGGACGCGTCCTATACGCGCTGGTTCCGTATCCGGGCAAGAGGTTCGGCAGGCGATTCGGATTGGAAGTACAGCAAGCACGTTTACGCAAGGCCGTACAAGGCCGAGGTGAGAAGCACCGGCTCCACCGTGACAGATACCACGACCACGGTCAGAGTCGAGTGGGCATCACAGACAGACGCGGCGCACCCGATCGACCGCACGACGGTTGAATGGCTGATCGACACACCTGCATCCGGGCAGACCGCACCGGCGGGCGCAAGCTGGACAGAAGCCGTGGCAATATCCGATACGGCAGGCGCGGACGCGGCGAGGATCGTGATCGACGCAAAGGCCAGCACGGACGAATGTCTGTGGGTAAGGATAAACAACACACACGACCGCAAGACCAATCTGGGCGACCCGGAGCTGGTCAGAAGCGGAAGGCTGTCCACGCCGGAAGACTTAACGGTCAGCAACGTGGATTCGACCAATTATCAGGTCGATGTGACCGTTACGAATACATCCGACGTGCCCGACAGCAAGCTGGCCTTGATATTCAGAGGCGACGGCAAGAAAGTCATCGTCGGGATATTAAGCGGCACAGGCACACAGACGGTCACCGACTTGCAGTGCCCGAAGTGGAACGACGCAACCCTGATTGGCATCAGCGTTTACGCTTTTCAGGGCACATATACATCCACGTCAAAGACGGCGGACGGGGTGACCTATACCATTTATGAAGTCACGCCGAATATGGAATCAGGCGCGATTGGCTCCAACGCAAGCATCCCGCTGGCACCGGCTACTGTTACCGTAACACCGGGCAAGCTCCGCACAGATGCAATCGTGCATTGGTCATGGACATGGACACAGGCGAATACCGTTGAGATCAGCTGGTCATCAAGCCCGTGGGCATGGGATTCCACCGAACAGCCGAGCACCTATCAGATCGACGACACGGACGTTGCAAAATGGCGCGTGCGCGGCCTGACACCGGGTCAGATGTACTACTTCCGCGTGCGGTTGGGGCTGTCCAGTGACGAAACCGTATGGAGTCCGTATTCAGAAATAATTGAGTGCGGAATGTATACGACTCCGGATAAGCCTACGTTGCAGTTGTCCGCGGAGACTGTTCTGAACGGCAATAAATTCACCGCGTCATGGACGTATTACTCATCCGACGGCGTAGGTCAGGAATCCGCAGAAGTTTGTGTTTATCCGAACAGCGGCGTCATTCCGATCGAGTTACAGTGGCCTAAAAGGGTAGTAGCCCGCACGAAATCTGCACAGGCGGTCAACATCACCGCGAAGGATTGGGTTCAGGGCGTGGGATACTTTGTGCGGGTTCGCGTTACTTCAAAATCGGGGCTTGTCTCTGAATGGTCGGACGCAGCTCTGATCGGTATTCCCGGAGTTTTAAGTATCACAACCGTTACGACTTCTCTGTCCGATGAGACCATCACGGATTCATCAGGCGTATCACGGACACAGAAATCGTTGCTGGGTCTGCCGCTCACCGTCACGGCAACACCGGGCGCACCGGCAGGCGGACAGACTACGGTCATCATCCGCAGGGCGGAGAACTATACGCAGATACGGCCGGACGGATTGGTCACGACAGGATACGCGGGCGAGGTCGCTTGTCTGAAACGACAGACGGGCAACGGTCAGGTATCCATCAAGCTGAAAGATTTAATCAAACCGCTGGACGACGGGTGCAAGTACATTCTGACCGTATCGGCAACAGATGACCCGCAGATACCGGCGACGGTGGATATTCCTTTTGAAGTCCATTGGAACCAGCAGGCGAGAATCCCCACAGGCATCACGGTGGAGCAGATCGCGGGCAACGCGATGCGGATCACGCCAACAGCCAATGCGCTGACAGGAGCGACGTGCGATATCTACAGGCTGTCCGCAGACCGCGCAGAGCTTATCGTGAAGGACGGAAGTTTCGGAACGGTATATGTTGACCCGTACCCGGCTATCGGTGAGACGGCTGGATACCGTGCGGTGTATATCACAAAATACGGCGATTATATTACTTCATCGGAACAGTTCGCATGGCTTGACGTGCCGGGCGGATTGGATTCAGATGCAAACATCATAGACTTCAACGGTGAACAGATCGCGTTGCGGTTCAATATGGGTATTTCCCACAGCTGGGCAAAAGGCTTCACCGAAACAACCTATCTCGGCGGGAGTGTTCAGGGCGATTGGGACTTGTCTGTCAAACGCACAGCAAGTATTTCCGCGACGGCGGTTACGGTCGAGGATCAGGCTACGATCGACGCGCTCCGCAGGCTGGCAGTCTGGACAGGGATATGCCATGTGCGGACGGTTGACGGCTCATCATTCGCGGCAGACGTGCAGGTGAGCGAATCACGTTCCTACAAGACAGCGGGCAACGCGGCGGAGTTCAGCCTGAAGATAACAAGAGTAGACACAGAAACGCTTGACGGCATGACTTATGTGGAGTGGTTAGGATGAGCGTAGGACAGAACCCGGCTATCGTCGGGCAGGCCATAGTCGGGACGGCGGTATTAGGGTCGGTAGCGAGTACCGTAACAACAGACCGCCGTCTTGATTGGTCAAAGGGATTCAGCGTTGCTTATTACGCGACGATCGTTGACGCGGCAACATGGCTGGATTCCGAAAGGATAGAACTAATACAGGGCAAGGTCAACCGCTCGGATTCAGATTTGCAGGAATCGGCACAGCTGACCTGCAAGCCGCTTTCAGACGAAACGTGGATAAGAATCAATATGGACGTGAGTCAGGACGGGGCTTCTGACCACGTTCCTCTTTTCACGGGGCTTGCGATCTGCCCGGACAGGGAAATTGACGGGGCACATGAGACAGGCTCCGTCATTTGTTATTCGGTGCTGAAGCCCGCGCAGGACGTTCTTCTGCCGCGTGGCTGGTACGCACCAAAAGGGCGCGAGGGCGCAGAATTAGTTGAAGAGCTATTATCTGTCAGCCCCGCTCCGAAAATCGTTTCTGGCGGCTCTCCGCGTCTCTCCGCGAACATCGTTGCGGAGGCGGGTGAGAGTTGCTTAACAATGGCAAGAAAGATATTAACGGCTATCAACTGGCGGCTCCGTCTGCTGGGTGATGGCACGATTGAAATATGCCCGCAGGCCGAAAATGTATCGGTGATGTTCAGCACGGCTGATAATGATTCGATCGAGCCGAAGGTCAAGGTCAGCTTCGATTGGTTTGATACGCCGAACGTATACAGGGCGGTCAGCGGGAACACCTGCGCAGAGGTCAGGGATACAGCCGCGATCCGGGCAAGAGGGCGCGAGATATGGGTGGAGGACAGAAGCCCCGCGTTCAACGGTTCGGAAAGTATAGCGATGTACGCACGGCGCAAGCTGGACGAATCACAATGGGCGGCATACAAGGTCAGCTACGACAGAAGGTATCACCCGGATGTATTAGTCGGTGACCTGATCGAGCTGCATTACCCCGCGCAGAAGATTGACAACATTTTCATGGTCAGCTCACAGGCAGTTGATCTTGTAGCCGGGGGGAGAACATCAGAGGAGGTCGTGCGTTATGAGCAATCAGTTTGAGCAGATCAAGCGCGATATCATGAGCGCGATGAAATCAAATAAACCGCGTACCAGCGCGTATGATACGACGGCGGAGGTTCTGTACGTCGAGGGCGAGACCGCATGGGTCAGGATTCCGGGCGGAGCACCTGAAACGCCGGTGGACTTATCCGTCGCGGCAAAGCAGGGCGATATCGTACAGGTGCGGGTCGCAAACGGCAGAGCATGGATCAACGGCAACAACACAGCCCCGCCGACAGACGATACCGTAGCGAAGGAGGCTCACGTCGTAGCAACCGCGACACATGAAGCGGTCGAGGAGCTTGAGGAACACTTCTGGTACGACGGCAACGGGGCGCACGTCGAGGGCGAATCATACCGCAACGACATGAGGTCGGACGGTCTGCACATCGTGGAGAAATACACGGGCGAGACGGTCGCAAAGTTCGGAGCGGAAGGTTCGCAGATAGGCAAGGACGGAGAGAACCATTTTGCCGCAGACTATCATTCTATTCGGATGATGAACCGGGTTGGTAACGCTATTTTTGAAGTGGCAGATGAACGCGGCAGAGATGGTTACGCGGAATTTGTAGAAAACTTCACCGGCGACGGGTCAACAAAGGGATTTCGCGTCCGCTATACGATAGCCAGCATTGTATCGGTAACAGTAGACGATAGCGTATTGCCGTCGAGTGAATACGGATTTATGCCGGCAGACAGCACGGTAAGATTGCAGAACGCACCGGCTTCAGGTGCCGCGATAAGCATAGACTACAAAACAAGCGCGGGTATTTACTATTTTACGCTTGGGACAAGGGCGGCGGACTCACATAAAGCCCCGCTAAGTTTTGCGGCGGGCACGAGAGTCGAGGCAAGCGGGATTACATCTCACGCGGAAGGGTACGAGACAAAGGCAACAGATTCATATTGCCACGCAGAAGGACTTTCCACGACCGCAAGCGGTAGCTATTCCCACGCGGAAGGGCAGTACACCGAGGCGTCTGGCGGCTCATCCCACGCACAGAACACGCATACCATCGCGGCAGGTTCAGCGCAGACCGCAATCGGGCGATACAACAAATCAGACACGAACAGTGTCTACGGCCTCATCATGGGCAACGGCACGTCGCAGTCACGTTCTAACGCTTTCGGCGTAACGTGGGACGGCGACTATGAATTTCAAGCCGACGGCGACCTTGCTACAGCATTAACCGCAAAAGGCTGGAACGTAGCCGGTACGGGCGGGCTGGTCAGCCTGAAGAAGATTTTAGCGAACATAATTAACGCTCTTTAATAGGAGGTTGAAATGGCATATAACGAAAATACATGGAATGACGGCGATGTGATAACCGCGTCGGGCATGAACAACATGGAGGGCGGAATCGCGTCGAACGACCAGAGAATCGGCGACCTTGCGAACCTAACAACAACAGCTAAAAGCAATCTGGTCGCGGCTGTAAACGAGCTTGAGTCAGAAGTCGGCGACGTTGAAACACTTCTGGCGGCTATTTAAAGGGGGTTAGAACATGAGCATAGCAAGTGAAATAACCCGTTTACAGGGAGCAAAATCCGACCTCAAAGATGCTATTGAGGGCAAGGGCGTGACCGTACCGTCTGCAACAAAGCTGGACGGCTATGCAGATTTAGTTGACGCTATCTCACAGGGAGGCGGAACGCTCGGCACAAAGACCATCACGTCGAACGGCACATATAACGCAAGCTCCGACGGGTATGACGGATATAGCACGGTAACGGCAAACGTCCCGAACAGTTATTCTGCATCGGACGAAGGGAAAGTCGTATCAAACGGCGCATTGGTCGGCCAGACGACCGGCTTCATCACGGAAAACGGCACTTATACGACGACCACGAACAACGAAGTAATTGCGAACGTTCCCAACACCTATTCTGCATCCGATGAAGGCAAGGTGGTCAGCAACGGAGCGTTAGTTGCACAGACCGCTCACGCAGATGTAACACCGACAACTTCCGACCAGACGATTGACACCACAACAAACAACTCTATCAAGGTCAAAGGTGATGCCGACCTCGTTGCTGGAAACATCAAAAAGGATGTTGATATTTTCGGAGTAACAGGAACCTATGAAGGCGGAGGCGGTGGAGTCTCATGGGACGACATTGCAAGCAACGAGGTGCCAGTTGGCGAGATTGTGTTATCAATTACTGCTCTACCTTCTTCAGCTCTTTTCGGCATGACATCTAAATATAACTGGGAGGTATATGCTCCAGACGCAACAAGCATAGGTAAAAGCGTTTTTCGAGAATGCACAAAACTGACGTCAATAAGAACGCCTAACGTTACTTCACATAGCGATACGACGGGATACAAATACTACCATACAGCCCAATTAGCATTGTGCGATATTGGTAAAGTTTCTATCCGAACAGCAGATTTTCAAAACTGTTCAGTTCTAAAAACTTTAATCATGCGCGACACAACAGTACAATCTCTCAACAATGTAAATGCTTTTAATGATACAACTATGAAGGCTGGGGGGAGTGGGTGTACTATATACATTCCAAAAGTACTATATGACCATTTAGGCGACGGCACATCGCTGGATTATAAAGCCGCTTCGAACTGGTCAACTATTGATGCAAGAGGAGTTATCACATGGGCACAGCTTGAGGGGAGCATTTACGAAAGCCCAACATGGGGGCATTAAGGAGGACAAATCATGGCAATAGTACAGGAACATTTTTTAATCGGTGAGCGTGATTTTATCCGCACATATTCTGACGCAGGAATGATGATTCATGGCGGTATGCCTGAGGGCGATTATAGCGAAGCCTGTGATCCTGCTGAATTGAATCGCACATATACGGAAACCAATATTCCCGTTGAGAGCGATGAGCCAGAGGCAGAGGAAATTCTCAACGTACTTTTAGGAGGCGAGACAGAATGATTACATTAGCACAGGCAAGGATACTTCGTAGACTTATCGAGAAAGTCTCAAAGTATCTGACCGATGAAGAAGCACTTACAGGCGTGGAGTTGTTTCCGCATTGGGACGGGAACGGTCACGAATATTTTGTTAATGACAGGGTGTCTGATGATGAAGTCCTGTATAAAGTTTTACAGGATCACATTTCACAGCCATCATGGAAACCTGCAAACTCACCTTCGCTGTTTGTCCGTGTGGATAATCCGCAGGAGGAATGGCCTGAGTGGATTCAGCCTGTAGGCAGTACAGACGCATACGCAAAGGGCGCAAAGGTGAGCCATAATGACAAGCATTGGATTTCTGACGTAGACGGAAACGTCTGGGAACCGGGTGTTTACGGCTGGACGGAGGCGGTAGAATGACACAGATAGTTGTCGCAATCATCGGTTCGGGTGCGCTGGCATCAGCCATGAGCATGATGGTCGGCGCGATACAAAAGCGTAGTAAGTTAAGAAAGTTGGAGAGGGACACGGTTCGGCTCCAGCTTCTTTTTCTTATGTACATCATGCCCGATGAGAAACAGGAAGTAATGACGCTCGGACAGTATTACTTTGAAACGCTCAAGGCAAATTGGTATCTGTCCAGCCTGTTCGACAAGTGGCTGAAGACTAACAGCTTGGAGCGTCCATCGTGGTTCAAGGGAGGTAGTGACGAATGAAAGATTGGCTTATCAGAGCATTAAAAACATTTGCACAGGCGTTCTTTGGCGTGCTTATTCCAGAAGTGTGCCTGATGCTTAACGGCAATCTGCCTGATTCCATCGCAGGAGCAAAGGCTCTGCTTATGCCTTTAGTATGCTCGGCCTTAAGTGGCGGCATCAGTGCGGCATGGAACATCATTCTGGAACATCTGAAAACGGAAGAGGTGGAAATGGATGACTGATTGGAAACAATACAATTACCCGTATTTCCCATACGCTGCGGAGTCTCTCGCGGTCGCTGGCTGCGGTCCGACCGCGTGCGCTGATCTGCTTGACGTAGACCCCACAGAAACCGCGACCTGGCTGACCGACCACGGATATGCCTACCCCTATCAGGGCACGGCGTACGAGGGCATTTCTGCGTGCCTGACGGCATTTGGCGCAGAGGGGCAGACCGTAGCACTGAATCAGGACGGAATCGCTGACAACGCAGCTATGAAGGCATGGCGCAAGGCGATCCAGGGCGGACAGTGCGGTGTTCTGCTGATGCACAAGGTAACCAGTAGCTATTGGACCAACGGCGGCCACTACATCGCGATCGTGGCGTACAGCAACGGCAAATACCTCGTTTATGATCCTGCAAGCGAGGTCCGCACCGGCTGGCATCCGTGGGGTGACTTCTCCGAGAATGTCTCCGGACTGTATCTCTGCAATAAGCGTTGGGACGGGGACCGGATAGCGGAGGATTCATTCTGGGGACCGGCGACCACGAAGAAGGCACAGAAGGTATTCGGCACGACTATTGACGGCACGATATCGAACCAGAACCGCGATATGCAGAAATTCCTTCCGAACTGTCAGGAGCAGAGTTGGAAATTCGTAGCACCGTCAAAACTTAAGAACGGCTCGCAGCTTATCAAGGCGATCCAGACGAAGCTGGGCATTCCGGCGGACGGCTTCTGCGGTATGCAGACCATTAAGACCTTGCAGAAGTTCCTCGGCGTATCCGTTGACGGGTATTTCGGCGGAAAGTCCGTTCTTGCATGGCAGAAATGGCTTAATTCACAATAAGCCCACTACAGGTGGGACTCTTCATATTGTCCTCCTTTCGGCGGCCCTCGGAGTAAAATCCGGGGGCTTTTTTTATTGCTCACGCACACGAATTGCACACGGCAGTTTCGGAAATGCCTATATCATAGTGGTTAGTGAGAAGGTCAAAAGGGGTTCGAATCCCCTATGGTCCATAATTTTGGGAGGTAGCTAAAACAGCCGCCTCCCGTTGTTTTTGCCTATTTTATAGGTGTTTTCGTCATTTCAGATTTGAAAGGATTATTTCAAATTTGAAAGGATTATTTCAAAATTTTAATATCTCGCGCACACGAAATGCACACGAATTATATAGCATCCATAAATGAGCGCAATTTCTTCTGCGCTTCTGTCTTTTCCACCTCTGCCAGATGGGTGTAAATCTTCTGGACTATGTACGGATTAGCATATCCGCCGTATTTCATCGTCATCATCATCGAGATACCGAGATAATAACAGAGCGACACGAACGAATGACGCAAACCATGCAGACCTATCTGCGGCAGACCATTCTCACGGCATAACCGTTGGAATCTGTCTCCGATCGTGTCCGGAGCGCAAACGCGGTCCAATGGCAGCTGCGACAGGCGGTCAATAAACACCGGCACCATCCTGCGGCTCTTTGATGTCTTGTTAGCTTGCCGTGAGACGTATGTATTTGCGCTGTCTTTGATTATTGAGCCGTGAACGTAAATATATCCGCCTCTGATGTCAGAATCTGTCACAGCGAGCATTTCAGACTTGCGCAGACCATGCAAGCACAGAAGGAACTGCGCTTCGTTCTCATGTCCTTCGATGAGTTTCACGAACTGCTTTATCTCTTCCGGTTGGAAAAACTCATGCTCTTCCGTGATGACCTGGGGCAGAAGCACACGCGGCAGGATGACGTTATTCGACTTCAGCACGGCCTTGACCATGCCCCACGAGTTATACAGCGTTTTCGTTGAGATTCCAGGAGCCTCATCATTTACGACCTGCTGCCATCTGATCCGGTCCGTGATGGGCCGGTGCATGACATCTTTGAACCTGTTGCGCTGAATGACTCTGTACCCGGCGATCGTGGACGGTGACAGCACGTTGACACGCTCCGCGATGTACTTGTCAATGGCTTCGTGCAGTGTCAGATCGGGGACGTTCGCGTCCATCAGTATCATCGCTTCACGCTCGGCTTCATACGCGGTCGGACGTGTCACGCTGCGGCGTTTGCCGTTGACGGTGTACTGCACGCGGTAATTTCCGGAGGGGAGTTTCTTGGCGTTCATGGCATCACGCTCCCTCGATTAAACCTAACAACAATTTGATAGACTCTTTGCGTTCTGGACTTGCCTCGCGATATGCAATAATAACGTCCAGCTCTTCACCTTCCACTATGTCTACGCGTTTCATGAACGGCGGATCGGTAAGGTCTGATTTGCCAATCCCGAAATAATCAGCTATGCGCTGAATCTTGCCTGTGCTGGGCGTGATTTTCCCGACACACCATGTATTGAAAGTTGTCGGATGAAAGCCGAGAGCTTCCGCTACTTCTTTTTGTGTCTTTCCGCTCTGGGCGATATATCTGTTTAGATTTGCGGCGAATATTTTGTTTTGCATTTCCTGTTCTTCATTACTCATGTTGGGCACCTCTCTTTCCACCGATATTATACGAAATAATCAGAACCAATTCAACAAATTATTGAATATTTTCGGATTTTGTCTTGACAGTCCTAAAATATAGGATTATACTTGACTTGAGCATTAAGCTCAGACAGGAAAACAGGAGGATGAGGAAATGATAACAAAGGCAAAGATAATGGAAGCGATCAGGGCAAAAGACCGCAACGCCAGCAAGATGGGATGGAAGGTTTTGGAGAACTCCGAGGACCGCATCGTGATAACCAACAATTATGATGAATCGGTCAGATTTGAACTTGTCCCGGAGCTGGATGAGATCGGAAATTGTGCCGGTGTTCGTGTCGAGGACAAGCATCTGAACGAATGTCTCTGGTATGTATTAGTTGGTAATACTCCCTATGATGACGCAAATAACAAAGATGATGGTATGTTTTTAGCAGCAGGCAAAGCAGTAGATCAGTTTTATTATTACTATTGAGAGGAGGCAACATGGCAGCAGTAAACATTTCATTAAAAGCGGCGAGAGCTAACGCCGACATGACCCAGCGTGAATGGGCAGAAAAACTTAACGTAACTGTTGATACAGTCCTTAATTGGGAAAACGGAAAGTCAGAGCCTAAAATGTCACAACTGAAGCAGATCAGCGAACTTTCAGGCATCCCGATGGACTTTATTTTTGTGCCGATGAAATCCTAAAATATAGGATTATGCCGTACAAAAAGGATAAGCGGCCCTGGGCCGGTCTTGATGAACTGATCGCATCGCGGAAGATCGGACAGGCAAAGCTGGCAAAGATAATCGGATGTTCACAGGTCACAGCATGGCGGCGGCTGAACGACATCGGGGAACTCCGGATAAAAGACTTATACGCAATCATGAACGCCGCACACATCACAAAAGAGGAGGTATCAAGGAAATTATGAATTGGACAACAGCAAGAGTAACAACACTTATCAAGGAACTTGACGCACTGGATGACGAGATCAAGGAAGAGCAGTTGTACCACGGCAATCTGAAGAACGCGGCATTGAAGATGGAAAAGGACGAAATAGCGGAAGAGCATCAGCAGAAGATAGACGAATACATGGTTATCCGCTCCGCGATCGACACCGTGATCGAGTTTCTGGACGGGCGCGAGGTGAGAATATGAAGCGCGGTGTATTCGAGGCACTGTTCATCAGCGCATTGGCATACACGGTCGTAGCGTCCGCAGCCATGCCCACAAGAGCGCATGAGACGGTCGTATATCCCGTGAAGCCGATGGAAGAGCGCAACGTGGACAGTTTTCTGGACAAAGTAAGAAGGTCGATTTTCACGCAGTTTAGAGCGTTAGCACAGGAGGCAAGAATTGAACGAGCAAATAATGATGCAGTTGATGGAGATTACGCGACAGCTGACGCGGATAGCGGAGACACAGGACAAGATTTACTCGTTGATGTCTACGCAGAGTGTGACGATACCGGCACGGACTCCGGAAGAGTGGAAGAAGCTGAAGGAGCAGTTGAACCAGTTCAAGACGGTGGAGATTCAGCCAATCCCGTACTGACCTGTCTCGGCGATTGGACTATCTCATTTTATTGTCCGTGTGAAATTTGCTGTGGACAGTGGGCGACCGGATGCACGGCCTCCGGAGTGCTTGCGACACCATGGCACACGGTAGCAACTGACGGTTTAGAGTTCGGCACCGTTCTGTATGTTGACGGACTCGGATACTTCACAGTGGAAGACAGGGGAACGGAATATGGATGGCTGGATATCTACGTTGGCGACCATGCCGCTGCGCTCGATCTCGGACTCCAAACGCGGAGCGTCTACATCGTTTCGGAGGGATGAAATGACGAGTGGACTGAAAAAATGCGAACAAAACCATAAGACCTGCCTCATGTGGAGGGATGGCAAGTGCGTTGGCTTAAACTATACGGCTTTTTCATACCACTGTCCGTTCTACAAAGAACGTCTTCGGATGAGCATGGAAGAGGTCGATGAGTATAACAACGGACTGCGATACGGCTTTAAACCGCGAGTGATCGGCGATGGCCTGTCAGCGTCCGAGATCAACGGCAGAAAGAAAGGAGTGACATGGTAGAAGTAATCAAAGACATCTGCAACAGCGGATCACCGCGTATGCACAGGCGGATAGTGCTCACCTGTGACGAGTGCGGTACCAACGTGAGCGAACTGTACCGGCACAACGGCGAGGAAAAGTGCATGGACTGCTTATTGCAGGACTTACATGATGACGGGACGATTGAGTTCGTCTCAACAGGAGAATGACGGCCTCCGGAAAGACCGCCACTCTCGATACACACAATATTCAATGGTGATTATATCACCGGAAAGGATGAAAAGCAAACATGAACAGATACGGACTTTTATCACCGGACGATATCGAGTGCCGCGTCCAGCAGATAAGCGCAAAGGGCTTGAGCCTGTTGCTTTACAAGAACGCAAGAGTTGACGCGCAGATACTCGATGAAGTTGATGGATCAGAAAATTGGCAGTGCAGATTTTACGAGCGTAAAGGGACGCTGTTCTGCTCTCTGGGCGTGAGACATGGCGATACATGGGTATGGAAAGATGATGCCGGTGCGCCGTCAAACATGGAATCACAGAAGGGCGAGGCATCAGACGCTTTCAAGCGTGCAGGATTCAAGCACGGAATCGGAAGGGAACTGTACTCCGCGCCGTTTATATGGCTGACACCGGACTGCGCGAATATCAAATCAAACGGACAGAAATACGTCTGTTATGACCGCTTCAAGGTCACGGACATCGACTACTCCGGGGACCGGATCAGTTACATCGAGATATACAACGAATCGCTGAAACAGACCGTGTACACATGGGGGAGCAAGACCGCAGGACGGCGCATAAGCAAAAAAGACGCGATGATAATCGTCAATATGCTTGAGGATGAAAAAATCGACTGCGCAGCCGTCTGGAAGCTCTACAAGGTAAACGCAGCCATGGACCTGACTGAAGCGATGGCGACCAATATCAAACAGCACATGGACGAACTGAAGGCACGCTATGGAAAGTAAAGCCACCTTGCACGGCATCAGCCGCGACTTCAAAACCAATAAGCCCATCATTTCCTTTATCGTTGACTCCTTGCAACCGGAGGCGGATTTGTCAGGCGATCTGCGTTTGACGGTCCGCCGATGGAGGGAGAGACGGAGCCTGGATGCAAATAAGCTGTTCTGGCACTGCGTTGGCGAGATAGCAAAAGACCGGCGTGCTGACAAGTGGGAGATATATCTGTTCCTTCTCCGGAGATACGGCAAGTTCACATACATCTGCGTTAAACCGCACGTTGTTGAAGCCGTAAAGAAACAATGGCGAGAGGTTGAAGAAGTCGGAGAGATCGAGATAAACGGCGAAAAGGCGGTACAGCTGCTTTGCTACTTCGGATCATCCACCTACGACACGGAAGAGTTCTCCGCACTGTTAGACGGTACGATGTCAGAGATGCGTGAAATGGGCCTTACTCCGCCAGCTGATGAGGATATAGTCAGGAGTCTGAGAGAATGGGAAAAGATTACGAAAAAAGCATAATGACGGATGATCTGGACACCTGTTATATCTGCGGACGCGACCGGCAACAGTTCCATCACGTTTTCGGTGGCAGTAACCGCAAGCACGCAACAGAGGACGGTCTTTTCATCCCGGTCTGCGCGGAGTGCCACGAGAAGATACACAAGTTCAATCCTATTGCTCTGAAGCGAGAAGGTCAGCGGTGCTATGAAAAGACTCACAGCCGTGAGGAGTTTATGAAGCGTTACGGAAAAAATTATATTTAGGGGGCCGTTGAGAAGGGATTCACGGAATCATTTCTGTCACGACAGCGGCTCCCTGAAAGGGGGATAAACATGACACAGACACAGAAGATATTGAGATACATGAAGCAGTACGGCTCGATCACTCCGCTGGAGGCCTTGCAGGAGTTTGGCTGCATGAGGCTCGCGGCACGCATCTCCGACCTGAGGAGCATGGGCGTAAAGATCAAGGCCCAGACCGCGCACAGCGTCAATCAGTACGGTGAGGTCGTGCATTTCGCGAAGTATCGCTTATTAGGAGACACGCATGAACAGTAAAGCGAAGGGGGGACGAGGTGAACGTGAATGGGCGGCGTTCTGCCGCTCACACGGCTTCACAGATGCCCACAGGGGAACGCAATTCAAGGGAGGCTTTGATTCTCCGGATGTTGTGGGCCTTCCTGGAATCCATCAGGAAGTTAAAAGACAGGAACGCACAGAAATTCAGAAATGGATGGCGCAATCAATCAGGGACAGCGAGGGCAAAGCACTGCCGATCGTAGCACACAGAAGAAACCGCGAAGAATGGTTTGTAACCATGAGGGCGGATGATTGGATGGAGGTGTACAAAGGATGGCTGAACGCAGGATGTTCACCAAAAAAGTAACAGATGACGATAACTTCATGGCATTGTCAGCATCAGCACAGGCGTTATACCTTCACTTGTCCATGTCCGCAGACGATGACGGCTTCTGCAATCAGGTATCAATATCCATGTTTAAGGCACACGCCAGCGTGCAGGACTTACAGGCTTTACTTGAAAAACGGTACATCTATCAGTTTGAAAACGGCGTGATCGTCATCAAGCATTGGAGGATGGCGAACGCGCTCCGGAAAGACCGATACACGCCGACAGCGTTTAAGGAAGAGCTTGCGAAGCTGTCTATAAAGAAGAATGGCGCATATACGATGCGGCAGGAGAATGATAATTCGCTTTTAGAGGACACCGAAGATGAGGACATTACAGCAAGACAGAGAGCGTATAAGGAAAGCACGTTGCCGTATTCGTTCGATTACAAGATCAGAACTGCATTTTATGGCAGAAGATGCCCTGTTTGCGGTTGTGAGATGAAAACGTCTGTGGATGAGTGCGGAGTCGTGACAAAGAACAGAATCCCAACTATCCAACACAATAAACCTGTATCAAAAGGCGGCGAGCATGAGCTGGGCAACATCTCCGTTATTTGCAAGCAGTGCAACATATCTATTCAAGACGAAGAAACAGGCGAACTAAACGCTGCTGAAGTTATTGAAGAGTGGGAAAAGATTGCTGGTTGCCAAAATGTCAACCGCTGTCTGCCACAGGATAGTATAGGTAAGGTTAGGTTAGATAAGGATATAAAAAAGAGTACGCGCTTCGCGCCTCCCTCTGTGACAGAAGTCAATGCTTACATCAACGAAAAAGGCTATCAGGTCGATGCAGATGCGTTTGTCAATTTCTATGTGAGCAACGGCTGGATGGTAGGCAAAAACAAGATGAAGGATTGGAAGGCCGCGATCCGGACATGGGAGAGACGCGACAACAAGAAACCGGCAAAAGTCAAGACCGCACCGTCTGCGAGCATGAGTCACAACTACACAGCGGAGCAGATGGCGGAGTTAAGAAAGAGGGCAAAAGAATGAGTACACAGATAACATTAAATGAGTATATGGAAACAAAAGAAAAAGACAGCTGGCAGAACATTACATTTAAACAGATAGGCATAGTCTTCGGATCAGGGTATGAGGACAAAATAACAGAGCTGGCATTACATGACGGAGTAGCACACAGGGCGGCAAGGAAGGCCCTTCAGAAAAAGATGAACGGCATCGTAGCAGAGGACGGGGATAAGTTCGTTGGATTCTTTACCTATGAAGTGAACGACAAGGCGAGAGAGTTTTGCTTTTTGCAGTCTGCTTTATGGGATGATTACGCAGACAAAGACCTTTACCGGCTTCTGGTTCAGCAGGTCATCAATCAGGCAAAGGCAGTCGGATACCCGTGCTATATGACGGTGGGAAGAAAGAGCGCGCTTGAGACACCGGAATTATATGAGTCATTAGGATTTAAGACGTACATCGAAAAGAGCGGGTTCTGCTATATGGCCCTTGAGAATGACAAGACAAACGAAACGTCAGTAAGGTGCAAAAAATTACTTGAGATTGCACAGACGAACGTATGGAACTCTGTAAAGGCCGAATGGCTCAAAGAAAAGGCGGAATGGAACGAACGCATAGAGGCAGCGGGCAAGAAGTACAATATACCGAATCCGAAGTTTGCAACAAGAGAAGGATGCTGGCAGGGTGAGGCCGGATTCGCGAATGTTGTATCCGGCAAGAGCCATAACGGGAACGCTTCTGTCCTTGATCCGTTCGCGTGTGAAGTGATAGCGCGGATATTCATGCCGAAAGACGGCAAACGAATTTATAACCCGTTTGGCGGGGGTGTGCAGATGGGATTTGTTGCCGGTGCTTGCGGATATGAGTACGAAGCAAGCGAGATACGGAAAAACCAATGTGATGCTAATAATGCGTTATGTCAGGACTTTCAGAACGTGAAATGGACGAACGCAGATTCAAGCACCTACGATCCAAAGGGGATGTTCGACATGGTATTTACCTGTCCACCGTATTACAAGGTTGAGCGGTATCTGGATTATGACGGAAACCCGCCAGAGGGAGAAATAAACTCCATGTCCACCTATGAAGAGTTCCGTGAGACACTTTTTGCCGGATACAAAAAGGCCATAGAACATCTAAAGGATAACTGCTTTTTCATAGCTATGGTAGGCGACAGCCGCGATCCACATGGCGAATATTACGGCATGGAAAGCGAAACAGAAATGTTCTTAAAATCACAGGGTCTGCACCTTTACAACAAGATAATTTATTTAGAGGCGGCATTTACAAGGCTGGCACAAATGAAAATAACAATCGACTACAGAAAGTTCCCGAAACAGGAGCAGAAAATCACCGTCGCTTATAAGGGTGATATGTCAAAGATAAAGGACTTTTACGGATCGTTCGGGAGGCTCTGATGGATGAGTTCAGGAGCTTTTACAAGGAAGTCACAGACAGAAAGGCCAACACATGGTGCAGATGGACTACAAGGTTGGACACCTATGGATGCGGCTGCGGGCATAATTGCGATTACTGTTATGCCCGTTCGCTCCTGGACTTCCGCGGGTTATGGCATCCGGATCGACCATCAATAGCAGACCTTAAAAAAATCCGTAACAGGATAAGCAACTTGAAAATCGGTTCGATAGTTCGCATGGGCGGAATGACAGACTGCTTTCAACCATGTGAAGCCGAGCAATATGTAACATACGATACCATCAAAATGCTAAACGATTACGGAATAGGGTATTTGATCGTCACGAAGTCGGACATGATAACAAAACCGGCATACCTGCGTGAAATGGACAAAGACCTTGCACATATTCAGATAACAATAACATCAACAAAAGATATTACCTATGAGCGAGCACCGAGTTTTGAAAGAAGGAAAGCGGCTATAGAAGAACTACAAGCGGAAGGATTTGATGTATCAATACGGCTGTCGCCATACTTACCGGAGTACGCGGACACGGACAAAGTAAATGATATTAAGTGCGACAAGATACTTGCAGAGTTTCTAAAGGTGAATCCGTACATTAAAACGAAGTTTAATATCAACTATTCAGAATACACGTTGAAGTGCGGAGGCTACACGCATCTGCCGTTGGATAAAAAAATCAGTCTTGTAAATCGGCTGACGAACTTTAAGGAAATATCCGTTGGTGAGTATGTAAACGAGCATTATGAGTATTTCAGAGACAACGTAAACGCTAACCCGGATGACTGCTGTAATTTAAGGCTCCCGTCATCGCAATCGGGGGCAAAGTGGGAAACAATGAGCATTTTAGATTACATATAGCAGGAGGGCGAAAGAGTGAAAAGCATATTAACCCACGACCCGGATCACTGCTACTTCTGCAAGGCACCGAAATGGACGGACCACATCATCATCAGCACGTTCGTGCAGTACGAGCGCGCAGCCATCGCGGACGGCCTGACGGTGCCGGTGTGCTGGGAGTGCAATGTCAAGCTGCACGCGCACTCAAAATGGAGTCAGCGGATGATGCGGCAGCTGCACGAAGAGGCGCAGCTTGCATGGGAGGCGGCGCATCCGGGCGAGGTGTTTGAGAGAAGGTTCGGGAGGAATTTCTTATGAGCAGAACGGCAGACGGCATCGAGCATGGAGACTATACCGTCACATACTGCCTTGAAGCGGTCATTGAGAAATACGCAGACGGCTTCATCCTCTGCCCACTGCTTGAGACGGGCGGAAAGTGTGAAGAGTGTTATGAAACATTGGAGAGGAGGACAGCATGAAGCATAAAATGGGCAACAGTCCGAAGTGCAACGAGTGCAAATTCTACCGTGAGAAAGAGCCAAATGACGGGTGCAGAGAAGATGGATGGTGCTACAACCCGATTCAGAACACCTACGGCATAAACGGCAGAAAACGAGATAAGCCGACAGAGAGACAGCCGGTTAAGTGGATGTGGGAGTGCCGACAGTGGATAGATGCAGAAGTCGATATCAACCACTTTGAGGTGGTCACCGGCACGCCCGATCCGAACCGCTCCGAAGCCGATCAGGAATATGTGAAGATGATTTTGAGGAAAGAGAGGGAGAATCATGGATGACTTAATCAGCAGACAGGCGGCGATTAAAGTGTGCGAACATCATAAGACGGAAGGACTGCCATGCAAAAACGCCGCTATTTCAATGTGCATAGATAGCATTGAGGCGTTGCCATCCGCACAGCCAGAAATACCACCGTATGTTGCAGAAATCGAAGCAGAGTATAAGAAATGGATAAACGTTTCGTATATCAGAAAGCCACTTGCAAAAGCATTGTACGAAGTCTGGAAAAGGCACGACAGGGAAGATGTAGAAAGGAGAACAGATGAGTGATTGTATGACTTTCCCAGATACCGTGGAAGAGTTTATGGAGCAGTACAAAATCACAGATACAGAGCAGATTTATACCAACGGTGCGGAACTTATTCCTGTTTTCCGAATGAAGCAGTGGTTTGAACATGAGCCAGAACCGCAGAAGGGAAAGTGGGAAAGATACGGGCATGACTTTTTCGGTGATAACGAATATAGATGTACTGCGTGTGGGGAAACGGCAAATATCAAGACGGATTTCTGCCCCAACTGCGGCGCAGACATGAGAGGTGAGAATCATGAGACTAATTGATGCGGATGAAATCTTTTATGACCAGTTATTGAACACTGGGCACAAAGAGCACCCTTTGGAATTTGCCGTTAGCAAGAAGAGAATTGACGATATGCCAACCATCGAGCCACAGCAGTGGATACCAATGAGCGAGCGTGAGCCGGAGTACGGCAACTATATAATCACATTCCGAAAGAAGGACGACCCCAAAGACGAGAGGGACGTAACTATTGATTATTACGCATCTTATGGATGGGACGATGACGGATTTCTGTATGAGACGCTCGCGTGGATGCCACTGCCAGAACCGTGGGAGGGGAAGGATGGCGAATAATAGGATATATCTCCATTGCAAAGAATGTGATGAGTATCTTTTTCTTGGCAAGGACTATGGAACCGGCTTTTTTTATGATGATTATGACGGAAAAGGCTTAAAAACAAAACTAAATGAGTTTTATGAAAAACACGCAATGTGCGGCATAGGTGAGCCGTTCGACATAAGATACGACGATTAGAGGTGAGTAAATGTTAGGTTTTATTTTCGGAGTGTTCATAGGAACGATATTAGGCATGGTTCTTATGCTGATACTGATAGCCGCTGGAATGAAGGACTGACACAACGCGCCGCACCGCTTGTGAATATTTCAAAAAGGATCTCCTTGTTTATAGACGTTTTCGCCCCTGTGCGGAGGGGCATCTTAAAAGGGGTTAGACATGACCAAAAAAGAACTGAAGCAATACCGACATATCGAGAGCGAAATAGCTACACTTGAGGCTTATATCGCAAACCTTGAGCGTAAGGCCGAGAAGGTGCCGACCGTCAAAGACAAGGTGCAGTCATCACAGACGGAGTATCCGTACATTCAGACTCATGTCACAGTGGACGCTCCGGAGCCGAGACAGTACACGAAGATTCAACGGCTCATCATCCGCAACGAACGGCTGAAAGAGGAGGCACTCGCAGAACTGACACGGCTGGACACCTACATCCACTCGATACCGGACGACCGTGCAAGAACTATCCTGATCGCGGTGTATATCAACGGACGCTCACAGGCACAGGTAGCGATCGACATGGATTTATCCTACCAGCGAGTGTCGAATATTATCAGCGAAATTTTGAAAAAATATTAAGCACACGAAACAAACGATAGTTTTACTGTGATATTTTTAGCATGAGCAAGTGGCGAAATAGGTAGCCGCAGGCGTGAAAGACCGCGAGACTCCGGTGCGCAACGGCAGACTCGCATGATATGTGCAAATCATATCCTTGCTCCGCAACCATTCATGTTTTACCATCCTTTCTGTTCATGGCCTCCGGGATTTACCTCTTTCCCCGGAGGTCGTTTTTGTGGAGATAAATATGCAGTTAATTTATGGCTCAAACATATTGCTCACACGCGGCAACAGCTTTTCCCGTGCGTTCACGATCAAGAATAACGGCACGATATACACGCCGACCGCAGAGGATACTATCGGCTTCACATTGAAGAAAGCATACACGGATCAGGACGCTCTTATCACGAAGTCGATCGACCCGGCAGACCTGAAGCTGGAGCTTGACCCGGCGGACACAAGCGGGCTGTCGTTCGGTGATTACGTTTACAACATCGAGATCACAACCGCAGACGGTGACGTTCATACGATCATAGTCGGAGTGCTCCGGCTGATGGAGGCAACATGATAGGCGAGTACGAAAGCGGTGATATCTTTATCGGCATATACGGAGTCGGTGCTCCGGCCATCGTCGGCAGTGCTGTCGTCGGTCAGTCACGCATCGGATCAGATGATATGTTCACCGCAGAGTTTGACCCCGACGAAGGATACACGGGGGCCTTTGAATAAACCGGGTATGCCTTACAGAAGACCGGAGGTGCTTACGAAATGGGTACCCTTACTTATAACCCCCGTAGTCAGAACGGTAACCTGCGGCGCAAGCATCGTGCAAGGTTCAAAGCAATGGGATTGCCGTGTGCTATTTGTGGCCGCCCCATCCATTACGAAGAACCCTCCGACCCCAGGCACCCACTGTCTTTCGTCATAGATGAAAAAAGACCCGTGGCTCGTTGGAAAGAATTTGGATATGACAGCCCCGCGCACGCAGCCGATGATTGGAGCAATCTTCAAGCTGTTCATTACATTTGCAATCAGCGGAAGGGGTGTCGGACTATGGATGAGTTAAAAGAAAAAAATATTTCAGTGATAAATATGCTGGATGGGGATTGGTAAAAGGTCGGAATAGCAAGTTCAACCGACCGGAGGGGCGGGACTCAAAAGAGGGCTGGGCCGGGACCCCGCCGAGGCCCGAAGGCCAC
>JAEIGA010001664.1_pt1 | contig 35033 bp, 40 predicted proteins | sample 9270691 | NCBI WGS metagenome assembly JAEIGA01 (sample SAMN17057246, study PRJNA624740) | gut metagenome | biome: biome; isolation source: fecal sample | host: Bos grunniens | place: China: Xizang | collected 2019
ACAATTATAGCGGAGCAATGGTAGCTATGCTATTGGGGCTTGCGACAAAGACACGGGAAGTATATATATAAACGAGGAATTGGAAGGTCCTCTAATGAAAAAGGTGATTTGTCATGAGGTCGCCCATGCCGCAATGTTTAGTTACGACATTTATCTCGAACCCGCACAAGAGGAGATTCTAGCCGATCTTATCGCCTCATACGGACACGAAATAATTTCTATGACCAATAAAATATTTAGTAGAATAAAAAATAGGGGAACTATGTAAATAGTTCCCCTTATTTTTATTTGGAAAGTTAGTGAGTTTGGTCGTGATATTTATCTTGAATGGCTTTAAAATAAATATCTCCTTGATGGTTGCCCCCAAGTCTGTTATATAGATCATGATCTGCAGAAATTTGAGAAAAATCATCAAATGAGATTACATATTCGGGATCGAGCAATTTTTTACAATCTTTGAAATATTCTTTGCGCATATTATAAAGCAGACCTTCTTGATATAAATCTCTATATCCCTAAGATACTTCTCTTGAAGTCTCTAAAATATGATAGATCTCTTTATGCGAATCAACAATTTCTTTATGCAATTGTTTCATTTCATTATTGATATTAAGCTCTTCCTATTCAAACTCTTCTTCTTTCTCTTGGACAATACCGAGAACTTCTTCTTTAAGTTCCTGAACATCGTCTAGAATTTGTTTTTTGAATGGTTCTAATTCTTGATCCTGCTCCACTTTCTTTCCTGTCTAATAACGTTTCTTCATTTTAGCTAGGGTAGCGGCAAGACCAGCAGATACAAGTCCGAATATGAATGTAAGCCAGTATTTGGCAAAAAATGCGATAAATGCTTCCATTTAACTAACACACCCCTTTCTACAGTATTTCCTTCATATTTAATAAAAATCCTAATGAAATAAATTAAACGGAGTTGACCTTAAAAGGCCGACTCCGTTTTTTTAATTATATGAGTTCCAATACAAATAGCATCGCTTTCATCTTGCGAAACTTTTTTATTATAAGTATTTAATACATATTGTTGAGCATTTTTCTTTTGGTCAGCGCGTTTAGCCCCTTTAATACCCAGAGTAGATTTCCAAGAGGAAGAATGAACAATCTCATAAGGAATGTTTAACTCAGTAAATAACTCCTCAACCACACCAAATACTTCAGCTAAAGCTTTGTAAGTGGCGGGATTGACATTACTCTATAATTGGATATCTTCAAAGGCTGCCTAATTAACTTCGTGATAAGAACATAGTTTAATAATTTCAGTTCTTAACTATACTAAACGATTACCGAAATAAGGATCGTCTAAATCAAAAGTACCACTATCTATTAGTTCGCCGTCTTTAAAAACTGAATAGCCAGTACAACGACTACTTTGATCAAGAGCTAATAATGTTTTATGTGGCACTTGCGAGCACCTCACTGGTTGAACCAAAACCACCTACGCGAGCTGCTTCAGAGCAAGTAGCACCTTCAGCTCTATAATAACGCTTTATAATACCTTGACCAATAATATCACCTTTCTTTAATTGAATAGGAACTGGTGATAAATTAATTACTTGGAAATAAATATGTCCTTCATTATCTGGGTTGTTATAATAATCGGCATCAATAATACCTACTCCATTAGCCAGAACTAACCAATATTTCAAAGGTGTTGAACTACGAACTGATAATTCAAGATAATAACCCGGATCCAAATGACACTTTATTCCAGTAGGAACCAAAGAAGGTTTACAACCGGAAGCTTTAGTATAACCAGCCAATTCCTCTAAAGTAATAGGTGTATTATAATACATAGGACAATTATTGTGCGCAGTATTCTCTAAAGTGAAACTTAATTCGTGCCAAGGACCTATAATCATATCCTCGGCTACTACAAAGTCACAGCCTGCGGAATTACCGGTCTTATACTCCGGCAAGGCCAGACCGCAATCTTCATATTTACTTACAAACTCAAAACGATTCATATCCACTATCCTCATAGATAGGTGCGCCTATTGGTTCTTTCTCGTCATCATAAACCTTAGTCAATGATACTTTGTACCAAGAATCAACTACCTCACCTTTCTACTTTCTTTCTTTATAATCTCTACTATATTTTGTAAGAGTATAGTCTGAACTCTTTTTTGCAGACTCGATTAAAGAGGCCGCCTCATTTTCTGTATCTGCTCTATAAACTTCTGTTTTACTGATTAAATATTTAGACATTTTTATTCTCCTTACTCAAAATAAATAATATTTACTTCATCAAGATTTGTAAATTTAGTTCCAACAAATTCTATAATTTCATCGCCAATTTTTTCATCATAAGGACTGCGTTGGATATGAATATCTTTAATACCGCGAGCATCGGCTAGACTGGCTGCGAGCTCTGCGACACAATCCATATTGGCATAAAAAGTTTCAACGTGATTTCCATCTCGTACAGCTACACGTTGCGCTGCGTCAAACAAATTAAATGAACAAATTATATAGCGCATATTTCCACCCCTCCATCATAGTTAAAGAAATACATAGCGTAAGCTTCTTCATCTTTAACAATCCAAATCTCAAGAGCACCTTCTGGAGTGTTGTCGATACTTTTAATAGTTGCACCAAAACAATCAATGCACTCTAATACAACATCTTCAACTTTTTCTTCTCCTTCTGGGATAATATTAAATACAGTATAATATTTTAATTCATTACAAAGCAACATAAAATATTTGCCATTTGAAGCAACTTGATTAATTTTCTTTTTACCTGCTTCTAAATCTTTTTTACTAATATCGGGTAATTGAGCCACAATGCTTTTGTTCATATCATAAACATTCATATTGAATTCTCCTTTTGGAGCTTCAACTGGTTCCCATTCCCCATTTACACATTTAAACATTTTCTTTTCATTATGAACATAGCAAAGTTCGCCTTCTTCACGGTTCTCTAAGCCATTCATAATTCCAAGTGAAGTAACTTGTAACATAATTATTTCATCTCCTTTTACTCTCTTATTATATCAAAAAATTATTTTTTTGTCAAGTCAATAATTCTTTGATTGGAGCTTCCTCGCATTTTTAAAGTTATATCTCTTAATTCTTCTATATATGGGCCATCGATTAAAATATCGGTTGCCGATAAAATATACTTTAATTCAGGATCACTTTCCGCACGTTGAACCAAATCCTCATAGAGATATCCTGTCCAGACATAAATCTTTGTGTGCGGGCTAAGCAATTTTGTTTTATAAATCAAACCCATAACCTCAGGTATATTAAAAGGAGCCAGAGGTTCTCCACCTTGAATACACAAAGAGCGATAAATATTATTTTCATTTAAAGCATCTATAATTTCTCTTGCGGTTTCAAAAGTAAATAATTCTCCGCCCCTAAAATCCCACGTCTCAGGATTGTGGCATCCTTCACAGTGGTGCGGACACCCCTGAACATAAACCGATACAGATACGCCAGGAGCCGCCGCAAAATCATTTTTATTTATTCCTGCTATTCTCAAAAGAAATCCACCTCATAGCAATAAGGTGACATACAAGGAAGAATATGGTATCGAATATAATCTTCTGGAATACGGATATCAATACGAGCTTTATAGGCCCTTAAGCCACATAAAGCTTGATGTCCAAATTCTATAGAAATAATACGCCAAATTTCTTCATTAATCATAACTTCCATACGATGTCGTTGATTGCGAGTAATTCTTCCATTATTAGCTTTAATATAATCTAATACATCTTCATCAATTTTATTAACAAAAATTACAGTACAAGGAGCAGAATTACACCCTAAAAATTCAGGTTTTTCTCTATTATAATTTTTTCTAATATGCTCCATTAATTCTAAACTTATTGATGTTTGCATCGCATTTCAACCTCCTGCTGTTTACCTTTATTAAAAGCAGTTTTATAATTGCCTGTAAGATAACCGGTTACTCGACGCAATTGTTGAATATTCTCGCTACCACAAACAGGACACTTGTCATTAAATTCATCAGTATAACCGCAATCAAGACAAGTATCATTAGGAACATTAACTGCAAAATATGGAATATCATAATCCATAGCGCAGTTTACTAAAGTTTCTAAACCTTCAAGATTATTTTTTACTCCGCTATCAAGTTCTACATAGGTAATGCAACCCGCAGAAGAATAGCCTGTTAATTCAGCTTCTGTTCTAATCTTTTGGAATGGACTCATTTCTTTCCAAACCGGCACGTGCATTGAGTTGGTAAAGAAATCTTTGTCAGAAACATTTTCAATAATTCCATATTTTTCTTTAAATTTAGTCATAGCTGTATAACATAAATTTTCAGCAGGTGTATAATAAACACCAAAATTTAATCTATATTTTTCTTTAAATTCAGCACAACGGTCTTGGAATAATTTTTCAATTCTATGTGCTAATTTCATACCTTCTTCTGTAGTATGGTCTGTATCAATTAAGATTTGAAGGGTTTCTGCAAGACCTAGTTGACCTACCGCAAGAGTCCCGTGACGAAGAGCTGAACGAATACCTTCTTCTGGAATATAACCTTCCATTAGTCCATTCTCATAAAGGAATTTTGCAGAGTCCGAGGGTTGAGAACAAATCCATTCAAATCTTTCAATAAGCATATCTTTAGCTTCGTGAATTTTTCTATCTAGTAAATTCATAAAATGCTCTACTACATCTTCTTCATTACCACAATCTTCAATCCAGATTTCTCTTGCTTTCATAGCCAAAGTAGGCATAATAATTGTTACAGGACAAATGTTACCGCGTCCATCTTTTAATTGACCCAAGCCATTGATGTCCCAACCATTAGCAGTTCTACATCCCATAGTAGAGAAATAGGTGCGCGGATCATTGATATCATAGCCCGCATTACCTGTCCAATCTACATTAGCATAGTTGGGGTAAAGTCTTTGCGCTGTTGAGCGAAGGGCTAACTGGAATAAGTCATAGTTAGGGTCTCCTGGTTTGCGATTAACCCCTTTCATACATTGGAAAATTCCGCAAGGGAAAATGGAAGTACGATGTTTACTTCCCAAGCCTTCAATAGACACTTCCAGAAGAGCCTTGGTTATCATTCTACCTTCAGGTAAAGTGCAGGTACCGTAGTTGATGGAAGTAAAAGGTAATTGGTTACCTGATCTACTCTATAAGGTGTTAAGATTGTGATATAATCCTTCCACAGCTTGATGAATTTCTTCTTCGAGCAGTTCCATAGCGTATTTATAAGCACCTTCATGTTCAAATATGAAGGTATCTTCGATAGAGGCCTTTGTTTTATCTTCTCCCCACATTTTACACATTTCGTTGTCCACTTTGATATTTTCAATATGTTTCAATCCTTTTATATAATGTTTTACAAAACTTTTGCGAACATATGGAACCATAGTCCAGTCTAAGTGTGAAGCACTAACTCCGCCAAACTGCTGTAAGCTTTCAAGCTGGAAGATTACAGCCACTAACTGCATCGCAGTACTTACTGAACCAGCTGGGCGCACGTCAGTTTGACGAGTATTAAATCCTTTTTCTAATAATTTATCAAAAGGAATAGTTAAACAGTTATGCATACCAACAGCATAAGTATCTAGGTCGTGAATATAAATTTCATTGTTTAAATGATTTTCACTTGCCATTGCGGAGATGTTGTGGTCAAGCGCAATCTTTTTCCAGACTACACTACCCGCTTCACCCATACGACCACCAAATGATTGTTCGTCTACATTGGCGTTTTGTTTTTGAATATTTTTGGCCGCCAGCTTTTCAGATATAGCTTCTACCATATCATCGGTATAGCTTCTGGCCATTTCGTGTTTATAACGATAACGAATATAAGCACGAGCCACATCTAAGCGTTCAGAACGCATAAGATATTCTTCAATGCGGTCTTGAATTTTTTCAATCGGCACTGGATAATTATTTAATCCTACAAATCTTTCAATAGCATCCGCAATATCTTCTGCGGTTTCGGTCTCATAGAGGATACCATCAACCTCCACGAATGCTTTATTAATAGCTGTTATAATTTTATTTTTGTCAAAGTTTTCTACTTCGCCATTTCTCTTGTATACTTGCATTTAAATTCCTCACTTTCTTATACTAAATATTGTGTTGTAAATTTTTTCGTATTTACATCTAATATAAAAATTAGAGGTATTGGATTATCTTCTTTTGCCCAGTACCTGCCACATAGAGAAGGGTCAATACCGCAGTATGCAAATGAAGTTTATTATTGTTTTCAAGAGTAACCATACGGTCTCCATACTCCCCTTCAATTCCATAAAAGTCTTCTCTATCTGTTTTATAGCGTCTTAGAATTTCATCTATATCTGGGTCATCTTCTCTTCCGAGTTGGCGAATTAAACGAATATTATCTTTGGTTTTAATATAGAAAATAGTAACATCTATATCTGGGTTAGATAATAAAATATCTAATCTGGTCGGATCAAATATTCCAATATTGATTTTAGTATCATCATAGCATTCATATGTTGTGCCATAAAACCAATTATTAAATTCTGCCATTTCTACGATTGTATTTTCATTAAAGAAATTAATCATAGTATCATTATCGGTATAATGATAATCTACCCCATCTTTTTCTCCTTCGCGCATAGGACGAGTGGTGTAAGAAATAATAGGGTTAAATCTTTGAGTCTTATTATATTTTTTTAACAGAGTTCGGAGGATGGTGTCCTTCCCGCAACCGGAAGGACCCACCAAAGCGAACACTTTATATTTCTTTTTCATTAATCACTTTCTCCTTTAGCTCTTTCTGTTTGTAATAATATACAACCATTCGGCAATACCTGTCTTATTTTATAAAGCTGATGTCCACCACTTGTAGCATATTTTTTCGCTATAAATTGATCGCCAGACCGCATACCCTGTACAACGACCATTTCGCCACGATTGAACCAGCTTTTTTCTACCACGTGTTTAACTCCATCGGAGCCACGTTCTGAAATCTGTTTGTCAAATAATGCAAAATATTCTTTTCTGAACTTAACACTAACTACTCCTTCTGGAGTTAATAAAGTTAATGAACCCTTATCTTTGTTTTTACCTATACAAGTTCCGCAAATTTTAGATAACTTAAACAAGTTAATTTGCTTTCCACCTTTGAAGAACGAATGGTCTACCACAGGCTCTTCTGGTAAAGCGAAGAAATTACTAAATCCATATTTCTCTTTATCAACATTAGCTAATTCGTGTTCGTGATAATAATAACACATTGATTCCATTTCCCAGGCGGATATGGTGCCTTTTGCATATTTTTCCCACTGTTCCATAAAAATTATATCATTTAATTTAGTTAATGCTTCTTGTTTATTTTGTTGTAACCAATTACGGAATACATCCATATACTTTTGATATACTTTATCCCAAGCCTTAACTTTCATAAACCAAGCAAGATTATCAGTTTCTAACAATTCATCAAGACCAATACGATTAATAAAATCTATCGCTCTTGTATCCATTGTATACATTCCATCATATCTACAAGGGTCAGCTTTTGTAATAGACTTGATATATCTATTAAATTCATAAACTGAAAATGCTAATTTCTGATCTTCTGTTTCACGAGGTAAAATATTGTATTTAATTAAAGTTGGCATATTCTGTAAAGTTAAATTAGTTTTCTTATCACAAGTTTCCCATAAATACCAAGCCATACACATTTTACGTTCCATCATTGAGTCAAAAGCTCCAGCTTTAATCAAAGATATCATAGCTCCTTTTTTCGGTTTTACTTTATTTAAGTAATCCCTTGGAGAAGTATAAGGTCGATTTGCGATAGTGTCAGCGATAATGTCATCACCAACATTTAACATTCCTCTAAAACCAAAATAAATCTGATTATTTTCTGCGTCTGGAACGAATGTATAAGATGATTTATTAATGTCGGGAGGTACAATGTTAATACCCTCTGCACGCATTTTACCAATAGCTGTGGCTATTTTATCATAGTTATTATTTCTTGACCTTTTCTTTTTCTTCTTTGTTTGTTTATCTTCGGCATCTTCATATTCAAATTCTTCAAAATCTTCAGATTCGTAAATATCTACTATTTCTTCCTCTTCTTTTTCTTGTTCTTGTGCACCGCCACTGTCAGCGATAAGACAAGCACAGTTCCAGAAGATAATTGGGAATCTATGAGCCAAGTTCATTTCTTGCAACGCTACAAGTGAATAAGCCAAAGTATGGGATAAGTTAAAGCTATATCCTCTTGACATAGCTACAAGAACATTCCATACATAATTGCACAAATTCTTGCTTAATCCTTTTTCTTCTACTTTTGCAAAATATTGTTCTTGCAGTGCAAGAAATTCTGCGGGCTTCTTTTTCGCAACCGCTTTACGAAGCGAGTCTGCCCAAGATAGGTCAAAGCCACCGCATTCGGGCATCTGAACCAAAGACATAATTTTTTCCTGTGATTCAGCTATACCATAAGAAGATTCAAGAATAGGTTTAAGAAGTTCTTGTTCTTTTTTAGTTAACCCATATTGAGTCATTTCTTGATACCATTGACTAATATCTTCTTTATATCTCGCATATTTATTCAATGGTTGCTCTTCGCCTGGAGACTGAGCCATAAGTCGAATAACAGAGTTTAATACGGCTAAGTCATCTACAGACTCTGGTTTAGTCAAAGCAATACCTTGAATACCGCTTTGCTTTTCCATCTGGAAAAGTGACTGAATTGAATGATCCCAAACCATTCTCCACATTTCAGGGTCATTGCGTTCAAGTCTATATATATTCAAATAATTTTCATAAGTTTCTCTTAAATTATTACCTGCGGACATATATCCTTGGTCAATTAATAAATCCATACAAAAATGAATTTTGTCCAAGGCTTCGATTGAAAGTAAGTCAATTTTAATAAGACTACAATCCTCACAATCGTGCAAGTCAAATTGAGTTACTACATCGCCACTAGGAATCTTCATCAATGCTGTTGAATTTGTAAATGGTTCATCTACGAAGATAACACCACCTGCGTGCTCACCCACACGTGAAATCAAACCTTCAATCTTCTGGGCAACTTCCCACAATTGAGGATACTCATTCATTTGCTGAACAAACAATGGAACTGCGGTAAATTCATCATCACCATAATAACATTGTTTGAGTGTGCGGACCTTGCCTCTATCTGCCGGGATGAGAGATGAGATGTAGAGTGCGATGTCGTTATCGATATCCAAACCCCTGGCCGCAGTCTGTATAGCCTGTTTACTACCCTCAGTACCGAAAGTAACAATATTACTAACTCTATCCTGACCATAATACTTTCTTAATGCGTCCAATACTTGACCTCTTTTACCGCCTTCAATATCGGTATCAATATCAAGAACTGACGCACGTTTTGGGTTCAAGAAACGCCAAGCAAAAGTTTTAGTTGTTTCCCACATAGGATTAATCTGAATAATATCTAAAATATATAACAATAAAAATCCTACACCAGATCCACGGCCCGGACCTACCAGACTGCCCGCATCCCAACAAACATCTAATATCTGTTGGAGGTTTAAGAAGTATGCAGACCAGTGAGCTTTGTTAACCTCTGAGCTAACCCAAGTTGCCTCAAGGTTTTCATTTAACTCACGATACACATCTTCGTTTTGCAAACGCGGGTCGTTCGTTAGCTTTTCTATAACTAACTCTGCTAATCGCCTATCTCCATCAAATGAAGAGTCACGGAAAGTTTTCAAGTACGGAATTTTTTCGTAATAAAATTCGTCAAATGTAGTTAAAGTTGGTACTTTCCAAGCCAGTGAAGGAATTTTTAACGGTTTTAACAAACTATAATCTTCACATTTATCTCTAATATCTAAAATATTTTTATAAGCAGTTTGAATCTGCTCTTGAGTTAGATGAGTTGACATATATTCTTCAATCTCAACTGTACTCATCATATAGGTTGTTTTATAGAAATCATCAACCTCACGATCGCCTTCCTGCGACTTTAAAAACGCTGCGTGAATCGGAGCATCTTCTTTTTTGAGATAATGAGTATCAGTACTTATAATATAAGGAATATCTAATGAGTCAGATAATTTTATAATCTCTTTATTTACAAAAACCTGCTCGTCGTCAGTTGAAGGTTGCATTTCTAAATAAAAATTACCTCGTCCGAAAATATCTTCCATTGAGCGCAACCAATATTTTATCTTTGTATAATAATCATCAGTTCGTCCAATTTCAGTCATCATTCTCCAGTGAAGTAACTTTGTACCCAAGAAACCACCAAGACAAGCTGTTGTTGCTATAATATGTCCAGGATCTGGAGCTACTATATCAAGCAAGTCTTGATAATAAGTTGGTACTCTTCTCATTTTACCTGTTAAATAAGAACGTAACCAAGCTCGAGTTGATAATTCACGAATTTGTTTATGTCCTATTGCATCTTTCGCAAGAAGAATAAAGTGATAATATTTATCTTCTCCTCTTACAAAATTCTGCCCGTTTAGACCATCTCGACATAAGTAAATTTCATTACCAAGAATAACTTTAAAATCGGGGTGGTCTTTCTTTATTTTATTATAATATTTTTCTATTTTTACAGCATTACTAATTGTTTCGTGTTCCGTAAATGCAATTACATTATGTCCAATTTCTATGGCATAATCTATCATTTCTGTATGTCGAGTTATTGCATCGCGCAAACGAAAGTTAGAATACTCTGTGTGGTTGTGTAAGGAACCAGGATATCCTATCATTAAATTCGCTCCTTTTTACTTATTTTTCTTACATATATATTATATCATATTTTTTTAGATTTGTCAAGTTGGTTCATAACTACCTCAAGGCCTCACCCTCGAGAAGAGAGGATCAGGCCTTTTTAATGATTACTAGTTTTTCGGCCGCACGGGTCGCACCAGTATATAAATATTTAATATGGTCTTCTCTTGAGAAAGGGAAGCCTTCTTCAAATAACAATACTTTATTATATTCACTACCCTGACTTTTCCAGCAGGTGATAGCATATCCGTAATCATATTCGAGTGGACGAAGCGCAGGAGGGAACTTGCGGAAATTATCTTTGTTAACAGTAGGTTCGCCTTCAGTCAATAATTTATAATCCATATTAAGATTATAAAACATTGGGTCCAATAAACTACTTTCTGCATCTAAATCTGTATAGTTTTCTGTTAAAAAATTTACAGATAAATTATAATTCATATAGGGATAAAAACTTGGTTCTACTTTTAATTCTTTAATATATCCAATAGAGCCATTAACTAAACAATCACCTGCTTCATTGATAGTATCCCAATAGTTGCGCAAACAGATTACTTTATCACCGACAATAGGTTCTGTAGAATCTACATTATGTATCATTTCACGCATTGTGTTGTTTATTCTGCGGCGAGTCGTATTTGTAGCGACAATGACCTGGTCTGCCCACGTATACATCCCCGTTACGAGATCCCCGGGACTGACAATCTGCACTTCATTACCTTTATATAATTCAAGAGGTTTGCCCGCACGAATGTCCATAGTCAATCTAATTATTTCACTCTCTTGGGCTTGACGCATAATTTCATCAAGGAAGATATGAGGTTTATCTAATACTCCGTTGGGCTCACCTATTGGAGGTAACTGGCCTGGGTCGCCAAGAGCAATGACATGAATATCGTGAGACAAAAGCAATTCCCACATCTCTTTTGGAAGCATAGAAATTTCATCCACCACAATTAATCTATAAGCCGGAATAGGTCTACGAGGTTTGTGGTAGAATGTTCCATCGTTTCGAGGATAAGATTGATATAATAATCTGTGTGCGGTTTGAGCGTTAGGGCATCCTTTAGACTGAAGTACTAGGGATGCTTTACCAGTGTAGGCTATATAAGCTACCTGGTCGGGAAGTAAGTTTAACGCGGCGATAATAAATTGCACCAAGGTCGACTTACCCGTACCAGCATACCCAGCAATACAAGTATATTTTTCATTATGATTATATCTGTCAATAGCAATTTTTAATCCTTCTTCTTGTTTATTTGTTAAAATCATTCTTTCACCTTCATTTCTAAGGCAAAGTCACGGCAAGCTATATTATTTTCAGCATACCAGCAACAATGTGCCAAACTTTCTATTTTATCGGATAGTTCTAAATTTTTATTGGTCTGTGGTTCAAGAAACATAACCACATAAGTATCAGGGTTTTCTTCCCAATACATTCGAAGTCTGTCATTATGAGTAAGAACTGTAAAATAAGTCTTACCTGTTTTTAATTTGTAATCAAACCAAATTCGAGTATTTGGGTCTAATATAATATTCTTTCTAAACTCTGACATTTTTAATTTTCCTTTCCATTTATATCTATATATATTATAACATATTTTAATTAAAAAGTCAAATTTTGGTCAAAAAATTCCCAGAGCCATTTTTATTTTGGGTTTACGGTTCTTGTGAGCGCGACCGAGCCAATGTCCAGATAAAATAAAAAAATGGGCTACGCAATAATGCGTAGCCCTATGGCAAAAGCTTATTTTTACCAGTTTACATATATATCTATCGTGCCATAAGCACAACCGGTATCGTATACCTTACCCGGTCCAAGTGAGGTTAATACTACCGAACCTCGACTTAAATAAGATAAATCAGAAGCAACAACGATATAGCCTTCACCATCGCGCACCGTTCCATCATCTGCAACGTGGCGTCCTGGGATCTTTAAACCGCCACCTGGCAACACTTTCTGTGAATACCAAGTTTCTCTATGACCATTAAAATGTTTAACTCCCATAGGCGCAGTTAAAGGATTGCTACAAACATTATATCGACCACTATAGAGCAGTTCAATAGTTTGTCCTCCAATAGTTACAGTATTACCATTTGTTTCCACTTTTGGAGCTTCAGTTGGCTTCTCTGTAGTTGTTGGAGCTTCTGTAGTAGTAACTACTTTCTTCTCAGTGGTAGTTACCACCTTCTCAGTTGTTGTTTCTTTTGTGGTAGGAACAGTAGTTTCCTCTGCAGTGGAAATCTGCACAGAAGCTTGTTCCGAGTCCATATCAGCACCTACCGCCACATAACTTTGTAATGTAACAGTAGTAACGTCTTTTGGCTGTTCTAATTGATGTTTCACTGTAACGCAAGTTCCAATGACAACAAGCACCAAAGCTATAACACATGCAATGATACTAATAAGCGTTTTCTTTTTCATAATAACTATTTTCCTCCTAATATTATAACATATTAGGTCTTATTGTGTTATTAGAAATAGTAGGCTGCCTTTCCTACAATTTCGTAATCTTTAATTTCTATTTGCGGTGTTTCAACGCCATTGAAGTTGTTGATTTGACATTCTCCAACTACGTTGATAGTTACACAACCTAATTCAGAATATAGCGATTCATACTCTTCATTAGACGACCTGAATTTAATTAAACTAACTTGGCTATTGCCAGGTAAAGTTATCTTCAAGGTAGTTCCTTTCATTAATTGAATGTTATCTTTGGTAATATTTAAACCTTCGATAGCAACCAATGATGAAGTAACTCCTTGACCCCAAAGATTTTTCATACTTGCTATTTCTAAAATGTCTGTTCCTTTAATTGTGTTTGGTTCGTAAATAAAATCTACTTTATGCTTTGGGGTGAAGTCAAAGTCTTTTAGAGTTTCATTAGCATATTTAATAAATTTATCAAAGTCTGCGTCTGCGATACCTACACCAAGTGCATTATCGTGTCCCTCAGCATATCTAACAAAACCGCTATCGCTTAAGAAGGATTGGAGACTATCTATTCCCCATCCTCGACCCGAGCCTTCCCACATTTCATAAGATTCGTTAGTTTCTTCATTTTTGTAGACAGTTTGATTTAAAATTAGAACGGGTCTTTGGTACCGCGGAATCAACTGGTTAGCTATCAAGCCTGTTAAAGTCTTGGTAATTGATTGCGGTGGCCTCACTCTTACGGCTATTATTTTGTTAGATACTAGATCTTCTTCTTCTATGATCTGTTCAATTATCTCCAAGCTATTGTCTATTGCTGTTGTTTGCCGTTTCTTGATGTTAGTGCAATTTCGACAAGCTTGCTCTACTCTCGTTTCCATTTGGCCAGAACAACCTCTCTTAGTAGAGGGAATTAATTCTAAACCTCGAAAATCAAGCATAGACTCAAACAAAGTGACTTTTTCTTGCGGTGTTCCAACTCTCGTTACTGCATTCATAGCAGGAGCTACAGAAAAAGCTATTCCAATTGGTGTGATGCCGTCTTTCAAAAAATATTGATTATGTGCTATCATACCCTTGAAATAAGGATTTCGAATTTTATTTAATCCCAAGTTTATTAAATGCTTGGTTTCAAATTCTCGTAAATCCATCATATCGGCGATCATGCCTAATGCTACCAGATCCAAAATTTCATCAGCGTATTCTACTTCTAATATATTGTCTAAATAACAACAAAATTTATAAACTACTCCTACACCTGATAACTGTTTATTTGGATAATCACTTAATTGATTATTGATAACACAAGCGTCTGGTGAAATTTTTTCAGCATTATGGTGATCGATAACAAGAACATCTACTCCACGAGCCTTGAGTTCTTTATGAACTTCGTAGTCGTTACTACTTGCATCGGGAGCGATGACCAGACTAATATCATTGGGAATAGTTGATAATATTAGTCCATGCTATTTTTCCGTGTGAAGTCTATAAGAGATATTTGTTTGCACAAAGTTAGGAAAAAGAAAGTTTAAATAATTGATTAATGCGGCGGCAGACGTTAAACCGTCGGCATCAGAGTCAACCTAAACTAAGATTTTACTTCCTCGTGCGATATGTGAAGCTAACATTTGAGCGCCTTCAAACAAATTGTCTAATAAGTTATAGTCGTAAATGTCTGCGTCACTTGTATATAAATAGTGTGCCATATCTTGTTCTGCTATACCTCTGTTGGCTAATATCTGCTATACAACAGAATAATTAGGGTTTAGAGGTTGGTATAATTCATAGTTCAAAATAAGACACCTCACACTAATTTATTTGATTTTTATTACAATTCATTTAATCACCTTTTACCTTTCATAATAATACTCTGTTTTTAAATAATTCTAAAAAAATATCTGGTCCATGGTCTATAGGAGCACTTTTATAACCAGTTATTTTATCTTTATCAAATATGAACGAAATATTTACAACATTTTTATATTTATTATGAATTTTAGTTAAATTTTTGGTTAAGTGTTTAAATTCATCGTCTCCTATGTCTTGGAATTGGCGGTCAAAAGCAACTATTATTTCTTGAGCTCCAGCATCCAATAGCATTTGTATTTGATAAGCAGAGATATTACTACCACAACAAGCTACTGAAATGTTGTTGTCTAAGCCGAAATAAGAAGCGTGTAATAATGTACTTTTTTCACTTTCGTAAATAATTGCTTTTTGTAAAACTTTAATTTTATCTTTTGCTTTATCTAAATTATATAAATTCATTCCTAATGGGTGATTATATAATTGTTTGTTAATTATCATAGGACGATATTTGCCATATTGTTCTGCTTCTTCTGCGGAAAGTGTGCGGCCGCGCAGTCCTATGAATCTACCATTCGCATCAAAATGCGGAATGGTAATTTGGTCAGAACCCGGAAAGAACCCAATACGAGCTTTATCTAAAACTTCTTGAGTCATGCCTTCGTCTAACCAAGGTTGAATTTTAACATTATAATTTAATCTATCTAAAATAGAAGCATCATATTCTTTTAATATTACACTATAATCTTTAGGCTCAAAACTTTGAATACGATTATGCTTTTCAAATATTGCCCAATCTTCAAGTTTTGTTTGTCCACTTTCTACGACTGAACCCGACATTCCGAATCTTTGAGCGACAAACCGCACCGCATCATTTAGGTCAAACTGAACATTTTCTTGTATGTCCATAACTTTAATGGCTAATTCAAAAATATCAAAGGTATCGTCGCAACCAGTGTAACATCTGAATAATCCACTATTTTCATAGAAATATAATTTTTTACTACCTTCTCCTGGTCTATTGTGGCATATGGTAGCGGATAAAATCCCGTAACTTGTATACTCGGGATCCCCGCCCCAATCCTGTAAAAGTTCAAATATATTATCTAAATTAAGACTTTCTTTTATTTCTTTTTTATCAAAAGAAATCATTTTGTAATTTTAACTCCTACACAAGTTCCTAAAAGACCAAGTTGAGTATTTACATAATGACAGAAGAACTGTTGTTTCTGCATTTTCTTTTCTTCGCCCTTGCGAGCTTTCCATAAAGCGTCAGCCATATCATAAGACATTGTATATTCAAAGTCTCCACCATTTCCGTTTGTCATTACTGTTGGGTCAAAATTTTTCATAATTAATTCTCCTTTTAAGCTTCAAAAGCTGAATCTTCTTCTAATATAATTTTTATATCTTCTACACTTAAGATTTCATAATCATAAGTGGTGCAGAACATAGGCTGAAGTCGGCAAGTGCCCAAATTACCTTTACACCATAAATAAACACCTTTATATCTACCTCTACGGTTTTTATAAACTGATAATTTAATTATAGGAGTTTCAAAAGTATTTGTGCTTAAAATGCCTTCTAATGCTTCTAAATCCTCTGTCTTTACTGGTAATAATACCGAACCAAAATCGACCTTATCCGCAATACTTTTCGCGCCACGAAGTAGGTTTTGGTCTGGGGTTTTGGCCTCTACATAGTCACCATTAAGCTGGGTTGCTGACATAATAAAGATACCATATTGATTACAAATATCTTTCAAACGAATTGAAAGCATAAATAAAATATTGTCTTCACGAAGTTTTACTCCTCCTGATTTCTTTGTAATTTCTTCAAGAATTTTCAAACTACTGTGAATATAATCGTGAAATACATATTTAATATCGTGGTCACGAATATTTTTCTTAATTTTATTTTCAATATCTTGCAATGAAAAGTCTGGAAGCTCTTCAATATACAATGGACTATCTGCGATGATTTGCGCCGCCTTGCGCACACGTTCTTCTTCATCGCCCTCATAAGTACCATTTAAGATGTGGTCTTCATTAACATTGGATAAGAAAGCTAACATCATAGTTTGAATTTCTTCCGTTTCTTGTTCTGTTGCAATATACAATACAGGTTCCGCTACACCATTTTTAATCCAACCAAATTGTTCGTCATAAAATTGGTTACAAGCTATATATACTGCGTCCGCAATCATTGTTCTGGTCTTACCCACACCAGTAGGAGCAGACCTAATATAGAACTTTTTGAGTCTTGCGCCACGAGTAATAGTGTTAATAAGCGGTCCGTACATAGGAACTCCGACTTCTGGACACTTTTTATATTTGTCAATCAAATCAAGCATTCCTTCACCGGCCTGCACCGCTTCACCATATTCATCGTCAACATACTGTAATCTTATAGAAAGTATTTTATTATCTATAACATCCGCAATAGTATCTAATGGTGTATTGTCTAACCATTCTTCTTGTATTTCCTTTTTCTTTGTATCAAAGATATTATCTGGGTCATACATATCTGATAAGTCTAGACCTATTGCATCATATGCTCTTAATAAAGTAAATTTCTTTAAACGGTTATAATAATAATCAAAACCATTACCAAGAGCATTCTTAGAGGCCTGTAAGAACCATTCTTCGCCTTTTTGTTTTTCAAAAATTGCTAAACTTTTTGGGCGAGTGCTTAAAAAGTCAACAATATTTTCCAAAGTGATTTTATACATATTTTGTTCGTGGAGTTTATAAATTGCTCCAAAAGCAATTCTATGAAAATCATCTGGAAAATCTTCTTCATTAATACTGTATTTATCTGTATAATCTAATAAGGCCGGATTGTTATACACCGACCCGATTACCTAAGTAATCGCTGTAATATCTGTATATTTACTGCTCATCAGACACCTCTTCATCCAAAAACGAGAATCGTTTTCGAGTTTTTACTTTCTTTTGCGGAACTGGTATTTTTATTACCTTAACTGTTGGAATATAATCATTAGTAATCATTTTTTGTTGGTTCTTTTGATTAGTTAACCACAGATTATAATAATGATTATATGCGTCTTGATATACATAAGGTACAATACCAATACCACCATTTGCCTTTTCAATAGAATTCTCTTTTATTTCAAAGAAATAAATTAAAGCCTTTAAGATACCTGAATAACTGTACCCATAGTCTTTAATATAAGAATTAATCTATTTTTGAACTCGAGTATTAATATTATCTGTATTAAATAATTTTTTAATATAATTATCTAATGCATCTTTGTCTCGTTTTTCTTTTTCAACTTTTTCTTGAACTTGTTTTGAGCATTCAATGTGAGCATATCGCTTTGCACTTACTTGTTCGCAAGGAGTTTTATCTCTATCAAAAGTTACTCCGCAATACAAGCATTTAACTTTATGTGCCATTTGAACACCTCTTTTATAATTTTCTTACATATATATTATAACATAATTTTTGAAAAAAGTCAAGCCCAGAGATATGATCCCTGGGCCTATGAATTACATAATTGTGTCTTTAATTTCTGAAACGATTAGATAAATAAATTCTGCTTGTTCAGGTTTAGCTTCAGCGATTTTCTTGCCTTTGCCTAAATATTTATCAATAATAGCAGTAATCTTCGGACCATTAACCGCAGAATCACGCTCCATTAATTTACCTACGATAGACTGGAATTCTTCCATAAGAGCACCAAAATCATATGTAACTTCTGTTGGAGCAACAATTCTTTCATTAGTAACGAATTCGCCATTGAGTTCGGCTGCTTCCTTATCAATTGCTGTTTGAAGAGCATTAACAAGGTTGTTGTAGCTTAAAGTAATTTCATTAGGAATATACTTAAATCTACATCCGCATTCAATAGAACCATCAGAACAACGAAGAGTAAGTACAGACATTTCATCTTTTCTTAACTGATGTGCATAACCATAAATGTCAGACATACCAGCAATAACTTCTCTTGTTGCGTTTGAAAGAGAAGGACGAATAACCATTTTATCTACACCATTAGCATCAGTAAGAGTTACTTCTTTATGGTGTCCAATGAAGAATACAGCATAGCCTAATTGAGTTAAGCCTCTAAATACTTCATTGAATTCATCCTTAAACTTAGTCCAGCCTTTACCGTAGCCAAGGTCGCCTAAGTCTTCAATATCATTCTGATTACAAATGTATTTTTTACACTTGTCTGCGGCGATATCAATAGTGTCAATGATAATTGCCTTATATACTGCTTGAACTTCTGGTCTTTTAAGTTCTCTATATACTTGTTTCATTTCGCCCCAAGTAGTTATGTCTTGCGCCATAACGCCAGGAAGAGCGTGATATCCAGGCTCAAAAGCCAACAACAAGCTACCCTGCATCTGGGTAGCTAATGTTGTTTTACCGGTCTTAGGAGCGCCATAAATGTAAGTAATATAACCTGAAAGGTCTCTACTTACCTTGTGTGGTTGAACATTAAGTAAGTCAATAGCCATTTATATTTTCTCCTTTACTCCGATAATTTAATTAGAAATCAAAGTTTGACTGTGTTGCAGCGGGTGCTGAAGCAAGAGCGTTGTTAGCTTGATTTTTCTTTGCTTTGTATTCATCTTGACTCTGTTTAAGAGTTGCAAGATATACTTCACGCTCGCTGATAATTTTCTTGAATTCTGCAGCGGTGATAGAACTTTCATCGTCCCATACATAAGTATCTTTAGCCGCCCAGTTTACGATACAATCTTTACGAGTTGAAGTTACAGTACGAACTGAAGCTTCACCGAAAGCTGATTCTTCCTCAATAGTTCTTGAGATAGTTGTAGAAATCTGGTTACCTTTGATTCTTGTGAATACAGGGTTGCTTGAAGATGCTTCAAGACTTAAGAAGTAATTGATAGCACCTGGAGCTGTTGCAGAGAATTCGATAGGAAGCATAGCATTTCTAAAGTTGAAGATACAACCTTTAATTACAGCCTTATGAGGAGTATTTTTCTCTTCATCTGCTTCAATTTCTTTTACATTAGTGATAATCATATCACAATCAAAAGTATTACGAGCATTTGCATCAGCATTAAGTTCGTTTGTAAGGTGGATGAAACCGCCTTCATTACGCTTAACTGAAACAAGTTCCTCTGTACCATTCTTGTCTGAATAGAACTCGTTAAGGTCAAATGCTGAATCGATTCTAAGTTTTACAGCCTGGTCTGCACCGTTAGCCATTACGCTACCATATTTACCGCTGATGATGTCAGCAAGGATAGCATAACTTGCATTTGATTTACCTGTTGAGGTAAGAGGTGTAGAATAGCTATAATGAACAGTTACGATGTTAAGCATATCGTCATCTGTTGCAATATCAATATTACCTGAAATATATTTTGTGCCAGGATTCTTAGAACCAGGACCTGTCACCTTTTCTTCCAAAGTATGCTGATAAAGGTATCCTTCGATGTGTGTTCTGTTAATAAAACTCTTTTTCATTTTCTTTTCTCCTTTACTTATTCAATAATAAATTCTTTGCCTTTTTCTGTAATAGTATAAATTACTGGGTCTTGACCGATTTTTTCGCAGAACCCATCTGATACAAGTTTGCGTAGAGTACCAGATACAGTACGTGAAGATACGAACATACCTTCCGCAATATCTCTTGCCTTTTTAGGCTCGGGGTTCTTCTGAAGATAATCAAGCACAAGCTTACCATTATCAGTTAATATAGGTTTTTCACTTTTGGTATCATTCTTAATAATGTCAATATAAGCCTTAACATTTTCTGGAATGTCTGCCTCAGTGATATTTGCTTTCGCCATTAAATCTTCTAAAAACTTAATAAATTCTTGTTTCATATTAAAAACTCACTTTCTTTATTTTATACATATATTATAACATATTTATTTAAATTTGTCAAATCCTAGTAACTTCTTATTTTTCTATTAAACTCTTTAAAGTTTGATGGCGTCCACAGGATTTATGTTCAGGGCAAAACGCATAGTCTTTGCCATATTTTTCGCATTTAGGAACTAGGAATTCAGAGTACATAGCGCACTGGTCGTTATAATCTTTTACCTGTGCCTTCATCATAAGGCACATTTCTCTGATTTCCCACTGTGCTCTGGTACATAGACGTTCATTCATAACGTGAATTAACTCTCTACCATTCATTTTTACTTCGAGAATAGTTTCACAAGCATTGGGGAGTATATAGCGAGCATCTTCATTAGCAATACCTAATTCTTGAAGCTTTTCATATTCTTCTTGGATATATTTCATAGAGCGAATATATCTTTCACGTGCTTGAGGATTATTCTCAATAGTGTGCGGAATAACATAGTTAAATCCGTCTTCACTACAGTATCTTTGGCTACGAACCGCAAAACTGCAATGTCTATGACGAGTTAATTGCGCCAATAGAGCTCGGCTTACTCCCTCGATATGGAAGGTAAAGTCTGCAAACTCTAATACAGAATGATGTCCAGACTTGTAGCAACTTTTCATAATTTTTCCGCCAGTAGGCTCACTGTCATAACAGTTACACGCTGCCGCTTCTATAGCGTCTACTGGATTATAAGTAACATTTGTTAAAGTAACTTTCATCTTAATTTTCTAAACTTAATGTATAACCAATGACTTTTTGACACATCGCTTTTAAAAATAACTCCATTTCATCGATAAGGAAAGTTCTGTCCATTAAATTTTCTGGACGATAACCTCCTAAGTAGCTAATATAGTCGGCATACGAGATATAATCTATACCTGTCAAACCATACCTATAAGCGTGATTTCTCATTTGATCCGGGTTACCACAAACGACAACACTATTATTTTCTTTAGCCAAAAGTAGTAATCTACTTGTTTTACCTGTTCCGCGTCCGTCAATTATTCTATACATAAGTTTCTCTCCTTGTGTTTTTGTAAAAATTGATTTATTACCTCTTGCAAACTTTTCGCAAATTCTTCTAAATCGTCATCCTCTACTTTTAAACACATTGAATATGCATCTTTTGTCCATATATCATAATGTTCATCAAGCATAGTTTGACTCATAACAGAAATTTGTTTTTCTACTTCGTTTTCATCTTGTACTTTTTTAATTATACCAGCTAAATAAATCATATTTTCTCCTTATTTAATACTATAGCCAAATTCTTTGGCTTTAAAGTATTCTTGCCAAAATTGTTCTTTTTCATTTAATTCATCTCTTGAACATTCTTCAATTAATTCAAATGAAAAATTTTCTACTCCAATAGCCAACATAGCTGGGTAGAGTTTATTGCGGGTAGGCGGATCTGCTCCGATACCACGCTTAATATGTTGTTTCCAACGATCTGCTACGTTTGCGGCTTGGCCTACATAGCACATACCATTGGTTAGGTTAGTGATTTTGTATATGCCGGTATGGGCTTGTTTACCGAGGATTCGGCCCACCATATCGGTATATGCGTTTTCATAATAAACCTTCCAAATTACTTTATTTAGAGGCTCGCTATCGCGCAACAGTTTAGCGACTTCGCGCAATTTCTTAATCTCCTATAAATCTTCTTCTGGAATGTTTAATTGATAGAATTTTTCTTTTTCTTTTTCTTCATAAGACCTAATATATTCAGCCGTAGCTGCCTCTACTATCTTATGAAATTTATCATATTCTTCTTTGATAAGATTTAATTTACTTGCCCAAAAACCAATCTATTCTTCAAAAGCTTCAACACAATCTTTTTGTGCTTGTAAATACTCTTGTTGATATTCTTCTCGATTAGTCTCCATCTCCTGGCTAAGCTTATCGGCTGCCGAAGACAGACGCTCTTGTAATAAATCTATCTATGAAGTTTCTAATTCTCTATACATTTCTTTTTTATCAGTTAATTGCTTATCTAAAGCATCTATCTGATAATTTAAAGAACTTACTTCTATTTTCTTTTCTGCATGTTCAATACGCAAATCCGCAGTTATTTTATTTAACTCCTCATTATATTCACGTATTTGTTCATTTTTCTATTGGGTTTCATAATCTACCTATTGGGTGGTTTTAATCTTACCTCGCAGACAGAAATAAATAATGCTTCCACCCATAATTAACCCAATACATAATCCAATAATTATTTCTATCATATTAGTAAAAAAGAGGGTAGTTTCCTACCCTCTATTACATTACGCTATTAATTATTCTGCGTCTTCGTCTGCGTCTGGATCGAAAGCCATACCAGCATCTGTAAGAGAAAGGAATTTTACTGCCTTATGTGTGCCGTCTTCAAGTTCGATTTCAGCAGGTGTACGAAGGCCAAGACCTTTTCTCTGGATAGCTGATGTAAAGATACCATCTACCTGACGTTTTTCAAGACCAAGCTCAGCTGCTACGTCTGCGGATGTTACATTAGCTCCGTTAATTTCCTTTAAATAATTGAGTACTTTCTTTGAATTTTCTTTCATTGCCATGATTTTTTGTCTCCTTTTAATAATTTATTTTTTTTAATTTTATAAGCTGTTCGTTTAGCTTATGTAAATATTATATCAAAAAATTTTTTAAAAGTCAAATTTTCGCTAAATATTCTTGAACCAAATCGTCTATTGCTATCATATCGTTGATGTTGGTGACCTTACCTGACAGCTCCATAATCTCTTTTTCTAATTGGGCTCGTTTGAAAGAATCATCACAGTTCTGCAACTCTAATTCCAGCTTAACGATTTTCTTAGCGAGGTTCTTTAACTCTTTCTGTTTCATAATAAAATTTTCATCCTTAATCTTTACAATTATATTGTAACAAATTTTTTTTATTTTGTCAAGAAATTTTTAACAAAATCTTCTTCTGTAAGAATCGGTACACCTAGCTTTTGCGCCGCTAGGTTTTTAGCAGTCTGAGAATTGTTATCATTGTTAATTAAATATGAGGTAGATTTAGATACTGAACTTGAAACCTTACCTCCGTGAGCTCTAATTACTTGAGATAGTTCTTCACGATTTTTAAATAATGATAATTTACCTGTAATAACAATAACTTTATTTGCTAAATTATTATCTAATTTTTCTTCCTCCTGTGGTTTTTCGCAATGTAGATACTTGTAAGCTCTATCTGCTTTAGAAAAATCAAATTTCCAAAGAGCCGAACATTTACTACCGGCAAATCCGGGTATCATACTGAAATCATATTTGCTATTAGCTTTGTCGACTAAATCTTCATATGAGTCAATATATTTTATTAACTCTTTTGAAACATTTTGACCGATGAGAGGAATTCCAATAGCGGAAATAAAAGCGTCTAATGTTTGAGATTTACTGTCTTCAATAGCCAATAATATTTTTTCAACTGATTTTTGCCCGAATCCAGACTTGTTTACCCATTCTGCTTTTTTAGTGTGAAGTTCATAGATGTCGGCAGGTTCACTAACCCAGCCCCATTCTATAAGTTTTTCTAAGGTTGCAATAGAAAGACCCTTAATATCAAGGCCTTTTTTACCACAGAAATGGTCAAGTTGATTTACAAGTTTACCTTCACAAGCGGTGTTAACACATTTAAGAGTCCATGTATCAAGCTCGCACTCTTTATGAGTGAGCTCACCGCAAATAGGACATTTCATCGGTATATCAAAATATTCATACTCATATTCATAAGCATCGTGTGCCTTTTCCGCACTATAAACTTGAGGAATAATCATATTGGCTTTATAAATCTGTAATTTTTGATTCTTATAAGGTACTCCAAGCAATTCTAACATAATACTAATGTTATGTAAACTTGCTCGACTTACCTCTGAACCTTCAATATCTATTGGATTAAAAATAGCAACAGGAGTTAAAGTTCCAGTTCTACCCATAGTCCATTCAATATCAATTAAATTGGTTTCATAAGTTTCATCATAAAATTTAAAAGCCATAGCATTTTTGAAATGATGTGCAGTTTGTCCTAATGTTTTGCCATATGCTACATTGTCGAATTTAAATACTACACCATCTATTGGAAATGAAAGATTGTGAGCATAAGTTTGAAGCCAATCAATTAATTCTCCATTAATTTTAGGAAATAAAATATTAGTAACCTTTGGAACTTTAATAAATCCATAATTTTCAATAATATCTAATTTCTGACTTAATAATTCAAATTCTTCTAATCCTTTGATGACTTCCCAAGCGACGAAAGTTAAACGACGCTTTTGGCACTCACGATTGTCCAACAGACGAATACTACCTGAGGCGAAGTTACGTGGATTCTTATAACTATCTGAAAATTCTTCAAAATCTTTATAAGTACAAATAATCTCACCATCAATAATTAATTCCTCTTTGTAGTTAATAATTTTTGGAATACTTTTAACTACTTGAGCATTGTGTAGTATATCTTCTCCTTCTTCTCCATTACCACGAGTCTCTGCAGAAACTAACTTGCCGTCAAGGTATCTTAAAGTGCAAGTTAGTCCGTCCATTTTACACATTGCAATAAAAGGTTTATCCCCTATAAAGCTCTGAATGGCATCTAAAGACTTGGTTTTTTCCAATGAAAGCATTGGATGATTATGAACTACTTTATTTAATTCATTCATAACCGTATAAGAAATTTTAGATGTAGGAGAATTGGGTAATACAACGTTAGTTTCTTCTTCAAGTTTAACTAACTGAAAGTATGCGTCATCCCATTCTCGATCAGAGATTATAGGGGTTCCCTTATCATATAATTCAGTATTAACATTTAAGTATGCTATTAAGGTTTGCATAGTTTCAATTTTACTCATAATTTTCTCCTTTATTATTTATTCTTACATATATATTATATAATATTTTTTTAGAAAAATCAAACAGAGAAGCGGTTAAGCTTCTCTGTCTTCATCTTTATACTTTGCTTACTGATAAAATCTTATTGTTCTTAATTACTGACACACCACTTGCCGCACGACCTAATAAATTGATATCAGAAGCAGAAATACAAATTGAACTTGTATCTCCTAAAACAAGTAAAGTATCATCATCGGCTACAAGTGACGCTGCGGAAACCGGACCTGTATTATCAGTTATTTTTCCACAAAGCACTCCTTTTCCTCCACGACCTTGGGTTAAAAATTCTTTAAGTTCAACTTTTTTACCAAGACCATTAGTAAAAAATATAGCAAGTTTATCAGTTTTATCGCGAACAGGTAGAGCGCAAACAACTGTGTCATCTGCTCCAAGGTTAATTCCTTTTATACCCGTTGTAGTTCTCGAAGTGGCTGAGATAGAGGAAGATGGGAATCTAATTGTATAACCATTAGCAGTTACCAAAATTAAATCTTCGTCATCAATTAAAGATACCGCCGCCAAGCTATCGCCTTCACGAATGTTGATAGCTGAAATACCTGTTTTCTTTTTGGTATTTATATATTCTTGTAAACTTGTTTTCTTTACAATACCATTTTTAGTTACAAATAATACATATTTAGCTGTTGTATCTCTATAAATTGAATAGATTATTGTAGGATTTTCATTTGGTTCCATTGCAATAAGTGATTTAATCGGCACGCCCTTAGTAACATTAGTGCCTACTGGAATAGTATCAACCAAGAGACGATACATTTTTCCGCTGTCAGTAAATACCATTAATGAGTCAATAGTATTCGTTCTAATTACTGCAGAGGTAATATCATCTTGAGTTTTTACTCCTTTGCCGTTTCGACGCTGGGTTCTGAAAGACGAGCTCGGCACACGCTTAATCAAACCACCTTCGGTCATAACAACTACACATTTTTCTGGTTCAACGAATTCAATTTCTTTTTCTTCTTTAGATTCAGTTAAATGAGTAATTTCAGTTCGTCTGTCATCTCCGTATTTATCAACGAGAGCTTTTAAACGATATAATAATTCAACTATAGGTTGTTCCAAAATACCATTCAATTTATTGATAAGTTCTTTAAGTTCTTCAGCTTCTTTCTGGAGTTCAATTCTTTCCAAACCTGCCAACTTACCAAGTTTCATATCAACAATTGCTTTAGCCTGTGCTTCAGAGAATCCATATTTCGATTGAAGACCCTCTCGAGCTGCGGCCGCAGACTCAGATTTTTTAATCAAAGCAATGATATTATCTATATCTTCCAAAGCTTTCAATAAACCATTTATAACTTCTAATTTATCTGTAGCCTTTTCTTTATCAAATTCAGCTTCTCTTATAATACATTCAATATTATGAGTAATATAAATATCTATACATTGTTTAAGATTTAACTCCACTGGAGTCTTATCAACCAAAGCTACTTGATTATAAGAGATAGAAGTTTGTAAACTTGTTTCTCTGAATAATAGATTAATTATAGTAGCAATTGAAGCATTTTTCTCACATTCAATAACTAATCTAAAACCATTTTTTCTATTACTTTCATTTCGGATGTTTGCAACACCAGTAATCTTACCTTCGTCGCAAGCTGAACCGATTTCCTCCATAAGTGCTTCAGTAGCTACTCCATATGGAAGTTCATAAAATACAATATTATTTCCTTCCATTTTATATTTACCACGAATTTTTACGCTACCTTTACCATTTTTAACTATATTAGGTAAGTCATTTCCATTTATAATTAATCCGCCTGTTGGAAAATCAGGACCAGGTAAAGCAGGTTCTTTACCGTCTGTGTAATCTACTATTGCATTAAATACTTCACGCAAGTTATGTGGAAGCCAGTTACAAGCCATTGCAACACCAATACCTGTATTTGGGTTACAAAGTAGATTAGGGAATAATGCAGGAAGAGTTACAGGTTCTTCTTTAGTTTCACTATAGTTCGGCATAAAATCTACATTATTCTTTTTAATTCCATAAAGCATTCCGTCTTCTGATAATTTAGCAAGACGAGCTTCAGTGTAACGATATGCCGCCGGGCCATCGCCGTCTCTATTGCCCATTGACCCGTGGAAGTCAATAAGAGGATATCTCATAACCCAAGGTTGAGATAAACGGACAAGAGCTCCATATATTGAACTATCGCCGTGTGGATGCCAATAGGCCATAACGTTACCAACTATATTAGCACACTTAACGTGCGGTTTTGAATAGGTATATCCTTCATCATATGCACCATATAAGATTCTTTTAGCCACAGGTTTAAGACCTGACTTGGCATCTGGAATAGCACGATCTGTGTTAACGGCCACCGCATATTCGATGAAGTTCGTACCAAGTTCTTGTATTAAATCATTATACATTACCAGTAGCCTCCTTGCTATGAACCTTAATATATTCTTTTCTTGGTGTAATTGCTTGACCCATAAGGTCATCGAACAACTTAGTCGCCGCAGAAACATCTTCAATAGTAATCTGTTTAATAATTCTATTATCTGGGTCAGTCAATGTTTCTTCAGTTTCTTCCTCGTTCATTTCACCAAGACCTTTAAGTCGCTTAACATCATACTTTCTGTTAGCGTGAGTTTTTCTAAATTCTTCAAGTGCTTCATCATTCTTAAGGTATTTATATTCTTTACCTATAGTGATTTTATAAAGCGGTGGAACACCCGCATATACATAGCCATCTTGAATTAACTGTGGGCAGAAATTCCAAATGAATGTATAGAAAAGATTTTTGATATGAGCTCCGTCAACGTCAGCATCGCTCATAATAATTATTTTTCCATATCTTAAATCTTCTGGTTTATAAGTAATTTTCATTGTTTTAGGGTCAATTGTTAAACCAAAAGCTTCAATCATTGTCATAATCTCTGCATTCTTTTGTATTTTATCTAAGCCTGCTTTTTGAGTATTGATAATCTTACCACGAACGGGCAATACTGCCTGAAACTCATTATTACGAGCGGTTTTAAGGTTACCTGATGCGCTATCACCCTCGGTAATATAAATTTCACACTGTTTGCGGTTTTTACTATAACAGTCAGCAAGTTTACTATCAAACTTTAAGGCTTTCTCTTTTTTCTTTTGAGTGTCACGAACTGCTTCCTTAGCTTTCTTCGCTTTTTCCCTGGCCGCACGAGCCAAAAGCGCCTTATCAATAATAGCCTTTGCATCTTTTGGATTGGCATTAAACCAAGTTTGAAGTTCTTTAGATACAAGTCTTTGAACGATTGTTCTTGCTTCAGATGAACTCAAAACATCTTTAGTCTGTCCAGAGAAAACTGGATCAGGCATAATGAAAGATAAAACCAAACTCAAACCTTCTTTAAGTTCATCACCTGTTAAGTTTGCGTCTTTCTCTTTCAAAAGTTTTTTATCTCTTGCATATTCATTAATGCTCTGGGTTAAAGCTGTTCTGAAACCAGTTAAATGTGTTCCTGAACTATTGGGAATTGAGTTAGTATATAATTTATAAGTATCATTATAACTATCATTATATACCATAGCTACTTTAACGCCAATTCTATTTTCTAAACTTTCGGTATAAAATACTGAAGTTAATTTATTTTTTTCTTTATTTAAGTCATTGATATAATCTTTAATACCATTTTTTGATATAATGGTTTCTTCTGGCTTATTTTCAAATTTTAAATTAAAAATCATACCAGGTGATAGATAAGCCAATTCTTGAATCTGCTTTTTTAATAAGGTATAATCAAGCTTAATGCCTTCTTTAAAGATTGTAATATCGGGTTTAAAAACAACTGTTGTCCCACTATTCTTATCTTGTTTTGTGGCAAATATTTCTTCATAAGAAACAAGCTCACCTTTTTTGAATCGAGCAGTTGCTTTTCTTCCATTACGTATTGAAGTTACTTCAAAGTTCTCAGAAAGAGCATTAGTGGCTTTTGCACCAACGCCATTCATACCACCAGAGGTATTGTAGCCAGTTTTGCCGTCGCTATCGAACTTAGCACCAGTGTGGAGCTTGGTATAAACATTAACTAATGTTTCGCTACCGTCTTCTGCTTTACCGAAAGGAACACCACGTCCATTATCACTTATAATAATATAATCGTTTTGAACACTAATGTTACATTCTGTACAATGCCCGTTTAGGTATTCGTCGACCGCATTTGATATAATTTCAAGTGTAATATGTCTTACACCATCTGGACCAGTTGAACCGATATACATACCGGGGCGCAGACGTATTGCTTCTATGCCTTCCAAGGTTTTGATTTGTTCAACACCATAATTGAGGGCTTCTTTATTAATCGCCATTATTTTCCTCCTTGTTATTTGATGCTTTAACCGCAAGTTTGTCAGCCATATTATTCCATTTATTTGTAGAATGACCTCTTACTTGCTTTAGGTTAATGCGGTAGCCTTTTTGCCAATGTTCATAAAAAGCTTGAATTATGTCAAGATTTTCAGGCGGTCTATTATCAGACTTAATCCAGTCCCTTACTGCCCAACCGAACATCCAAGTGGTATAGGTATTTACACTATATGCAGAATCGGAATAAACTGTTGAGATATTTTCACTCTTGGTTCCAAAACGCAAGAACGCATATAAAATTGCTTTAAGCTCTTCGCGATTATTAGTAGTATTACGACTTGAACGACTATACAATTCAACGAGGTTTTCATTATCGTCAAGTATAACCACTCCAAAGCCACCAGTGTTTTCGCTCTTACCGTTCCCGAGACAGCTACCATCTGTATAAATAATCATAACTTTTTAACCTTTCTTTATATTTTTTACATATTTATTATAACATAATTTTTCAAAAAAATCAAATTTTTGCTTATAAAACAGAAAAAATCCCGAGATTTAAAAAAATCTCGGGATTTTTAGTTCTTAAACGTCTTCTTCTTCCTCGCACGTCTCATAGCAGAGGTTATTAACCGCGGTCTCGTATGTAATACCACCGACCGTGTTTTCCTTTGTAGACTTATGGTAGTATGCGGCCTGACTCACGCCATATGCGCCCCAGGGGAAAGCAACCATTGTAGTAAGCCAAGGTAACTCGCCGATATATCCATTAGCCACGCAGATAAATGCAAGAGCAATAAAAGTTAGAGTAATAATCCATATGAGGATAGATTCTTGAACCAATAACTTTTTAGAAAACTCTTTACCTTTCTTTTGGTTTTTCATATATATACTCCTTTCCAACGACAAATAGGGCTTGAGAAATAAATCTCAAACCCTGTCTTATTTTTTATTTTACATTCTTTCAGCAATTTGTGCTATTTTAGAACGATGAATTTTTCTTAATTCTACTTCACCATATACATCTGTATCTCTAAATATTTTTGATACACGTTTCATACCATTATTATTTCCTGCAAAGCTAATGTCATCAACCTGTGTTTTTTCATCACCGTCAATAATACAAATACTATCTTCGCCAATGCGTTGAAGAGCAAGTTTCATTAATGAAACGTCCATATTCTGTGCTTCGGAGATATATATGCCGGCATTCATTCCAGAAGTATCGTAACCACGAATATCGGATAGCGGTAATAAGACCAATTTACCTTCGGCAATTAGTCTCTCTACTTCTGTTTTATCTCCAATTTTGCTACTTAAAAGGTTGCCGATCTGGCTATCTAGCAACTTTTCATCTCGAGTACCGGGGTAGAAGCCCAAGCGCGCAGAGTTTTTTGTAGCAACAGTATTACAGAATATAATAATTTTGTCTATTTTATGATATTCTAATTGATTTAATAAGTAAGCCAAAGATAGATAACTTTTACCCGTACCTGCTGGACCTTTAATCATAGTTATATTATTACGACTAAAGCTATCGGCAGCAAGCATTTGATATACATCATCTTTCATTGGTCGAACTTCTCCGAACCAACGAGAACGGAAAGATTTGAATTTGAGTCTGTCGTACTCCTCTCCTGTCCAACAGAATCTATCAATTACTTCTCCCTCTTGGTTGCGAATAATTAAGTATTCATTTACTTTTAAATCAAAAGTATTTTCTTGATTAGTATAAAACTCATTGAGTTGTTCGTCTGATAATATGACATCCTTGTAACCGCAATATGGGTCAATCTTTTCTTCGCAAACAGACTAAATCATATCTGAACCAAAGAACAAGTTAGCTATATTTTTAAGTGCAATATCGTTTGATACAAAAATTGTTTCATCGGGTTGAACAAATTTATCATAGTCGATTGCAGTAGCCAATATTTTCATATCATTAGAAATCTCTAAATCCATTTCTTCTATTGGTTGTAACATAGAATTAGTGAATATGTGGATAGTATAATTGTCGTGATTATCCAAATAATTCAAAACTAATCTTGCATTATGCTTTGTTTCAAGATCTTTGCGGCCAGAGCTTTTGATACTTTCTAATTCTTGTAAAGTAATTGAAGAAATTACAAAAGGCTCTTCGTGTAAGCTAGTTGCTTTAAGAAGCAAACTGCTTGTGTCATAAAATTTAATCATCGGTATCCTCTCCATCCTTAAAACCTATTCGGCGACGTGGTTCGCTGGAATTCTATATCGCCTGAATCTCCGCTTGAATTTTTGATTTCTTCAGCGAATCTTTCATTTGGAATAATTCATATTTGGATTGTATCATTCCTATAAAATATTCAATTAAAGGTTGTATAATAAGGATAGCGATTACACCAAGTATAAAAAATAAAAATTCCAATTTCTCACTTCCTAAAGGTATTTTCTTCAATATACTTCAAATTGTAATCAAATAAATTAATCATTTTTGGCCTCGGTCTCCGCTGCAACGCCCTTGATAGTTTTCTCATAGTTGAGGTAAGCGCGGTGACGTTGATAGAATTTTTCTTTGCCGTTGATGTAATCTTTCAAACTTTGTTTTTCTGTAGCTATCTCTGCTTTAATTGCAGTTAAGTCGTGCTCTAACATACGAACATGTCTGTATAACGCTTTTTCAGCATAGCCTTTTTTGTTGAAATTTTTACTTTTGTTAATAGAATAATATAACTGCTTTAATGCTTTAAGCTGAGGGGCAATTATATTATCTCTTTCGTGATATAATAATTCAAGATAAGCGCGTCGGTTAGCTATTTCGCATCCTGTGCGTTCGCTTAACATATCCCTATCGTCTGGGTGGCATACAGCAATACCTGTAAATTCTAATCCATATTCAAAGATAGAGCAATAAGCTACTCCAGTTTTATCGTCAAAACTATAAATTACTTTTTCTTTTTTCATAATAATTCTCCTTTTAATTTAATTTATATAATCATTATAACATAAAAAAATGGAAATGTCAAATTTGGACAATTTGTTCAAAAATTTCCTATAGGCGATTTTAAACCTAAACTCGGAGCTGGACGCGCCAAACGACAAAAAAACCCGTAAGGATTTCTCCTTACGGGTTAGGTTTATTAGTCTTTATCAACGATTTTGGCACCGAGCATACCACCGATTACTGAAACAGGGTCTACACCTGTAGAGCCTTTAAAGCCCTCAACAATCTGTGTGATGTTAGCCATCATGTTACCAGCAAGCTGACCTGAGTCATTGCCGATAAGGTGGATTTCAGCACCGTTATAGCCTCTACCAATAGCCTCAGCAATTGCAGGGAGCTGTTCGTAAAGAACTTTAGTTGCCTGGAGCTGTAAGTCCATCTGAGCAGCGTCGCCATACTGTTTCATAGCTTCCGCTTTCTTCAAGAGACCTTCAGCTTCAGCTTCTGCTTTCGCACGGATAGCTTCAGCTTCTGCGAGACCTTTAGCCTGAGCCGCAGCCGCCTCTGCTTCACCCTGTGCTTTAAGAGCTTCAGCGAGTGCTTTCTTAGCCTTTGCGTCAGCTTCGGCAAGAGCAAGGTCAGCTTCAGCTTTCTTTTCAGCTTCGATTTTAGCAGCCTCAGCCTGTCTCTGTCTTTCGAAGAGGTCAGCTTCCGCAGCCTTCTGTGTAGCATAAAGCTTTGCGTCAGCCTGCTGTTGTTCTGCATATTTCTTAGCTTCCGCAGTTTTCTTGATTTCAGCTTCAAGAGCACGTTCCTTAATTTCAACTTCACGAGCTTTTAACTCGATTTCTTTTTCCTGTCTTGCAAGGTTAGCGTCCGCAGTTGCAATTTCCTGCTGTTTACGCTGGTTTTCAGCCTCAATCTGCTTAGCCGCGTCAGCCTTAGCCTGTTCGGTATCAGCTTTCTTCTGAAGTTCAGCTTTTTCGATTGCAAATTCATTCTGCTTACGAGCGATTTCAGTAGCGGCCGCAACCTTAGCATCGTTAGCCGCCTTGTCTGCTTCTGCCTGAGCTACAGCAACTTCTGCCTTTGCTCTAGCCGCCGCGATAGAAGCTTCTTTCTTAATTTTCTCGATGTTTTCAATACCAAGGTCGTGAATTACGCCATTTCTATCAGAGAAGTTCTGAATGTTAAATGTTGTAAGGTCAATACCAAGGTCAGCGAGGTTGGGAGTTACGTTCTCCTGAATCTTCTCAGCGAACTCTTTCTTGTCACCGCGAATCAAATCTTCAAACTGTGTCTGTGAAATGATTTCACGAATGTTACCTTCAAGAACGGGGATAACAATATCACGAATCTGTTCAATAGAGTATCCTGCGAACTTACTTGCCGCAATCGCCTGGCGTGTAGGGTCTTTCGAAATCGCCATATTGGCAACAGCGTCTACAAGTACATGAATTGCGTCCTGGGTAGGAATTTCATTACGAGAGGTAAAGTCAACCTGAATGTTTTCAAGGGTCATTCTCTGTGTTTTCTGAACTACTGGAATAACGAAGAGACCGCCACCGGTTTTGGTCTTTACTTTACCAAGGCCTGAAACAATAAGAACTTCGTTTGTACCGGCGATTTTCCAGCAACACTTAATGAGAATTGCTACAACAGCAATTACTGCGAGGACGATACCTATAACGGTAATGGCAGGGATTAAAAAAGTTGGCATTTGAATTTCTCCTTTAATATTTAATTTTTATTTTTTTATTCCACAAAGGAAACGCATCCGACTTCGGGCTCTCCATATTTTCGGATAAAGCAGTTTTTATGACAACCGCATACTCCGCATGGAGCTCCGTTTTCGTATGCTTCCTTATAGTGTTTGATTTCGGGTGTCATAATTTCTTCGGGCCAGCACTGAGACCATACTTCATCAAGAGAGATAGGAGCAAGGTCGTTTGTATCCATACCGACGTGGAAAGTTCCATTATGATAACCCTTTGGCGCGTTAGAATGAACGTGTCCATAGCACCATACAACTTCGCTATTATCATTAGTAATCATTCTAATGAACTCTTCTGAGTCATTGGGA
>JAEIGA010001665.1_pt1 | contig 35028 bp, 55 predicted proteins | sample 9270691 | NCBI WGS metagenome assembly JAEIGA01 (sample SAMN17057246, study PRJNA624740) | gut metagenome | biome: biome; isolation source: fecal sample | host: Bos grunniens | place: China: Xizang | collected 2019
AGTTATCGCCCATACGGATATGACATTTTGAAAACCAAAACCGCCCGAACGCTGATCCCGAACGAAGAAGAAGCCCCCATTGTAAAACTGATCTTTGAATGGGCGGTCAAGTATAATCTATCGGCTTGGGACATTGCAAAGAAGCTAACAACAATGGGCGTTCCAACATATACGGGTGATCCGGAATGGTCAAGGGCAACAGTCAAAACCATTCTGACCAATCCAACGTATACCGGAAAGGTTCGTTGGAATGACCGAATGCAAGTCAAAACAATGGTCAACGGGGAACTTGTAACAAGCCGCCCCCGCTCCAATCACACGGATCACTATATGTTGTTTGACGGGAAGCACCTGAAAAACGCATTGGTAGATGAAGAAACCTTCAAGGCGGCTTCCGCAAAATATTACAGTGACCGGACAAAAAGCAATCTGAAACTGAAAAACATCCTTGCCGGGTTGTTGTACTGTCCAAACTGCAACAAGGCTATGGTTTATCAGGGCTATGACACAAAACGAAACGTGAAACCCCGATACATTCACAAGCAGTCGCAGCAATGCAAGGTAAAATCTGTTCTTGCAAGTGATGTTCTGAAGGCTGTTGCGCACTCTCTGAAGCTGTATATTGAAGATTTTGAAATGAAGGTGGATAATCTGCCGGATGTGGATGAAAATTCGATTTCAGGGCAAATTGAAGCCCTTCAAGCGGAACTGCGCAAGGCTGAAAAGAAGCTTGCGAAACTGTTTGACGCTTGGGAAGATGACAAGATTTCTGACAATGAATTTGTTCAACGGAAGGCGGTCAACACAGATCGGATCGAAGCTATCAAAAAGCAAATGGACGAGCTTGAAGATTCTATCCCGGAAAAAGAAGAATATCAAGAAAAAATCATGATGCTTTCGGATGCCCTTGATTCCATGCTTGACGAAAATCTTGATGCTGAAATCAAAAACGAATATCTGAAGCAAATCATTGATCGGATTGACTTCAGCCGGGAAAATGATGAAGAATTTATCCTTGATGTATTCCTGAAATAGTCGTTTCGGGAATACGTCTTGCGATCGGTATGTATCATGTATGTGTTATGTTTATATCGCCATCATGATACATATCAATCGCCTTTTGAATCAGATTTTCCAACATTATACACCCAAACAGCAAGGAAAGGAAGATGCAAAATGCGTGTAGTATGGAAGGACAGCGGCTTCAGGAAAGCCCAAAAGCCCATAAAATATAGGGGGCATATTGTCACCGGGTACAGCGGGAACGGTTGGATCATTGATGTTCCGGGGGATAACAACGTATACAGAACGCACTATTGCGCACTGAACGCCATTGATAAGGCTTTAGGCGGTTACGGTCAGAAAGGATGCCAAAAGCGGCAATCATACGGAATTGAGATCATCGGCAAAAAAGGCGGTGAAACAGCATGAAAACAACTGAAGAAATCATTGCCTATATGGAAGCGGAACTTGCCGAAGCCTATGAACTGCATGATCAGGCAAAGGGCAAGGATGCACAGGAAGCTTTGTTTTATAATCTGAAGGCAATGTTCATCACACACCTTCTTGAAGAGATCAAAGCCGAATAGTCAACTATAGGTCAAGTAAACCCGAAAGCATTTGAAAGGAAGCGCACGGATCACCCGCCGTGCGTTTTTCTTGCGCTTTCTGCTCATTGTGCATAATTCACAGAAAACTTTTTTATCCTTGGCTATTCTGCGAATATCTTTTTCTGCTCAATGAGCATATAATATAGACAGTTCAAAGAGATAAACAAAAGAGAGGTAAACAAAATGAAAAAGCTTTATTACATAACCGAACGCACAAGCCCAAGAAAATCCGAAACATACGGAATACTGGCAACAGAGGAAGAAATAAAGAAAATCCTCAAAGCCAAAAGAGAAATGTACGGATATATCCCGGGTGTCGGCGGCAACAGAAATTACAGCTGCTACGCAACTCTCGCAACGTACACAATGTAAACCACCGATACACCGTGCCGGGGCGGTCAATCCCCGGCAGAAAGGGAAACATTATGAAAAGTAAACTGATCGGACGTAAAGTGTACATCACTGATCCTGAAAGCATCTATTTTGGTGAATGGGGCATCATTGCTGATTATGATGGTGAAGTCTATTATATCAGAATTGCAGACGGCAACGGTGCACAGCCCATCTTTGACCGGGATCAGTTCAAAGTACCAAGAACGAAAGGATGATAAAAATGACATTCAAAGAACTTCGGGAGCAGTCCGGCATGAACTGCCCCCGGTTTGCGGAATACTTTGAAATCCCATACCGCACAGTGAAAGGATGGGACAACGGGGAACGGGAATGCCCGGAATACCTGATGAAGCTGATGAAATACAGGTTGGATCACGAACGGGGCGGCAGATATATTCCCGCAGTACATGGGCAATGGTACAAAGAAGAAGCCGAGGACACAATCGTTTGTTCCGTGTGCGGTCAGGCGTGGAATATCATTGACAACTGCACTGAAACATTCGACCATTGCCCCGGATGCGGCGCAGAAATGAACAGAAAGGAGCGGTGAAGATGCGTGAGATTTTGTTCCGGGGAAAGCGGCTTGGAGACGGTGAATGGGTAGACGGTAGCTTGTTTATTGATGACAAAGGCGAAAAGCACGAAATCTTGATAGGGTATGTAAACTATCGAGTTTCATGGGAAGTCGACCCCGAAACCGTAGGACAGTTCACCGGGCTGACCGATAAGAACGGCGAGCGGATTTTTGAGGGGGATATTGTACGATACACAGAAACACATTGCACAGGGGACATGATTTGCACCGACAGCGTTTCATTTATTGACGGCGGTTTTTATCCTATACCATCCGAGTTTTCATGCGGTGACAGTTATTATTCTTACGAACTCCACAGCTTTGAAGTGATCGGCAACATTCACGATAACCCGGAATTGCTGAAATCCGAATAAAAGAAAAAAGGGGCAAGCCGTAAAGCTCGCCCCTTCTCTTTTGCCCGTATTTGCGCTGTATGCGCTTTTTATTTTCCCTGTCAAATTATACTGCCTTTTGCGAAACTTCGCTGTGGCGTTGAATTCGGCGGGGTTCTGTGCTTATCTGAGCAGTTCGTTCACCCTGCGCTGTACTTCATCGGGATCATAACCCGCCGCTCTGAGTCTGTTCTTGCGGTCTGCGCCATTACCCCATTTGCCGTTGATGACTTCACGGGCGATTTCGGTGATGGATTTCTGACCGTTCAGAAGGCGGTTGACTTCAACCTGAACAGCCTTCGGATCATACCCGGCGGCATACAGCTTCAGCTTGCGATCGTTACCATTGCCCCATTTGCCGTTGATGACTTCCTTTGCGATCTCCGTGATGGATTTCGTTGCGGCTTCCGGAGCGGCTTCCGGGGTTGCCTTGCTTGCATAGTCCGGCAGACAATAGCCCCTGATATATCTGCCGTTCACGTTCATCGGGCGTTCCTTGACGGCGTTGTTATAGTTGCCTTCAAGCACTGTGAAGCTTTCGCCGAATGCAGCAACCACGATGCCAACGTGTTCCGGCTGTCCCTTGTTCTCACTATTACCCGGATCGTTCCAGTCATACATGATGATGTCACCGATCTTCGGAACATAGTCATCGGATTCGTGCCATCTGCCGATTTTCTTGTACAGTTCGATCATCTTTGTGCAACTGCATTCTGTCGGCATGATGTCGGTGTAGCCGCACTGGATCGCAACAGCGGAAACAAAGGTTGCGCACCATGCGTCGGTGTATGTAACCTTGTAACCTCTCGCACGGGGAGTGTGGCTGTTATACAGGTCAATGATCTTCTTGTGGCTTCCGTTCGATTCCCTGCACCCCATATACAAAAGCGCAGTGTCAACAACTTTCTGTCTAATCTGCTTTTCTGTCATGATTATTCAGCCCTTTCCGTGATAGCTTCTTTGGCTTCCGGCAAACCTGCAATGGATGTCAGTACGGACAGCAAGCCCGCAAGGACGGACGCAGATGCGACCGCAAGCCAGTTCACATCATTCAGCACAGCACTTGTGCCGATTGTTGCAACGGCGGTCTGTGCAACTGTCTTTACAGCACGGACAGCCGCCGCTTTTGCCCAAAGTTTCCAGTTTGTCTTTGTCACGCTCATCATCCTTTCACGAAACAATTTTCCAAGATTGGATATCTTTGTAAATTCGATCGATAAAGCTATTTCCGCCCAAAATTTTGTAAGATTCATATAGGCATACAAAATTCTCGTATTCATACTGACGGATGATTCCGTCTTTGCGGTTGTGGTAGTAAATCTGAAGCATATCGCTTCGCAATAAACTCTTTTGTCCATTGGCGATCTTCTTGACGCTTTTCCACAACGGGACGATCACGCCGATCAGAACACCAACTTCAGCGATCAGTGCTGTGATGGCGGTCAGATGCTCCATATGAAGACACCGCCTTACTGTGCGAGGATTTCAACCGCTTCATCAGCGGTCAAAATCCCCTTGTCAACGGCGTTCTGCACCATTTCTTCCGTCCAAAGACCCTGCTTGTACCATTTCTTGATTTTTTCAAACATGCGTTACACCCCCGTCAAAAGTGTGTCGGTCATCATAGCCGTGTAGGTGACCTGCGCTTCGATGCGGTCAGCCTGTGTGGGCGAAGGAGTATATTCCACTACGATTTCGCCGCCTTCGACCCTTTGGATTCTCTCCGGCTGTGCGATAACAAGGAAAATATCACCGTTATCTTCCAACAGATGCACACCGTCCGCATGCTGTACGGCAGACGCACACTCGAAAACGTCTTTCTCTGTATATACAATCATTCTGTTACCCCCTTAGCCTGTATGATCCATTCGGTAAACCTGCTCTGTCCACGTTCCGCTTTTAAGCACATATCTTGAAAAACCTTCAAACTTCTCTTCAATTTCAATCGCCGCACCGTTATTGCTGTCTTTTTTTGCACCAATCCAAGTACGGCAACCCGAATTACCCGCTGAGTCGGTAAACGTAAAATTAACAATGAAAGAACCTGTGGAAATGGAACTCCAGTTGGATTTTAGTATGCCGATCGCACCGTTAGTGACATTAGATCCGGTAAGATCATAAGCCTTGAGCTTTCTACCAAGTCCAAGATTGTATCTCGCATCTGCCGCAGTTGTTGCACCTGTACCGCCGGAATTGATCGCCAACTTTTGGTCAAATTCTGTCCTGTCTCCGTATAGTTTTAAACTATTAAGGATTGTATTTGCAGTTGGATTGCTGTAATTTAATCGCAAATATCCGTTGTCATTTATGTAAAGTCTTGCGTTTCTCAAGTCTTCGCCTAACTTGCGGTAGAGATACAAATCATGTGTTGATGTATTATCATCTGAACCTAAACGCACATCACCGTTAAACAAGCTGACTCCGGATTTAACAGTCAGGGGTTTTTCCATAAAAGTATCGTCCGTTCTCAGTTGAAAAGAATTGAAAATTGTAGACGAAGAAGATCCTGCCGGAGTGTTAGCCGATTGAAGAACCAAACTGCCATCACTACCCCAATACAACCGACCACTTTTATAGTTAGAATCTACCACACGGCGAATATATAAGTCATGCTGTTCAGTGGTATCATTTCCGCCTAACGCTAAGTCACCGTTAATTCTGTTTGATCCGGAAGTTGAAACTGCACCAATATCTGATGCGGAAAGCGTAATGTCACCCGACAGTGCCTTGTTATTGATTTTTCGGGAAGTGGGAACAGCACCCAACTGTGACGCTGTGACACCGTGCGGATTGGATTTGTTGGCAATATGGGAAATCAAATCCGTGATTGCCTTTGCGATCTTGCCGAAAGCAGTGGACAGCTTTTCACCGCTCGTCAGTGTAGCCAGTGTGGAAGCGGCTGTGAAAGTCGGTGTCTGATTATTGGTTGCTACGTTCGGAACATTGCCAAGACCAACCTGTGCTTTCGTCACCTTATGCGGATTGCTCTGATTTGCCGCATGTTCAACAACATTCGTGTGTACGGTGAATAACTGTGTCGGTGCGGCAATAGCACCGCTGTTGATAGAAATTCTCCAAAGTGCAAACTGGTCAAAAGCCGTATCGTCAGACAGCAAATCACCCTGTGTCAGTGTCGGATCAGACGGTGTGTCCATTGTTTCCGTACCCTGAACGACAACGAACTTGCCGGATTCTATCAGTGTGGAAGCATCCTGTTCATACTGAAAGACAATCAGATCATTACGATTGTTGCCCTGACCTGTGTTGGCAATCACAAAATCAACGTATTCACCGGAAGGAATACCCGCCGCCGCTCCGTTGTCCATCAGTTTACCGTCATACATACGGATTATGTTGTTACCGATGTATTCAGCACGGAACTGTTCCCCCACGGGAAGAACGAATCTTCCTGTGCCAAACATAGCGGCATTGATGCCCCGGTCATTTTCAGCGGTCACATGGGGTTTGCCGTGGTAGCCAGTTATCAAGAAATTATCAGACATGTATCAATCATCCCCCTGTCTTGTATTCGGTGCTTACTGCGCCGTTATTGATTTTCACGATTTTTTGCGATACAAAAGCCGCAACGCTGATCCCGGTTTTCAGTTCTTGCGCACCGACAATATCACCGATGTCATACGAAAGCCCTTCCGCTTCAGGAAGGGCAATTTCAGCCTTGTCGATGTTCAAAAGTTCGGCCAGCTTTTCGATGCCGTCCTTTTCCAAATCATCGGAATTGCTGTTGTCGTATGTTTCGCAGATTTCATCAAGCCCGGTATAATACTGTACCTTGCCGATTCTGCCGAATTGGTCAGCGTACAGATGAATCACTTCACGTTCAGCAAGATCGCCTTTGCCCAAACAGATCAAATGATTGACCTTCTTTTGATGCTGTTCAACGGTCAGTGTTGCAATATCGCCATCAACCGGGTATTCGGTATAATCTACAATCGGTTCAGCGGAAAGGATCACCGCTCGATCTTCCCATTTGATTTTTAGCTTTGCACCATTCGCCGCAAGCATAGCCCTGATGCCGTCATATCCTTTGCAGAAGCGATTAAACTGATATCGGGATATGCTTACCCCGGAATCAGTTTCGGCGGCTGTAAACAGCGCAGAAAGCCCCAAACGGGCAATCAGGGAAGATAGCACAGAATTCGCTTCGCCGGAAACGACATAATAATTCGCACCGGAATCCGGCTGAATGATCTTGCTGTTGATCATGCCGTGCCACGTTCTGCCTGTGTAGGTGACGGTTGTGCCGTTGGTGCTTGCTTTTAACCCGTCAACCGTACCGCCGTATTCCGTACCTTCAATATAGATCATTGCGCCGGATTCAAGCGTTGCATCATCCGCATCGACCGTGATCTCATAATCATTCTCCTCTGCACCATAGGACAGATCGAATGCATAAGCAGTAATAACGCCCTGATCAACCCTTTTTGCATTGGTATATATCAAGTCCATCGGGGTTCACTCCGTTTCTCAATGGTGATCAGGTCAAAGCCAAATGTTCCTATCCAACTCACTGAATTTCGACCCGCCGGAATCGGTTCAAAGATGTAACTTTCCCGCCCTCGCTTGTCAAACCAGTTGACCTTATCGCCAAGGGCTGTGGTCAGCGTGATCGTTTTAGCAAGGCTGTCAATCATCAACGTTTCGCCTGCGCTTACCGTCCCTTTGATAGCGTATGTGTGATCACCGATGATAATGGAAGGGTTCACAGCTTCGCCGTAAATCAAAAGCTTGAATGCACCCCTGTTCACGGAATCATATACGATATTTCTGCCTTCCATAGAAAGCGCATAATCAAAGGGATAATCAAAGGGGTAATCAATACCGCCAACGATGTCACCCGTGCTGCTTGTGCCGGGGAAGAACGTGTGCTTCTGTTCCCGATACCATGACGGATCATCACTTGTCAGGGTCAGTTCGATGTTGCAAAGCTGTTTCGTGATCAGATAGTTGCTTTTGGTACTGCCTGTGATATATCCGTTTGTGTAATAATCCCCGACAAATATTCTGCCGGGGATTTTAGCTTCAATATCAGCTTCAGCCAGTTCATGCAAGCGGTTCTTCACCGCAACAGCTTCTGCATCGGATTTGCACTTGACCACAAGCGGAAGTTTCCGGTTTGTGATTCCACGATAAAAACGGGAAATGCGGCTGTTGATTGTGTCATAACTCCACGAATAATCCCGCAGATCGTTATAGTTCAGATACACACCATTCGGAAGCCCTTCGAAGCGAATTCCAAGATGGTTTTCAAATATGAATTTTTCAAGCATACTGTTTCACCAACCTTGCAAATTCTCTTTCGCCGACCTTGAATGTTTTGTCGGAAAGCATAGCCTGAAGCAGTTCCGCATTGCCGGAAAGGATAGCATTCAGGATTGCGGTCAATACAGCAATCATGCCTTCCATCTGTACGGAAAGTTTGCCTTCAACCGCATTGCTGATCATGTTCATCAAGGTATTTGTGCCGGAAACAACTTCGCTTCCCGCTTCGCCGCCGCCCATGAAAGAACCCGTTGACGGATTATAACCGAAGATTGTCGGATCGTTCATAACCATCGGGGTGTTCATTGCCTTCGCATACCAGTCAATGCTCAGTTTTGGTACGGAAGGCGGGGAAATGGACAGCTTGCCAGTCACCTTGAAGTGCGGCAATTTGATATTCGGGAATTCAAGCTTCGCATTTTTGAAAAATCCTTTGATACTTTCAATAATGCCGCTGATCTTTTCCTTTGCAGATTCAATCGGGTTCGTCATTGCGGTTTTGATTGCGTTCCATGTTGACGATGCCACGGATTTGATACCATTGAACACGCTTGAAATAGTGTTTTTGATACCGTTGAAGATACTCGAAACGGTGTTCTTGATGCCTGTCAATACACTGCCGATGACCGCCTTGATGCCATTCCAAACGGAAGAAATCACAGACTTGATTGCATTCAGGATATTGGAAATAGATTTTCTAACACTTTCCCAATCACCCTTGATGACACTGAAGATAATGTTCATCACATTTGCAATAATGGTCTTGATTGCATTCCATGCGGTAGAAATGACATTCTTGACAGAATTGATCACCGTGGAAACCACATTCTTGATGCTGTTCCAAACGGTTGTGATCACATTCTTGATTGCATTGATGACCGTGCTGATATTGGTCTTGATTGCGTTCCAAATGGTGCTTATGGTGTCCATTATAGCCCGCATCGTTGAACCGCTGTTGTCATAGATAGATTTCCAAATGCCGGAAACAAATTCAACAAGGCTGTTCAGCAAATTGTTGATTGCTTCGACCATAGTATTCCAAATGGTTTTCACACCATCAATCAGAATTGGTGCGGCGGCAATCAGACCTTGAACAATGCTTGTCAAGATGGTTGGCAACGCATCAAGCAAGCCTTGAATAATCTGCGGGATTGCGGCAACAATGCCAACAATCAACGCAACACAGCCTTCAATCAGTGCCGGAAGATTCTGCATCAGCGCATTGACAATGGAAATGATGATTTCCGGCAGATAGTCAATGATCGGCTGAATGATCTGCGGAAGCATCGTGCAAAGTGTCACAATCATGGACACAATCGCATCAACCAACATCGGGATCAATGTCGGCAACGCCGCAACAAGTGCTTGCATGATTTGCGGAAGTGCCTGAACAACAGCGTCAAATATGCTTTGAACCCCTGCGATAACGGATGGTAACGCCCCCATCAAAGCAGTTAGTACACCCGGCAATGCCGAAACAAGCCCATTGATCAAACTGACCGCACCGTCTATGATGACGGGCAGAAGCTGATTCAGCAGCGGGGGGATTTCCGGTACAATTTGATTGACCAAATCCGATATACCCGAAATCAGACGGGGTGCAATGGTTTTTACATTGTCAACGATGACATTTGCAGCGTTGGAAAACGCTGTGACAAGGGAATCGACATCACCCGAACCGTCAAGGAAGTTGGTCAACGCCGCTTTCGCTGTGCCAAGTGATCCGGCAAGGGTTTCATTCTCTTTCTTGTAGTTTCCGGCTGCATATGCCGTCTTTTCCAAGAACAGTTCCATCGCAAGACCGATCTTCTCCTGATTGGTCATTTCCTGTGTGGTCTTGTTCAAGCCCTTTTCCATTGCGTAGGCATTAAGCGTTGTGTCATTCATGGCAACGCCGAGATTGTCCATCATCGTGAAGTTGCCCTTCGCCGCACCCGCAACAGCTTCCATTGCCGCAGAAGTGTCAAGACCCATGATTGATGCGACATCAGCCGCACGCTGCATGGCATCCGAAGACAGGTTCATTGAATCTTCAATGCTGAAGCCCGCACCCTGAAACAGTGCGCCCATCTTGTTTGCTGTTGCAAGATAGTCAGAAGTTGAAAGACCCATGTTTCCGAAAGCTTCTTTTGCCTTGCCCTGCATCTTGTCAGCATACCTGCCGAACACGGCTTCAGAACCGCCCATGTTCTGTTCAAGTTCGCCGGACATGTTGAGTGCTTTGACGGTCAAGCCCGCCATTGCAGCACCGCCGACCGCAAGCCCTGTGCCGATTGTCTTACCAACAGCAACAGCACCCTTTCCGATTGCACCGAATGTCTTTTTCAGTTTGCTTTCGGATTGCGCACCTTTTTGGCTTACTTCATCAAGTGCTTTCTTTGCATCTGAATTATTGATTGCTATCGTGCCAAGAAGTTTGAATAATTCCATTATGTTTCACCCCTTTCTTTCTCAGGGTTGAAGTTATTCAAAATATTCATAGAATGATTTAAGGTTGTTTCAATAGTTCGTGCGGACATATTCGCATTTTCGCTGTTGTTCCGCAACTCTTCTTTGAAGTCTGCATACGATCCGTCAAAGACCTTGTGCAAGAAGAATTGCCACCTTGTTTCTTCTTCTCTGTCTTTTTGAACAGCGGTCATGAAGGATTCAACGAAATCGGAAAATCTGCCCGTTTGTATCATTCCGTCTATAAAGGAAAATGGACTTGCATATCTTTTGAATAGCAAGTCCATAAACAGAAAATCATTTACTTGAACAATCTTGAAACAACCTTGATAAAATCCTTGAATTCATCCTTCTTGACGAAATCAATGACCATTTCGAGGAACATTGCGGCGTTGCCCGGTGCTTTGATCTCTTTAACGCTCAGATTAGATGTCTGTGCAAGCATCTGATAGATGTCTGCTTCACACTTATCCAAATTGCCAAGAATAACATTGGCTACCTCAAGAAATACACCTGCACCAACGCTGATGATGTTCGAATCGGTGCTTTCGCCTTTTGCTTTTTCTTCGGCATAGGCATTCGAGATCAAACCCTTGATGCCTTCACCTTCAAAGCAAGCCTTGAATTCATTGATGCCGATCTTGCTGATGATCTTTGCCATCAGGAAGATGTCCGGTGCGCCAAGCTGTCGAAAAGTATATGGCTTTTCTGCGATCGCTTCTGCGCCTACCATATCAAAGTTGTTTTCGCTCATTGTTCTTCAATCCTTTCTGTCTTCCTCTTGTTTAATATTTATTCCTCTTCCGCTACTGTTGTCGGATAGTAAATCTTGACAGGCAGGGTGTCGAGATCGCCCTGATTCTCTGCATACGCTTCAAGGACAGCCTTCAGTACGGAAGCTTCCTTGTTCTTGCCTTCCAGTTCAAAGGCAGACTTGCAAAGCGCATACTCGAAGATGACGATGATATCCTTCTTGCCGTTTGCGGTCTTGCCAACGAAGCCGAAGTTCTCGATGTAGTCACCTTCTTCAATGTTCGCCTTGTCAACATACAGCGAATAGCCCTCAACATCGGAAATGTCTTCTCTGAAGTTGGTAGTCATCTTGATGTTATCACCGGACAACTCAGCGATACTCACTTCAAAGGAAGCCTTGCCGCCGTGCTTGACAGTGAAGCCTTTCGTCAGAACGTGCATACCATCAATTTCGATGTCCTGATATTCGCCTTCGATGGACAGCTTGCCGCCACCGGATGTTGCGCCGATGCAAGCACCTGTCCATACGCCTTCTTCAAACTTCAGACCCCTGTGATAAGTACCTGCGCCGAGAAGAATGTCTTCCGGTGTGGTTGCGGTCACGCCATGCTTACCAATAACCATAATCACTTAGCCCCTTTCCATTCTTTGATTTTTAAGTTGATTTGTAATCTCTTTAACCCGGCTTCGCCCGTGGGAATGTATGTGGACGATTCATAATAGACAGCGATTGCACCGCCGTCCGTCTGCGCTCTCAGCCCGTAAAGCGGGGGAAAGTGCCGTCTGATTCGTTCCTTGACCCGTAAAAGGTCTGTCATGCTTCCACGATTAAAGCCAGTCAAAAGCAATGTAGATTCTTCCAATCCGTCTTCTGTTGCAATCGGATCTTCAGTGAATTCACCGACAAAATACGGATATGTCACATCAGATGACCATTCAGCGAATTCATAAGGAACTGCAAGAATGTCCATCTGTTCATTGATAAATTTCAATTTGTCCATAATTACAGCCCCTTAAATGAATCCTGAATACGTTTGATCAGCTTGCTTTTCAGTGCTGTGTACGCCTTCCAAAACGCCCGTTTCGGCTTTTTGCCGTGGGTGAAGTGTCCGTTGCCTTCTGCGTCTTCATAGAACCAACCGCCTTTTCTGCCGTTGCCCTGAAGCGCATATTCGCCCGTGCCGAACTCTTCCCAAATCGCATTTTCATAGTCTGAACCGATGTATGCGACCTGTTCGTTTTCGGCTTGTTGTACCCTGTGCTTGAAACTGTTCTTTGTTTTGCCAGTGACAACCTTTGTATTCCGCTTGACTTGCGTTTCCAGTTCCCCGGCTACCTCTTCAAGCACCGCACCCGTGCGATCATCCATAGTCTTTAAGACCTTGATCGAAAAGTCTTGAAATTCAATCTTGCTGTTTGCCATTCCAAGCACCAACCTTGCGCAGATAAATTTCAAGCTGCTCATCCATTTCATCCGGGTTGTCAATCAGAAGGACATCATAGACAAAGCCCTTGATGATCATGCGGGTGTCACGATCCGCAAGGGCATAGATGCCGGAACGATAGTCGCACAAAAAGACATGGGTTGATTCTTCGATCTTTGCGTTGAAATTGCCGTACTTGCTATCACCCGATTGCAAGCCAAGCCAACCAACGCAAGAGAAAGCATCCGTCCATGCCTTTACTGCTTCGCCGATCTCATTCTTTTCCGTTGTCTTTGTCTGAATGATGCCTGTGATGTTGCCGCCGATGTTCGCCATAGGTTAGCACCTTGCCTTCCTGTACGGCTTCAGACAGCCCAAAAGGGAAGCGGGATAGCCCATGAACATTGTTGCGCTGTCCTCATAGGTGACGGAATGACGGGACAGGGTTTCGGACTTGATGCCGACCTTTCCGGCAAAGTTCACAGCCCATTCCATCAGTTCAACACAGCAATTGACCACATCGGCCGGATATTCGATTTTTGTGACAAGCACATCATCTTCATCCCGTGTGTCTTCATTCACCGTGAAGGTTGTGTCATCCGTTTCCTCTGAAACAGTGAAAAGTCCCTTGTTAAACAGGGATTCGCTGACCTGAACAGTGTCATCAACAGAAAAAGGGATCAGGGATTCGGACATGAACACCCCTGCAACGATGTCAGCCCGAATCCGATACCCACGATCTTGGAAGTTGTTGTTGGTGTACGCCCTGATGGTCTGTTCCACCGCCAACAGCTTCATTTTGATTTTCTCGTCCGTCCAATTGTTAGGAAAGACAATCAAATCTTTCGCTTTTTCAACAGAAATAATCATCAGGGTTCACCGTCCGTTCTATCTGATTCTTACTTCTTGAAGGATGCCAGTACAACCTTGGAAGCGTTGGACAGTGCAACAGTGTAGATTTCGTCAACAGAAATGTCTGTAGTACGGGCAAGTGTATGACGCTCTGTTTCTACGTTGACATCACGCTTGCGATAGACGGTCAGTGCCGGGGTTTCATCCTCAGTTTCTGCAAGTTCATTCAGCTTGACAATCGGGCAGACATAAGCTGTGCCGCCTTCGTTCAGCTTGACACGCTTGGAAGCTACGACCTCACAGTTTGCGATCTTGCCGATTGCGCCGGAAACACGGACAGTTTCTGCAAGCTTGTCAGCGGACAGGAAGTCAGCATCCTTGCGAAGTGCGCCAACCTGTGCCGGATGGACGAAGATGACCTTATCGGAATTAAACTCTTCTTCGAAAACATCAACAGCATCAACGATACCTGCGTAGGAAATCTTGCTTGCGCTGCCGTCATGGGTAAGCTGTGCGGTCAGCAGTGCGTCCATTGCATCTGCGTCAACCTTTGCGGCAATAGCCTTTGCAAGCTGTGTGTTAGTTTCGCCAACCGGATCACCAAAGCCGGACAGAACTGCTTCGTCTGTCAGTGTGACAGCCTTCATTGCCTTCTTAACGGTTGCCTGTGTGGAATCAGCGGTAAGCTGAACAGTACCACACTCAACGCCTTCAGCAATGTCTTCTGCATCGCCGATGTATGCGAAGCGGGGAACTGTGATAGTGTCACCTGCATTCTTGCCTTCGAGGGTTGTGTCAACTCTTGCAAACGGGGTAACACGGATAGCTGCATCAATCTTGCCGGAAATAGCATCAGCCATAACTTCAGCATCGATCAGGTTCTCAATCTTTGTAACTGCCATAGTAATTCACTTTCCTTTCAGAATGTCTTAGTTTGTTGCTTTGCCCGTCATCTGTGCGTAAACATCGGGCTGTTCTTGCTTAAGCTTCAGGCGGCTCTGATAGCCCATCTTCGCAAACTCTTCCTTCGTAACACCGGAATGATTGTTGTTCGGGTTCGGAAGCGGATTTGCGTCAACCTGAACGCTGTTTGCCTTTTCAAATTGGGCGGGGAACTGTGTTTTCAGACCCGAAAGAAGGTCATCCCAACCCTTGATATTTTCGTTTTCGTCCAGTTCCAAGGATTTGCCTTCGCCCTTCAGCTTTTCATTGACCTTGTATGACAGATAGTCAATATCCATCGCCTTCTCAGACAGAAGTGCAACCTTCAACGCCGCTTTGATCTTCGTTTCCGCAAGCTGTGCCTGAAGCTGTGTCACCTGATTCTGATAATCGGTGAACTTGCCTTGCATTTCTTCATTGCCCTTTGTGGCTTTCTGAAGGTCTGCGATCAGCTTGTTTGCGGTCTGAAGTTCGGTGTCCTTGCCGGAAAGCAGCGCATTCAGCTTTTCGATTTCCGAATCAAACTTACCCTTGCCGACATATTCACCGCCGCCAAGATTCGCAATTTTGATCTGCTTGTCCTTGTTGGCTTCGTTGCCGTTGTGTGCGTTCACCTTTTCTTCAAACTGCTTGTAAAGGTCATCACCAAGGATCGCTTTCAAAAACTCCATATCATTTCCTTTCTGTGTTTCCGCTGTTTTTATATCCGGTGTCATCCGGGGGAAAGATGCTTTTTATAAACGCCCTGCATCAAGGGCAGATTTCCCGTGCTTTTATATGCCGTCAGGGATTGGGCATGGCTGAGAAGGATGGAATCGAACCATCAATAACGGTGTCAAAGACCGTTGCCTTGCCGTTTGGCTACTTCTCCATAAGAAAAGCACCACCCCCGGAAGGGTGATGCTTTTTTTAATGCATATACGCATCTTTGAAATAATCGAAATTTTCAATAATGCACCGCTTTAGCAACCGTTCAAATGCTGTTGCCATGCCGGAATAAACAACCGCCACCGGGTGACTTTTAACCTTCCCATTAACATACAAGTCAGATGTAAAGAACGGGTCATCTGTCTGCACAATATACGGGATTCCGAAACGATCTGCAATTTCAATGATTGCTTCATTGTACGTTGCTTTCATTTCCGTTGTCGGAACAATCGTGAACATCACAATTTTGGCATTCGGTGCGTGTTTTTTTATGTTGCAAACGATTCGTCCGTAATTTCCGAAGAACGTATCGGGGTTCAGTGTGTCATCTTCATTGATGTCAGCAACCGACCCGAGATATTCTTCACCGTAATTATTGGCATCGTTGATTCCAAGACAAAGATAATAAATGTCCTGTGCTTCCGTGTTTAACATCTTCGTCAGACCTTTACTGTTTTTTAGCCAACCACGGGTTGAATAACCGCCACCGCTGAAATTGACACAAGATGCTCCCAGTTTTCTTGCCAAAATCTGTCCCCAACTGATTTCGTAGATATCATGTAATTTTTCATCAAAATATACTTCACCGGAAGCATAGCTGTCACCAATCACACCGAATTTTGAAAACAAGGATAACGACACATAATCTTCGGAAATGCGTTCATTCTTGGTTTCTTTCAAAAGTGTCAACATACGATCTGAAAGCACGGAAACCACATCAAAAACATTCACGTTGATGTGTAAAGAATAACCACGGGTTGTACTCCACGAAAAAACAATATTCACATCGTCTGTGGTCGCATAGGTGTATTCATGTGCTTCAGAATCGATGGAATTTACCAAAGGTGTATATGTTCCGTCTGCATTTAGTTTGGCAATCATGGCAACCGCAGTTTTGTAGCCCCTTGCGGTGAAGGTCATTGTATATCCGGCCGGAATCTGAATTGGTTCTGAAATTGAATATGATTCGTTTTCGAAAATCTTTCCGGTGTCTTGAATGTAATAACCATTGATAGCAACCAATGGTTCATCATAATCAACCTTGGCATTCTTCAGCTTGTTCAAAACAGATGCAACCTGTTCCCGAACCGCCGTTCCCGCCGAATCATAGGTCACACCATCAGCACCAACCCGGATATCCTGAAGTTCTGCATCATTGGTTGTTGCACCTTCAGGCATTGCAACAAACTGATCAATGCGCTTGCGCTCCACGTTCAGGGCATCATTCCATTGTGCGCTGAAGGCGGTCATTTCGCCCCGCACCTTGCCGGATTCGACTTCAGCCCATTCAGACACATTCACGTTGACTTCATCGGTGATCTCTTTCTTCAGTGCAAACTTCCACTGTTCAATGATGTCCACATATTCCAGTTCAAAGGATTCATCGGCATTGATGCCGTCAGAAACGGAAATATCAGCGTTGATCGCTGTGTGCCATGCGTATGTAATCACGCCATCATCCACGCACTTGAAGCGCAGACGGAAGGACAGCTTACCGAACAACTGTGTAGCATTGTTGGAGATCAGCCAACTGCAAACAACCTTTTCAGGATCAACCGGACTAATCTTCAGATCATCAACCACGTACAGACCTTTGTTGAAGCTGTCCTTGTCCTTTGCGGAACTGTTTAAATAGTGAACTTCAACCTGATTGCATTCAGCCATGTCATGACCTTCAATCATTCGGGGAAGTTCAAAGCTGAACCGCTCCGAATTGTGGTCATTCTGCATCAGCACGGTCTTCTGCTTCGGATCACCTTTAATCTGTCGGGTGATAGCATTGATCGAAAAGCGTGCATCTGCATCAAGCACGCCGTGTCTGTGTTCCATACTCAATACCTCTTTTGTTGCATGAAAAAAGCACCCTGATGAATCAGAGTGCTTCAGTATCGTTTACCTGTTCCAAATATCTCGCATAACTGTCTTTTGCTTCGGGCGGGGCAGATTCTTTGATTGTAGGAATATGATCTTTATACTCCCACCAATCTCGATTACTTTTCCAGTACATATCAAGTTTCCTCATTGAAGCAAGCCCCCTTTAACAGCTTGATGAATTCTTTCGTGAAGGCATTCGGATTGGAATTGTTCTTTGCCAATATTTCAGGCGTTATTTCCGTGTATTTACGATTTTTAACCGTTGTTGAATAGTTCGATATATTTCCGTCAAGAAAGTCCATCAGTTCATCAATTTCGGCTGTTTTTCCGAATACATTATAATACGCCTTCTCAGCAATTTCAAGACCTTTGTTACCTTTTGCCGTTGAAATTATATGACCGTACTCATGCACAGCAATATCTTCAACGCAAGAGGCGGCAAACTGATCGCCAAGAACAATATTCTGCTCCGTTATTTTTCTGTTTCTCAACGCCTTTGCGTTCAGCGTGATGTGTTCTCCCATAGTTGCTGCGAAATCTTCATCTGACATCGAATTGCTCACACTAACGATTACTTTTCTTCCTGTTGGGAACTCTGCAACCATTTTGCTGACTGCATCAATCTCCGATTTCAGAAGTTCAGGATCACCATCAAAGCCGTTGAGATCAGGGATTTTGATTCCTTTATCCGATGCGTACCGAATCAGTTCTTGTTTTGCTGCCTTCGATATCTTCTTCGATATAGTACCCGACCAATCATTCTTTGTTGCTGCATCAGATGCCATTTTTGCAGATGCGATATATTTCGACTTAAAATCCGCAAAGCTTTCAGCCTTATCCAATCCGAAATATTCTGCCCGGTCTTTCAATGTCTGAAGTTCATCTTCATCCAAAGCCCACCTTGCACGTTGCAGAAGCGCACAGCGGCAGTTGACAACCTCTGCCGCACCGCCGGAAGGATCACCGGGGAACATCAGACCGTTGCTGAATTCTTCGTCCAGTTCACGGATTTCACCGTCAACCGCCTGATGTGATTCACGGGTTCTGCCGTCAAGTGTGCTGTCCCACTGCTTCACAACATCTGCACCCTTGTCCTTTGCCTTATAGCACGCATCCATTGCAGATTGAACCTGAATGCGGTGTCCTTCTGTCCTCGCTATGCGAACAGCGTTGTTATAGCCGATATTGGTGTAACCTGCAAGCTGTTGTGCGACCTGTTGAAAACTCATGCCTGTTGATATACCACGGCTAACCTGTGCTGTGATCTTCTTTTTCAGAAGTGCGACATCTTCACCCAAACGGGAATAAAGCCCTTCGCTGATCTTGCTGTCAAGCTGTACTGCACGCACCATAGCTTCCTGATCAAGCGGAAAACATAGCGGTATGCCCTGCCCCTGAAGATCGTACATTGTGCCGATAAAGCCGTCTTCATAGCACTTTTGCAGATATTCGGAAACAGTTCGGAATTCTTCGACCTGCATATTATCAAGGATGCTTCCGACCTGTTTCTTCAATGCGTCTTGATACTGTTTTTGATAAACCTTTGATTGCTGCATGGAAAGAAGACGGGCTTTTTCGCCTTCGTCTTCTTCAAGCTTAACTAATGTGTCAAGCCTGTTGATGTCATCTTGCAAGGCTTTTGCTTTTGCTTCGATGTCCTTCAGGCTTTGATTGTACACCTGTTTCAGCCGCTTGATGACGGCTTCTTCGTTATTCAGAAATTGTTCCTGTACTATCTTCTGCCGTCTGTTCAAGCTTATGCACCGTCCTTCGGTTCAACCTTAAAGCCAAAAGAAGCCGATCCCTCGCATTCGCTGTTCAGTTCCATCAGCTTATCCATGTACCAATCAGCTTTTTCAAGGTCTTCCTGTCCGTTCTTTCTTGCCGCTCTATATCTGTATTTATACACATTACACATACAGAAACAGCGCACGGCATCCACGCCGAACAGTGCAATCATTTCATCAATGCATTCGTGCTTGCCCTGATAATGTGCCGGATGATTTACGTTGCCGCTCATTCTGCGCCGCCCCCTTCAATGGGTTCATCCGTAACCACACCTTCCAACATAGCCCTTGCGTTTGCGACGTTCTGTTCTTCTTTCATCTTTTCAACTTGACCCTTCAATTCGTCATAGTTCAGATCAAGTTCATCACAGATTGCTTTCAAGGTCTGTTCATCGCCCACATTGGCAGCAACATTCAGAATTGTGTTGATTCTGATCTGCTGTGTTTCTGCCTTTGCCTTTTCGTTTGCGATGTTTTCGGATTCGTTTGTCGGAATGTCCGGTGTCAGATCAATCTTGATGTCCGACATCTGATAATCTGTGCCGTTTTCCTTGTTGATTTCTGCAAGTTTGATTTTGATGACCTGATTCAGAAGCTTTTTGATGCGCTTATCCATCTTGCTTTTCTTCAGGTCAAGCAGGGTATAGCGGGAAAGAATGACAACATTCGTGATGTTACCATCACCGATCTGTGCCGGGTTGAAACCCATGCCGAAAATATAGATGTTTCTTTCATCCATTTCCAACTTTTCTTTTCGTGCCTGATAGGGAATATCAACCGTCTGAACATCAATGCTGCCTTCAGCATCGACACCAACAATCTTTTTGGTCTTCAGGTTCTGTTGCAGTTCGTCAAGGTTGTCACCTTGGAAGCCTCTGACCACATATAATGATTCGTTTGTTTCCTGAATGTTGTTTGACAGTCCGCAACTCATCAAATCATAGTCATCGATCAAAGCCTTGACGGGTTTCAAGCCGCTGAACTGCTTCTTGTTGTTGTCCAAACGCCAAAACGGGATGTAGCCCAAGCCATAGCCCATCTTCTTTCCGGTCTTCGGATCGGTATATACCACATGGGGACGGGGGTTGACCTCAACAGAATCATCAAGGACGATTTTGCCGGATGCGCCGGATTGCACATAATAGGTCACGTCTTTTTCAGACCATACCTGAATGCGCTTGATCGTCTTCTTGCCCTTGTCGATGCGGTCAATGTACCAATAGATGACATACTTGCAACCGTCATCCGTGTCTTTCTCTCTGACTTCCACAACGCCCATGCTGTCCGCACACTGGAATACAAGCTTGTTGTCACCGTTCTTGTATGCGTACAGATATTCAAAGCCCTTTGTGTATGCGCCCGTGATCAATTCACTGATTTCAGACCAAAATTCATCATCGAAGTGTTCATCAAGAATATCTTGCAGCCCGTCTTCGTTCTTCTTTGCACGAATCGGATTTTCCTTTGAAGAAAGCATGTATGCCGCAAGCTGATCCGCAAGAACCGTGAAGAACGGATGGCTGATCTTGATGTTTGATCGGGTTGTGTCTTCCACAAGGTTTCCATCTGCGTTGTAATAGAACAGTCGGCACTTCATAATGTCATGGGATGCTTCATAGTACCGCTGACCAACTGCCGCAAACTGCTTCTTTTCTGATGTGATGTCATCATCTATGAAGCGTTTGATTTCATTGATGTTTAAAGCCATATCATTTCACCTTGCCTTTTGCCCGTATTTAACGCACACGGGGCTTTTGTGTCAATTTGGTGTAGTTTATCGCCTATATAATAAAAGCCGTCACAAGCGAAATCTGACGGCTTTTTGAATATGTCTATTAAAGGGCAGACCGCAAGCAAAACCATAGGCGGCACACCGATTGCGCTTCCGCCCCGAGGAGTGTCAGAAAAGTATTTGATGAACATTTCCCGAAAACCTGTGTCCGTCAGTAAAAAGAAAACGCTCACTGGTGCTGTGCGTGCTGCCCGGCATATATTAAATCATCCATTTCTTGATCTTTCGCCAACCTTCAACGCCATAGCGCAAAGCCGCCATTGCGTCATCCATGATCGGCACGGGTTCATCAAGATATTCCCCGCTTCTTTCGTCTTTCTTCCATTTCCACTGTTGCATCTCTTTGATGGTGTTGATGCAGTGCGGGTGAACATAAATTGTTCTTTGCTTCAGCCAGTCAATTTGTGCTTTGACCGATCCTGAAGAACCACCCTTGTCAACGCCCCTCGCACGAAACCCGGCATCCTTCCACATCTTGATTCTGTCCGGTTCGGCACTATCACACCACATCTGTTTGTTGCGGGGGATCGCCTTTCTGACAGCTTCTGTGATGATTTCTGCCGTGTCTTTTTCGTGAAGGTATATTTCATCAAGGATGTACACATTGCCGTCTTTCCAACCAAGCAGAAGGACAGCGTTTGCATGGTTGAAACCGAAGTCTTGCCCGATTGCTATATCATCATAGTCATTCAGGTTTTGTGAAATCTCTTTGACTTCCCAATTATGAAGGATCAGACCGCCGATTTCGCCCCATTCTCCCAAGCCATATATCATGTAGCCTTCCGGGTCAACTTGCTTTCTGCGTTCCATTCTCGCACGGTATGCGTCATCAATGAAGCGATTGCCAAGGTATGTTGAATGGTGTGTCAGAACATTCGGATCAGGAATGTCAAAGAAGTTCTTCTTAATCCAATGGTTTTTATTGACCGGGTTGAAAGTCATTCTGATCTGATAGAATTGACCATCAGGAAGCAAACCACGCAGTCGGTCATCAATGATTTCAAAATCCGCTTGTGTGATTTCGGTTGCTTCCTCAATCCATACATCTGTAAGCTTGCCTTTTTGGAATGTGATTGACTTCAGCTTTTCACGCTGCTTGTCATCGTTCATTCCCCTGAAGATGATCATGTTTCCGTTGTGGCGGCAAGTCAACTGCAACGGGCTTCGGTTGATCTTCCAATATTGTTCAGCCTTATCACCGAACATTCGGAATATTGCGCCCGTCAGTTCAGCAAAGGTGCTGTCACGGTTGGTGATGTCAGCCTTTCGGATGCAAACAAGGTTTCTTCCGTTGTCACGCATCAGCCGCAAGATATATTCCTGTGCGGCATCAACACTTTTTCCTGATCCGGCTGAACCTTTCTCGACAATGTAGCGTTTCCGGCTGCGGTTTACTTCTTTGAAGCCGGGGTTCGCCTGAACGCTTATTTTCATTCAGGATCACCGTCACCATAGTCAACGGAAATCGTCAAATCCATATCCACGTCCTGTTCAATGCGTTCGGTATATAGCCCATACCGTTTTCCAAGCAGTTCAGCCGCCTTCAAGCGTTCCTTTTCGTCCGGGGCTTTTTGCATTGTTCGGGCTTCGGATGTTCCCATGCCGATTCCTTCCACCACCACAACTTCCGATAGTGACTGACCACGCATCACGGCTGTCAGATATTTCAGAACTTCATCCTGATCCGCAATCAGTTCAGTTTCCTTTTCAGCCATCCGTGATTCTATGTACTTTTTCAGTTCAGGTTTCCTCAAGTTTTCTTCGCCGATGGAATAAGCGGTTTTCTTTGAATACCCCGCCCGAATCGCCGCTTGTGTTGCATTCAAGTCAATCAGGTATTCATCACAGAAGCGCATCTGTTTTGCCGTCATCTTTGCCATCATGCAACACCCCTTTCAAAAAACAATACCCCGTTCCCGCCCTTCCGGTTTCTCCTATGCCGGACTCACCCATAACAAAACCCCGGCACAATTACTGTACCGGGGCTAAGTTATGATATTTCATCATATATGCTATCACATTTCAAAGTCACAAACCATACAAAAAAGTCACAACAGTTGCAAAAAAGTCACAAACTTTTCGCTTTGCTCTTCTTTCTGCCCGGCTTTTCGCCTTCTGACTTCTTTTTGCTTCGATTTTTACCCGTGTTTCCCACCATGCCAAGTGACACCAAGATTTGCTTCATGTTCTCCTTGCCATATTTTTTGAGATAATCCGTGTATAACTTAACCGTGTCCAATTCGTGAAACGGGCATTGATTCGCCGGACAAACAACGAATATCTGACCGTCTTGTTTTTCACGGGCAACGAATCGGCAATATCTGCATCCTCGTTGGTACTGCTCTGTTTTAGATATCTTTCGCATTGCGTTTCCTTTCATCAAGTATGCGTTGAACGTTCTGCAATGCCCGTCCGTGCACGGTTGTCACCCACGAATAGGTTTTGTGTTTTACGTCGGCAACATCGTCAAGCGTTTTGCGCTGAATATAGATCTTGTGAAGCACATCGTATTCCGTTGCATTCAGCTTTTCGATTGTTTCGATGATCTCAAGTTTTGAATTGATCATCTTGTTGATCAGCACATTGATTTCCCGTTGAATCTCCATAGCCCGATCAGCGGCGTTTTCCATCTTGTGCGGATTGCCGGATGTCTGCACACGCACATCATCGCTGTGCGCCGTTGTGCTTGTTGCTATAGCGTGCCATTGCATCATTTCGATTCGCTTGTTCTCGATCATCGTGTCATACTTCTCGACTTGCTCAAGAAACTCTTTCGCCTTCATTGCCATCACGCCCTTTCTGCTTCATCATCTTCGTGACCTCACGGGAACGATCAGAACATTCCGGTGCTTCCGAAACCGCCGTTTCCACGCTCTGTGCTTTCAAGGTTTTCAACAAGTTCAAGATCGGGTGTGTAAATCGGCAAAAATACGATCTGCGAAATCTTCTGACCTTTCTCTATGATCACATTGCTTGCGCTGTGATTGTACAGCTTCACAACAATGCTTCCAGTGTAGCCGGAATCGACAACGCCTTCAGATTGAATGCCGCTCTTGACATTCAGACCGCTTTTGCTTTTGACCATACCCACATACCCGGCGGGAATCTGCATATGTACACCAGTGTCAAAAATCCACGCTGTGTGCGGCGCAATAACTGCCGCCGTTCTTGAATACAGGTCATAACCTGCATCCAGTTTGTGCGCCCTTGTGGGCATGATTGCATCCTTGTCGAGTGTGATTCTCATTCTTTGTTCGCCTTGCCTTTCTGCTTTCTCTGCATCTGTTCCGCTTTCTTGCGGATGTTTGTTTTTAATTCATACATGAAATACTTTTGATCCAAGTGCCGCATCGCTCTCCGGTGCTTCAACTCAGATTTAAGCCGCTCTTTTATGTATTCCTGACAGTGCATATGACAGTTATATTCCGGTGTCACCATGCGCTTTGTACAGCCCTTACAACAGCTTATGTGCTTTCTAAGCCCCACGCAAGCACACCCCTTCCTTACAATCCAAGTTCGTTTTTCATATCATCAAAGCTTTCCTTCAATGCGATTCTGCGACGGCTTGCACCTTCAACTTTAATCGGGAAACACCTTTCAAGGATGCGGTCATAGATTCTCGAAAAGCTCACTTCCTGCGGCTTTTTGATTTCTTCCGCTGTCAGGTTTGTTGTGATGATCATGGGAAGCCCTGCACGATATCGGCTGTCGATAATGTTAAACACCATTTCCTGCATGAATTCCGACTTTCGCTCTGCGCCCAAATCGTCTATAATCAAAAGATCGTATCTGTTCAGGCTGTCGATGTATTCCTGCTTGCCTTCAAACATCCCCTGAAGCTGATTTGTCAGCCGGGCGAAGTTGGTCATCTTCACCCGGAAACCTTCGTCTATCAGCCGATTTGCGATACAGGCGGCGTAATATGTTTTGCCTGTTCCGATGTCACCGAACAACAAAAGCCCTTTGCCGTCTTTGCGATAATTCTGAAAGTTTTCCGCATAGCGCATCATTGCATCGGACAGCTTTGCGTTCTTCCGATCATCGTTCTCAAATGACCATGACTTCATATCCGTTTCAGCGAAGCAATGCTTCCTAATCTGATCCTGTTCATACAAGCGTTCCCGCTCCCTGTATGCGTCCCGCTCCGCTTTGATACAGTCGCAAATGCAGCGGACGGTTTTGCTCTCCTTGAGCCACGGAAGATATACAACGGTCTGAACCTTCTTGTGACACTTTGAGCAATGCAAAAGACCGTCTTCTTCGCTCAAATATTCCGATTCAGGATGCGGGACTCTTGCACTGATCGCATCGATTGGTATTTCCATGTGTTTTCATCCTCTCTTCAGAAAAGTTCGTCAAGATCATCAAGGTTGCCGCCGTTCCCCGTGTTGACCTTTTTCTTTGTGACCTTGGCATTCAGATAGCTTTCAAACTTTGTGCCGAATAAAGTTTCAGGTCTGAGGAACTTCTCCCATTCCGTACCGCTCCAATCGGCGCATTTCTTATCAATGACCGTCTTGAAATCATCCAGTGTGAACCCTTCTGCAAGCCTTGCTTTGATTGCGGTCTTGGTTTTCGCTGTTGTTGCTCTGTAATTTGTTCCGGCTTTTTCGTTTAGATGCCCGACTATAGATATATATATTTCTTTATCTATATCTATTTCTTTATCTATATCTTTATCTGCTAAGCTAACATTAGTTTTACTGTTAGTTTTACAGTTAGTTTTACCGGAAGTAATTGCTTTCTGCTTCTCACGGTATTCAGCCATATAATTACGCATGTATGCCTTTTTGGATTCAAGTTGATCCAAATTCTGATGCTTGCCCCAATTCGGAATTGTTATAACACCCTCAACCATTTCGATCATGCCGAACTGTTCAAAGGTCTGAAGTGCCATCGTGACGGTTGATTCCTTCATGCGGAATATGGTTGCAAGCATCTTGTCGGTGTAGGCGATCCGCCCCATCATGAACACGCCGCTGTTGTTCTGTTTCCCGGCAAGGCATAACAGCTTGAACCAACAAGTGATGATTGCATAGGAATCCGGCAGACTTTCGATCAGAAGGATTTTTTCATCATCGAAGATGTCTGTTGTGATCTTGATCCACTTAACATCAGCCATCTTTCCCGCCGCCTTTCATCTCTGCAAGCCAATCCTTCAGATCAAGCCAAAAGCAAACCCAATCACGCCATACTTCTCTGAATAGCTCTCCGTAAATGTTCCAAATGCCGCTGATAAACCATACAATCCTTGGCAGTATCATCAAAATCAAAACAGCAAGGATTATGTAAAATACCGCCATACCGTCACGCCCTCGCAAACTCTCGATATGCTTTTTCGTTCTCAGCCCGGAAGCCATTCACTTTATCGCTTGCAGCCAGTTCAGGATGCTTCGCTTGCACCTTCTGTCTTGCTCTGCGGACACTCTCAAAAGGCGGGAATTCCGTCCCGTGAAGATTCAAAAGAAAGTAGGGGACAGACATTGCATCAAGGTCAAGCCCCTTCTGATTCCCGACAGCGGCAAGCACTCTCAGATAAAGTAAACTGTCACTGTTTCGGCACTGGATGTCATGCTCAAGGATTGATCTGACCATTGCTGTTGTGTTTTTCAAATCCGTCATCATTACACTCACCCTTTCATCAACCGACTTTGATTTTCAGATGATTTGGAAGATGCTTTTCCCACTCGACCAAATCAACGCCGATTTCCTTCAATTTGTGCATACAGATGAACTTTGCATCATCCTGCATTTCGTACTTTTGAATAAGCTGTTCCCTGCTTTCTGCGGCTGTTTCATAGAACCGCTTCAAACGCTGTGCGCCGAACCCGAATTCTTCATGTAAAGCCCAAAGAATTGAAGCATCAAGTTCAAGCGCAAGACTGTTCGTGAACTCTCTGACCTGCCGCCCGATCTCTTCGTTCATGGCTTTACGCTCAACGGCATTCATTTCATATTTCGGTCTTGCCTTCATAGGTTTCCCGTCCTTTCAAATCAAACCCTGCTTCCCATTCCCGATATAGATTGAACCAATCTTCAAGGCGCATGGTCACAAGGATTTCAGCGTTGTTTTTCTTGTGGAATACAGCGGGAAGATTGCCCTTCCCGCCCGCTTCAGCATCACGCTTCGCTTGATCCATCCAATCATACAGGCGCATTTGCTCTTGATGCTTGGCTTCCACATGGATTCCGGGAAGCCCTACCACATCGGATGCGTCCCCGGTATTGCCGCAATACTGCGCTGTGCGCCGTGCATTATAACCCTGATCACGGAACAGCCCGGCAAGCGTGCGTTCAAACCGTGCGCCTTTCTGTTTGCTGTTCGGCTTCTTCCTCTTCATCGATTTCTTCTCTATCATCGGGTTTCACCTCATATCTCGGCATTCTGATATTCACGAAATTCTGACATCCACACTTCGGGCAATCGAAGCATTCATAGGTTTTTGCAACTGCTGTAAGCACGGACAGCGGCGCAAGATTTTCCGTTGCTAAATATCGCATTTCCGCTGTTGGTCTGAACCGCTTTCCGCAAACTTTACACTTCATACCTTCACCCCCATCAGAACGGCAGATCATCATCGCCATCAACAGGCATGAAGTCTTCGCTATTTGCCACCGCATCAGGGAATGATGTGACCGGAGCGGGGAACGGTGTAGCTGTGGCAATGTTGTCTCCGGAATTCTTGCTTTCGCAGAACTCATGACGATCAACGATAATTTCCGTGACATAGACCTTCTTGCCGTCCTTGTCATCATAGGAACGGGTTTCGATGCGTCCTTCGATGGTGATCTTCGTACCCTTGCGCAGATATTTTGCCGCCCATTCAGCGGTTTTTCCCCATGCTACGCAATTCAGAAAATCAGCATCCGGCTGACCGTCCTTTTTGAAGTCACGGTTCACAGCAAGGCGGTATGTCGCAACCGCTTTGTCGTTCTGTGTGTGGCGCAGATCAACATCTGTGCAAAGTCTTCCGGTTAAAATCACTTTATTCATTGTTTTCTTTCCTTTCTCCAAAACTGCAAAAATCATCTTTTTTCGGCCTGCCATACAGTCCGTGATAGTTGGTGCATCTGCCGGGCTGACAATAGTGCTTGCATTCGCCGCAATGGACAACCTGATCGGTTACGCCGTTGGCGATGAGGTGATCAGCTATGGTCTGTACCGTTTGTGCGGGGTGGTTTAGCTTACAGTTGCCGTACACAACATCCGTTGTCGGCGCATTTTTTATCAGCTCAATCAGCCTTTTTCTTGTGTCACTCATTGTTCACTCTCCTGTTCCATGCTTCGGCTGCTTCTGCAAGTGACATACAACCTAAAAATTCTATCGGTTCATTCACACGGCACTTAACGCCACCCATTGAATCTTTGTGATAAAACATAAATGCCTTCCCATTAGACCTGTAAACCATCGAAACAGGCTTGCCGCAAAACGGACACGGTTTTAATTCAGCCATTGCCTTTCCTTTCTCCGTATGAGCAGAAATCTTCCGGGTAAACAGCCCTTTTGCTAACCGAATCAACATCACAAATTCCATTCTTGCAATGCTCAAATCCGCAAAAGTGCTTGCAATCCTTACACCGCACCACTTCCACGGCATCAATAGCTTCGCTTTTGGTGATTGCTTCAACAATCTCGGAAACATTCATGTAAGTAGTTCTGCAAGCGGTCGCAAAAGCAATCACGTGTCTTTTCAGCCTATCCGCATCAATCAGCCGCTTTTTATTTTCCATTGTCTTTCCTTTCTCCGTATGAGCAGAAACCATCGATCCCGATGTACCCGTTCATGTGTGCGTTGTGGCACTCTAACCGGAACAAGTTGTAGTGCTTGCAATCCTTACACCGCACGACTTCCACATAATCATGACGATGCTGAAACTGATGACAATCGTATTCCGCATCACCTGTATAGCATTCAATATAGGGGCATTTTAGATGATGTACGCAATCTTTACATGTTGTCATTATCGCACCGCCTTTCTCCGTATGCGCAGAAATATTCAAAATCGGTATACAGATGCGACCCGTCACTCATTTCGATGTCCGGGCAACCACACTCTCCAAAATCGTGCCATTTACATTTTTCGCACCGCACCACTTCCACGGCATCAACAGGGCTAACCGTCTGCATCGCTTTTATGCGATCAATGATTTTCTCGATGGCGTATATTGCGGATTGATGGGCATTCTTAGCCTTCAGATGTTGTCTTGCTTTTATCAGCCATTCGACCAACTCGTCCGCATCGATCATCCGATTTTCTTTCTTCATGATCTCACGCACCTTTCTTGAAACTGCCCACGAAATACATAGCGATCAAGCAAGCAAGAAGCCCCCAAAACTGCCATGTGTTGATGGTTGCACCACAGGTTGTCAGGATAAAGCCCCATGCGCCGCCGATTAAAGTTGTCAGTAAATATCTCATAGCTTTTCACTCCAACGTTGATCTGACCGCCTATCAACAGGGCAAAGGGTCATTTCTTTCTTCCGATGATGCTGATTGCAATGATTGTCACGCAGATGATCAGCGTGATTTGTACTGCTGTTGTCATGCTGTCTCACCTCTTTCAATGACTTCCCCGGTTTCGGTGTCAACGTCCATGTATTCGGCATCGATGATGGATTCCGCCTTGTTATCCTCTGCGATAACATCCGCAAGCTGTCTGCCTTCGTCCGCTGTCTGATAATTGATGGACATAACGCCCCACTTGCCGATCAACTGTCTGTAAACCGTCTTGCGTGCCATTGCATCCCAATCATTCTGCCAACCCCACCCCATATATTCGCCTTTGCGGTGCTTCTTTTCGTGACGCTCGATTGCTTTCACGCTCATGTAAATCGTCTTTTCTGCGCCGTTTACAAGGCGATAATAGCCAACGTAACCGATGACGGGCATCTTTTCACGTTCATCTTCATCCTCGATGAAGTCAATGACTACTTCTTCACTAAGGCGGTTATAGCTTTTCAATTCGCCTTCACGGATGTCAACCACATTGATGGTCTTGTATGCACCTGTTCTTAATGCAAGCTGATGCATACCCTTCCAACCAAGGATGAACGATGCTTCCATCACCGATTTTTTGAGATCCTTTTTCCAATTCTTGAACGGCACAATGTGGGCATATCCAAGTCCCGGATCAACCGGAAGATCAAACGTAGCGGCTTTAAGCGCAGATTGAATAACGGTCATCGGGGCTTCATAAAATGCCTGCTGAAGCTTCTGATCCGCATTGACCATCGAAACGATGGAAGAAATGAACTGCGGCGCACGCTTTCCAAGAAGGTCATCAAAACGCTTGCGCATTCCTTCACCGTCAAGGAAGCTGTTCATCAGCGCATTGACACTTGGCTGTTTTGCGGGCTTGTCCGATGTTGTTGCTTTCTGAATAATGTTTGCCATGATTTTGATACTCCTTTGTTATTAAAGTTCCGATACCTTGAAGGTTCGGGATTTGGTTTCCTTATAGTAGCCGCTCAAATCCATATCCCAATGTTCAGCGGCAAACTTCTTGCTGTCGAACGTGCGCCTGATCTGTGGCTTCCAAGAAACCTGAAAATCTGCGCTTTCGCCGAATTCGCTTTCGCCCATAAACGCTTTGATTCGGTTTGCGGCTTCGGCAAGCTGTTTTTCTAGTTCCTTGATCTGCTTGCTCAGTGCTATGTACTGCCGAACAGTTGCGTTGTATCCGGTCAGATCGACCGTGCTTTCTTCGCTGTCCGTATAGATGGCTTTTACGGCGGCTGTGGTAGCCTGTGTGCCGTCTATTTCCGGGGGTACATCCTCTTCGACCAACCGCCAAAACTCTTTTTCTGCGTTCATCAGGGCATCAATTTCGGCTTCATTACGATCAAGCACGAACCATCTGAAATCCTTGTTTCCGATCAGCACAGCCAAGTACCAACGCTGTTTTCCGGTGATCGCCATGTAATGAACCATCTGTGCATAATAGTTCGTCGGATATTCGCCACCACGGAACTTTGAAAGGTTCAGGCTGTCCGTGGTTTTGATCTCAAGCCCGGCATCCTCACCGACGATCTCTCTGTCGATGTTTGCAATCGCCCACGGATAATCACTATTGAAGAAGCTTGCATTCGCCCTGCGCACCTTCTTTCCGGTTTCATCTGCGAACTTCTGTGCAACGAACTCTTCGAGATATGTCCCGACTTCCGTTGCAAGATTACCTTCAAACCCCGGAACTCGCCCGGTCTTTTCTGCCCACAAGGAATAGGGTGAAGAATAAGCATTCAGACCAACAACCGCCGCCGCATCTGATCCGCCGATGTAGCGGCTTCGCAAAGCTTTCCATTCCTCATAGTTTTCTGTTTTCACTTTCGTGATCCTTGCCATTGTTTCAACTCCTTGTTCTTACCCGATATAATCATCGGTGTTCTTTCTGAAATCTCTGATCAGGCAAGCCGCACACACAAATTCATCATTGATCAGAAACAGGTATTCATCCTGAATCGATTCACCGCAGATTTCACAAACGGGCAGTTCTGCAAGCCGCCTTTCCTGCTCCGCTGAATATCTTTCGAAATCGTCCGGCGGATTATCGGTGTAAAACATCATTTTGTCACCCCGACTTTCCGCAATATTTCTTCCGGGGATTTCCCCCTAAGATATCTTGAATACATCGTTCTGTAATTGATGCCTGTGATCTCAGACCATTCTTTTAACGTGTGCGCTTCTCCGTTGAATGTCATGGTGCGGTTTACTCTTGTGTTGTTGCATTGTTCTTTTTGAGTAATCCATCTGCAATTTTCCGGGCAATAGTTGCCGTTCACGTCAATTCGATCAATGGTCAGGTTTCCGGAATATCCGTGTGACATCGCCCAATCGTGGAATGCTTCAAAACTGTTGCTCCATTCATCACAAACCGTGATCCCTCTGCCGCCGTAACTGTCGAAACATGGCACTGATTCAATGGTGCATCGGCTTTTCATGCCTTGCCAAATCCGGTAAAGCCTTGTGTGTTTCATTCCATGTTTCCTTACTCGATCACCGGAAGCTGCCACCCTAAAGCAACCACAACTTTTTGTGTGTCCGTTTACAAGGTGACTTCCGGAAACAATAATTTTCTTGCCACAATCGCACCGACAATGCCACATGGATTTGTTGTGATTATTTGTGAATGCGTACCCTATCACCGTTAAGTGTCCGAACCTCTTTCCGGCTATATCCATGCGGGTTTTCTTTTTGCTTATCGGATCATCAGTGTACATCATCGTGCCTCACCGCCCCACTGTTCAGCCATAGCACGGGCAATGCCGGGGAATGTCTTTGAGCGGTGTTTCGCTCGTTCTTCTTTTTTACATTGACTTCTCCATCGGCTGTCACTTTTAGTGCGTCCGTTTTTAGCAACATAATAATAGACATCGGGTTCAACAACTTCTGTCGGTTTCAATTTCGGCAAGCCCTTCAACCACAAACAGGTTGTTTTCCTTTGCGGATGACCGAATTGATACGGTTGAATTGTTTGGTCGGATTTTCGCCATTCGCTCCCCATTACACCAACAGGATTCTCAATCGCAATCCGGGGGCAATCTGCATTTGCAAAAGCCATAAAGAACTTGATTGCTTCTTCTCTGTCTTTGTGCCGCTGAACCGCCTTTTCTCCGTATCGCTCAACATTGAACCATCGATTACCTGTAACCGTCAGATATGTACAAGGTGGAAAAGCAATAATCATGTCCCACTTGCCTTCAATGACATGGGCTTGTCCATCCATGCTCATGAATTCACAATTACCATTCAGCAAAGGAAGAACATCCTGCATGATATGCCATTCGGGATGACCACCCGAACATTCGATGATGTCACATGAATACGCTTCATGTCCTAACTTCCGCAGTTCGATCGTCACAGCCTGCGATTCTTCACACGCAACAAGAACTTTCATCGTGCGTACCTTCTTTCTCTTGCCTGACGCTGTGCATCACGCACCATGCCATGAAGCATCAACCATGCACCGGACACAAACAGCCCTGTCATCGGAATCCACATCTTTTCGGAATCCATTCCGGCGATCGATGCAAGGAATACAAACCCCATCAGATACGAAATATCGTTCATGATGTACTTCAGCCGTTTTCTATGTATTTTTCTTTTGCTCATTTCTGCGACCTCTTTCTTTGTTTCTCTGCTTGCTTCAAAAATTTCAGCGTTGCCGCCTTCAGGGTTTCCGGATCAGGCTTCCCGTGTATTCGCACAGTTGCCTTGCCGATTTTGTATTCCGTCACGGTTTCGCCGCCTTCCCTTGTGTCTTTTTAGGACACCGTTAGTTAAAAAAAATAGCTTCAACCTGATCGGCGGAAAGATTATACCTTTCCTTGATTTTTGCAATTTCTCCCTGCTTGAATTCAATCTTATCCGTGTTGATGACCTTTTCGTTGATCTTATAGGACACACTTTGCGGCGAAATGCCCAAGTAGTCCGCAAGATCACGAATTGTATCACCGTTCAGCGCCATGAAGCTTTTCAGCAGTTTAGGATTCATATTGTCACCCCTTTCGCTACGTTGTGTCTTTTTTAGACACTCTTAATCTATCAAATAGATTTGCAATTGTCAATAGTTTTTTCAGAATTTAATAAAATATATTTGATTTTTAGGACACGGGGCTGTATTATAAGGATACACAAAGGAAGAAAGGCGGTGAATATATGGATATAGGCGAAAAGATCCGAGCGGCAAGGCTGGCAAAGGGTATGACACAGGAAGAACTCGGGGAAATCCTTGGCGTTCAAAAGTCGGCTGTTGCAAAATATGAAAACGGAAGAATTGTGAACATAAAGCGAAGCACCTTGAAAAAGATTTCAGATGTATTGGGGATTCGACCTTCAGAATTGATATATGAAAAGATCGAAAAGAACCCCATTGGAATGGCTGAACTGCATTTTGAAATGATTGAAGACATTGATTTGTCTGATCTATTTCAGGATTTCAAGCTGTTGGATGCACGGGAAAGGAAGATCGTCAAAGACCTTGCTCATAGTCTCGCTGAAAATAAAAAAGCGGAAGTCTAATGACTTCCGAACAGCTTCTTGATGAATGTGAGTATGTACAATAGTTCATTTTCATCCAATGTTTTGATGAATTCTGTAATTTCTGCAACGTACTTGTCAACAAGGCTCATTTTGTGAATCATCCTTTCGTCCGGAGCAAGAACGGGCATTCCTGTTCTTGCGGTTATTTTACAGCAAACTCGAATAGTCTGACAATCTGAAAATACTGGAAAGGCGGTGATGCCAAACTATTCTGACACCATAGAATATAACAGAAAAGGAAGTGTGAAAAATGTCGGTTTTTGAAATGAACTCGGCAACAGAAAACGCCTTCCCCCGTGCGCTTGATCGGTACGCAATATATTTGCGGAAATCCCGTGCTGATCTTGAAGCGGAAAAGTTGGGCGAAGGTGAAACCCTTGCAAGGCATAAAAAAATCCTCACGGAACTTGCCGCAAGGAAAGGTTTGTATGTAGGGGAAATCTATCAAGAAATTATTTCCGGTGCAGAATCCATCAAAGACCGCCCGGAGATCAAAAGGTTAATCGAAGATTGCTATGCCGGGAAATACCGGGGAATCATTATCATTGAAGTGACCCGTCTTTCCCGTGGAAGTCAGGGTGATGCACAGATCATCATGGATTGCCTGAAGTACGCAAACAAGAATCAGGGGCTTTTGGTGATCACTCCAACAAAGGTTTATGATGTGGCACACAATCCCGATGATGAAGAGTACATGGAATTTGAACTTTTCATGTCACGCCGGGAATATAAGATGATCAAACGCCGGATGGATCGGGGCAGAATTCAAAGTGTAGTCGAAGGAAACTATATGGGAAGTTATCGCCCATACGGATATGACATTTTGAAAACCAAAACCGCCCGAACGCTGATCCCGAACGAAGAAGAAGCCCCCATTGTAAAACTGATCTTTGAATGGGCGGTCAAGTATAATCTATCGGCTTGGGACATTGCAAAG
>JAEIGA010001666.1_pt1 | contig 35026 bp, 68 predicted proteins | sample 9270691 | NCBI WGS metagenome assembly JAEIGA01 (sample SAMN17057246, study PRJNA624740) | gut metagenome | biome: biome; isolation source: fecal sample | host: Bos grunniens | place: China: Xizang | collected 2019
ATTTTGCTCCATTACATAGAGAAGTTATCAATGCTTTTGTCTATGGGCTTAGTCAGCTTTCCACGGCTGACGTAGAGCCTGTAAGATACGGTACCTGGATTCCTGCCAGTATTAAGCCAGGAGTAAACGCAGGTATGAAGTGCTCTTTGTGTAAAGCAAGAATTTCTTATAGTGAGCATTTTAATGGCCAGCATAATCACTGCCATAAGTGCGGAGCAAAGATGACTGGAGGTCATGTAGATGAGTCAGGCCAGAATATGTGATAAATGTAATAAGGTTTTAAAGTGTAGTCCGTCTGCAAAGATTTGGATTGACTTTATTATAATGGTACAGCTGATTATGAGCTATGTGAGGAGTGTAAGCTTAAGCTTTTGAATTGGCTTAATGCTGGGAAGGCGTAATTATGGAAGAGTATATTAAATTTATTGATGTATTAAATATTTTAAATGAATGCAGATGCTCTGATTGTACTAATGATAAGACGCGGGGTTGTAGTCTTTGTCAATTCCAAGATTTTTATAATAAGCTTATAAAAGAGGCTCAGACAATTAAGCTAGAAGAGCCCAAGGTAGGTAAGTGGCTTGATATAGACCCAGCTGAATGGGAGTGCTCTAGATGCCATTACGAAGTAGCGCGCTGGAATAATACTTTATATTGTCCCAGTTGTGGAGCAAGTATGAGTAAGGAATAATAAGATGGGTAGGCTCTCAGACTATAAGAAGAAGACGACTTTTGAATGCAACTGGTGCGATTATCGCCTTTGTAGAAAAGGACATAAGTGTAAGTGGTATAAACGCTGGGTTAAAACTGTTGTTAATAAAAGAGGTAAAAATGGAAAATAAATCTTATCATGATATTATAAATGAATGCTCAAGAGATCTTTGCTTATACAGCGACCGATGCACAAAGGATTGCCACAAGTTAAATTGTGAAACTTCTTGGCACGCAGAAAACCTTATTAAAGCAGGCTGGGTAAAACAGAAAGAGTGTACTAAAGGACTTAACTTAGGACTTCAATCTTATTGCTCTAATTGCGGAGAGCTCACTTATATGTATAATTATTGTGCCTTCTGTGGCGCAAAGGTAAGGAGTAAAAAGAACGATGATCAGTAAAGAAAAGTTTGTTAATTATTTAAATAAATATAAAGAAGCTTCTGAAGAACAGTTCAGATTTCAGGCCGCATTAGGCCCTTTCTTTCAGTTTCTACCTGTTTGTACTTACAGAGATAATCTAATGGATGCTTATGCCGAGCTTTTAGTAGAAGTTTGTGGCTGTGCAGAAGAGGATGATATCTTTAGCTGGTGGCTGTTTGAAAGTTCTAATGATTTAAAGATTATTTCTAGAACAGAAAAAGATGGAACTACATATGAATATGATGTAGCTACTCCAGAAGGTTTATACGACTACTTAGCTACTTATTATAATAAGGAGTAAGATATGACAAGAGAAGAAACTTTAAAAGGCCTTGAATGTTGCGCCGAATTTTTATGCGATGAATGCCAATATAAAGTCTATGAGCATATAGACTATAAGTTGCGTTGTGTTCATAAGCTTATGGTTGACCTGCACGAAATTACCTTGAAGACAGGTACTTGGTCTAATTATTCGTCTACTATGATGGAGTGTTCCAGTTGTAAGAAGCATGTACCGTATCATAGATATACTTTTTGCCCGCACTGTGGGTCTAAGAATAAAATGGAATAAAAGTTTTTAACAGCTTTCTTACTGAGAGCTGTTATTTTTTATGTAGTAATACTGTATCATATTATATAAAATAAATTGAAAGGCAGAAAGTAGTATGGATACATATGCAGATCTCGTAGGTATGACAGTCCTTGCTAAGCGCAGTGAAAAAAGCGCGTATCAAAAGGTAGTTGGTAAGCAGGGTATTGTTGAGAGAACAAGTGGTGGTTCTATTGGCGTACGCTTTGATGGTACACCTAATGAATCTAGCACCTATGGAGTATTTTGGTTTAGCAGAAATGAAATTAAAATTTTGGATGAGGAAAGAAAGGATTTTGGTATGAAGAATTTTAAGTATGTGGCGATGGTAACCCTGTTGGACTATTCTAAGAGAGATTATGCTTTTGCACTTTATGATGAAGATCTTGCTTTGATTGAGGCCAATAATTGTAAAGATACTCTTGTTGTAGTTAATCCTAGTGGAAACGGTAATAGAGTACTTGGAACTATTACAGATATTTATGATGTTGAGGAGTTTTATAAGGTTAAAGGCAATATTAAGATCACGGCTGAGGTAGTCGGTGTTGTGAATACAAATGGCTATGCTGCACGTGTTGCAGAGAAGAAGCGTTTGGCAGAGCTCGCCAAGAAGAAGGCCGCGATCGAAAAGGAGCTCGAGGCAGAGATTAACAAGAGAAAGTCTATCGAATACTATGAAGCCATGGCTAAGGAGTATGCTGATAACCCTAAGTTGGCAGAGTTGGTCGCAGAGCTCAAGCAGCTTGGTGCTTAACGTTGGAGGGTAAGGTCATGACTAAAGTACTTATTGTAGGAGGCACCTTTGATACTGAAGGTGGTAGACCTTCTAAGTTAATTGACAGTATTTATGAGGAGCTTAAGCAAGAGCCGCTATTTGAAGTTACTTTGTTTAATGGTGGCCTTGTAACTTCACTACATAATATTATTCTTCCTAGTGTAGCAAATTACCAAGTCGTACTCTGGTTTGCTAACGTGCCGAATGATGTAGACAAGCTCAGAGATGTTAAGTCTATTAATCCTAAGGCTATTCTTATTACGTCTAAGAGAAATGATGATAATAAGTACACCTTTGCAGAGCTTATTAGCAGAGCCTTGTCAATTAAGGCAAATCTGACCGTTGAGTTTTCGAAGCATGAGGATAAGTTTAATATGATGCTATTTGATCCTCTTGGTAATGTGTTTTATGACGGCTTCGAGGTGGCTGATATGTGTACACATTTGATGCATAGAGTTGGCCAATTGCTTGCTTTTACTAGAGTACCTTCTATTCAGGATACCGAGAATGAAGTGCCGGAGGTACCAGACGAATCTGACTTCTTTAACTTTGCTCATGACTGCGCTGACATTTTCCATAACCTTATTAGACCAGCAAAAGGTACAGAGAGATTCTTGGGTAATATGAGTTTTAGATGTCAGAACGGTTTTCCTTCTTTCCGCGGAGAGGATGGTATTATCTACGTAAGTAGAAGAAATGTTGATAAGTCAGACATTAATGCCGCAAGCTTTGTTCCTACTTATTTAGATGAAAAATTAAACACTAAATACTTTGGTTATAATAAGCCTTCTGTGGATACTCCTGTCCAGCTTAGACTCTATAAGTTTTTCCCTTGGGCTAATTATATGCTACATGCACATTGCTATGTAGATACCACTGGTATTCCAGATACCATTATGTATAAGACTGCTAATCCAGTACCTTGTGGTGCACTTGAAGAAGTAGGAGAGATTTGGGGTCCTTACATTAAACAAGGGCATTTGTGGGAAGCGTGTTATCATAAGCAGCCCAGACTTGTTGCAATTAATTTGTGTGGACATGGCTGTATTCTTATTGCAAAGGACGTAGAAATTCTTAAGGAGCTCCAGAAGCATAAGGATAATTGTTTTGTGCCACGACCTATCCCTGAGGTAGTTTAATGGAGGTATGCTAATATGGAACTTATTGATCTTATTGATGATGTCGTTTCTAGTAAAGATGTTGCTGGTGTTTTCAAGATAAGAGTACCTAAGCAAGTGGCTACTATAAACCTTTGTGGCTGTATAGCTTTTCATATAGATGATACAATGCCATTTATTATGCCAACAGAAGAACAGCGAAAGAATCTTAAGGACTTGTTTTGTATTGAAGTTATTCCTTGTGAGGATAATTAAAAAATTAATTTTAACAGCTACTCTTTTTATGAGTAGCTGTTATTTTTTATATACTTAGACTGTATTATATAATATGAAACTATTACGAGGAGAACCTTATGAAAATAATACTTGATATAAAGAATTGCTCTGAATGTCCTAAAGTTATTACTAGAAGAACTAGAGGAGCTGGCTACGCTTTTGACTATCTTTGTGGCACGTGTAAGAGTTCTTTTGTAAATCATATGACAGGGAACAAAGAAACTATATATAAGAAAATAGTAGGTTACGTAGAATATGATAGTGAAATCCCTGATGTACCAGAATGGTGCCCACTTATATTTAAAAATACGGAGGAGAATTAACCATGTCGGAGCTTAAAGTAAAAACTCATACTACTTATACGTATGAAACCTCTGACGGCAGAGAGTTTGATTATGCCCCAGAAGCACAAGAGTGGCAGGAGCACTTAGAGCTTATTAAAAACATTACTATGCTTGACAGTAAGTTTAAGCCGACTTCTGATATTACAGAAGCTTTCTTTGTGCATATTAAAACTAACTCAGAGTTGGATGCTTTTGAAGCTATGCAGGCATATGAAGGCATGTGTGCACATATTCCAAAGCCAGGCTATTGGTATTATGATGACTGTACAGATTCTTACGTCGATGCCGTTAAGGAAAGAGATAGACTTCAGAGTATTATTGAAACTCTTGATGTCTTTGGAAAGTGAGGTAATAAATATGGATATTAGCGAGATTCGTGAAAAGTATAACAATGGCGGGTATACTTATAAGGCAGATATTCCTAATAAAGTATGTGACGATCACATTTTTGATGAAGAGCTTTCTGTAAAGCGTAATCGTGAAATGGCTAAGGAGCACAATGATAACGTAGACAGGCTTAAAGCTGAGGCACGGAAGCAACAGAATCTACTTTATTGGCAGCTTACTGCTGATGTAATTAATTATATCGTAGAAAATTATTATCTTAATGAAGTGCAGGCTAGAAAAGTAGAAAGATTTGTATACCAGGAGCATCATGCTTTTATGTGCGATTATTTTTCTTATATTGATACTTACGCAAGTTTTGTTTCAGATATTATAAATATGGAGGATTAAAAATATGGCAGTAAATGATGAGCTTGGCAAGAGAATGAAAGAATTTTATGAGCAGGTACCTAAGACTAGACTTGTTAGACGTATGCCTGTTGCTATTAGATTAGATGGTAAATCTTTTCATTCCTTTACGCGAGGCTTTAAGAAGCCTTTTGATGAGATTTTAATCAAGTCAATGCAAGAAACTATGAAGAAGCTGTGTGAGAATGTTCAAGGATGCGTCCTTGGTTATCATCAATCTGATGAGATTACACTGATTCTTATTGATTACAAGAAGCTTACCTCTTCTGCTTTTTTCGAGTATGAAGTGCAAAAAATTTGCTCTATCACAGCATCAATGTGCACGCTTTACTTTAACCAGATTTTTAGAACTAACGTTAACGCTTTCTTTGCAGGCAAGAGCGGAGAAGAGCTTGGAGAGTACCATAAAACTATGTGTCTAGCTAGAGATAAGGGCGCGATGTTTGATGCAAGATGCTTCAATATTCCTAAGGAAGAGGTTTGCAATTTGATTTACTGGCGTCAGCTCGATGCTACGCGCAATAGTATTCAGATGGTTGGCCAGGCTAACTTTAGCCACAAAGAGCTTCAGAATAAGTCCTGCAACCAGATTCAGGATATGCTTATGGTTGAAAGAAATATCAACTGGAATGACTTTCCTGTCGTACAAAAGCGTGGAAGTTGTTGTGTAAAGTCTAATATTACGTGTACTTTTGCAAAAGAAGAAAATGGTACCGTTGTTACTGGTGCGACAGAGCGACCACATTGGTATATTGATAAAAATATTCCTATTTTCAAGGGCGAGGACCGAGAGTATATTGACAAGCTTATTCGAGTAGACGATAATTGTCCTTGTAAAGTTTTCATTAACTAATTAAAAAGGTTTTATTGGTATCGTATTATATATCAGTAAAACCTTTATTTTATGGAGGACTATAATATGGTTGATTTTAAAGCTCTTTTACACACACCAGAATACGAATTTCTTAAGACAAATCCACATCTTGGAAATAATATTCTTATGCTAGGTCTGGGTGGCTCTCATGCTTACGGTACTAATGTTGAAGGCTCTGATGTTGATATTAGAGGTATTGCATTAAATTCAAAAGAAGAAATTTTAGGCTCTGCTAATTTTGAGCAAGTCGTTAATGAGGCTACTGACACAACTATTTATTCTATTAGAAAAATCATTAGTTTACTTTCTTCCTGTAATCCTAATACTATTGAGCTTCTTGGTTTGAAGCCAGAGCATTACCTTTATTTATCAGCTATTGGGCAGGAGCTACTTGATAATAAGAAGTTATTCCTTTCTAAGCGAGCTAAGTATTCATTTGGCGGATATGCCTTTTCACAGCTCAGAAGGCTAGACAATAAAGCAGCACGCACTATTGCGCAAGCGGATAGAGAGCAACATATTCTGAATAGTATTACTTCTGCTACCTATGCGTGGCCTGATAAGTACGGTTGTTTTAAGACAGGAGAAGGAATTAAGCTGTATATTGATGATTCTGACCAGGCTGATATGGACAAAGAAATCTTTATGGATATTCACCTTACCGGTTATCCTTTGAGAGATTATAAGGCTATGTGGGCAGAGATGAAAAACGTTGTTGCTGATTTTGATAAGATCGGTCATCGAAATCAGAATGCGATTGAGCGAGGCAAACTTGGAAAGCATATGATGCACCTCGTGCGACTTTATTTGATGTGTATTGACATTCTTGAGAAGGAAGAGATTAATACTTACCGTGAGAATGATATTCCTTTCCTTATGGATATTCGTAACGGTAAGTTTTTGGACGAGAATTCTCAGCCGCTAGCAGAATTTTATGAGATGGTAAATGAATACGAAAAACGCCTCGACTATGCAGTTGAAAATACAAGCCTTCCTGATAAGCCTGAGTATAATAAAATTAATGAATTTCTCATGAGCGTTAATGAAAGGGTTGTTAAAGATCTAGTATGAAAAAACTATTTGTAAGCGTGCCTATGAAAGGTCTTACTGAAGAAGAGATTAAGAAAAGTATTTTAAAAATGCATCGTATTGCCGAAGCATATGAAGGTGAAGAGCTTGAGCTAATTGATTCTTGGGTGGATGAAGCTCCGCCTGCAGACTGTAATAGAAGTATATGGTACCTTGGAAAATCTATTGAAAAGCTTGCTATGGCTGATATATTTATCGGTATGGAAGATAGTATTCATTACCCCGGCTGCATGATAGAAAAGCAGGTGGCGGCTAATTACGGTATTAAAGGTTATATCATACCTCAAAATGTTATTTTATTTAAATAAGGAGAAATAAAAATGATTGAATATAACAAGATTGAAACTCTTTGGAAGAGAGATATGGAAGGTACCAAGAAGCTTCTTGAGGGTGAGTTTAGAAATCCGACAGTGGAATTTCTTAAGGATAATATTTGGCAGTTTACTGAGAAGATTGATGGAACAAATATCCGTGTATATTGGGATGGACATAAGGTACAGTTTGGCGGACGTACTGAGAGAGCACAGATCCCTGCTCATCTTGTAAACTACCTTAATTCTGTTTTCGGTACTAACGAGGCAGAGCAGATTTTTGAGGAGAAGTTTGGTGAGACACCTGTAGTTCTTTTCGGTGAGGGCTACGGACCTAAGATTCAGAACGGCGGAAACTACAGAGCTGATGTAAGTTTTATTATGTTTGATGTTCTTATCGCTGGCAACTATCAGCCAAGAGAATCTGTTGAGGATATTGCAAAGGCATTTGGTGTTGACATCGTACCGATTATCTTTGAAGGAACTATTCAGGAGGGTGTTGATTTTGTAAAGGGTCATCCTGATTCTACCATGGGTACTGCGAAGATGGAGGGTCTCGTCGGTCGTCCTAAGGTAGAAATGCGAGATAGATGTGGTAAGCGCGTAATTGTTAAGATTAAGTGGGAAGATTTTAAGTAATTTGTTATATTTGATTAATTAGCTGTATAGAAATTTATACAGCTAATCTTTACATTAAGAGGTAATGTCTGAAAAGGCGATAATTAATCTGCTAAATTAAGTGTTATGAATTATAAATTATTAAAAAAGGAGACTCTTAGTGTAAATGGCAAATGTAAAACTTTTACAAACAAGAATAAGTCATAAGCATGACACGCCGGAAGCCTGGCAAAGTGCTGACTTAATACCACTTGATGGTGAGCTAATTATCTATGACTATGCGGAACCTGATAAAAAACGTATAAAAATTGGTGACGGAATTCATGTGACCGACGAGTTGCCTTTTATTACACCTGAACGAGGCGTAGACTACTGGACTGACGCAGACCTAGCTGAGCTAGATATTAGGTTTGGCAATCTACTCACTGCTCATGATACAAGCACATCAGCTCACGCGGATATACGAGCAAAAATTACTGAATTACATAGCTATATTTTAGATATAGACTATGAGACTATATTGGCTTTTGATACATCAGAGATTATTATTGGAGAAACCGCTTCTTCTACAACCTCGATGCTTGGTAAAGCTATTTTAGGTAAACTAATTTTAGGATAAGGAGAAATTTATTAAATGATTATTACTTTAAAAAATGCTGATTTTAGTCTGTCTAATATCGGTACTTTGAACACCTATTCTATTATTCGTTCTTTGGGTATGGGTGCAATTTTTAGTGGACCAGTTTTTGTAGATAAAGACGCTCCATTAAATGCAACAGTAACACTGGAAGAAGGATACGAACTTGGTGAGGCAGGTATCTCTATTATTATGGGAGGAGTCGGATTAACTGACTGTTATACAGTTGTAGATAACACAATTACTATTACAATCACGAATGTTACTGGTAATGTTTCAATTAAAATTCCTACTGTAAATACTAGCACAGGTGAAGAGGATGATGGTACTAATAATCCTGAAGAAGGCGTTATAGCTGGACTTGGCGGTGTACGTGTAACTTCAGGCAATATGACTGGAGCTTATTTCTTGGAAAACACCTCTTATACTGACATGACTTATACTAATGGTACTGCAGTAAACAGCGTATATTATATTTATGATTTGATTCCTGTTCAGCCAAGCACTGAATATCGCATACCTTATGGTAGAGCTTATTTTGAATTGGATTCTGAAGGAGCTCAAATTGGCAGTCGCGGTAACTTAACCAGTGGAGCGACAGATTTCGTCATTACTACTAAGAGCAATACTGCTTATTTATCTATTGCATTTAAATACGAAGAAATTGACCCAGCAGAAGTACAATTACAAACTAGAACCGTAGTAGTTGAAAGCGAAGTTCTTTTAAGCGAATTAACTTCTAATTACGTTGAAGGTGTTGGGCTTGATTCAGCTAGCTACGCAGATAAGGCAGATGCCGCTTTCTATGCTTATAAAGATATTCCAGTAGTTGGTGGAGGCACTTACAGTATCCCATACGCACGTTCTACTTGGTTCTTAGATGCTAATAAGAATGGATTATATCGTGTAAACTTAAATAAAGACGTTGCAAATTGGACAACTACAGTTAATGCCAACGTCGCTTATATTTCTACTTGTATAAAACATGACGAATGTAGTGCTAGTGAAGCCAAGTTAATTACTTATAATTCACAATGGGTTAATAGGGAGGAAACAAACTAATGGCATATGTAACACAAACTTTTGAAAATAATAAAACAGTTCTAAAAGCAGAACATCTACAGCATATCGAACAAGGTATTGTAAATTTAGAAAAAAGCATACCCACCGATAGCTCAAATTACTGGGCTGGTAAAAAATTTGTTATGAACGGTGATAGTATTCCTTATGGGTCTGCGTTATCCTCTGTTAAGAATGCGTTTCCTTATTTAGTTGCTGACCAATTGGGTATGGAATTGACAAACTACTCTATCGGTGGCACTGTAATAGCTAAGCATTCTGGAGACTATGATGAGTGCTATACTAGTACATCTCAATGGGAAGCAGACTTAGCTGCAGGAACATTAGATACTTCAAAAAAATATTTAGTAAATACTGGAAAAAATGCTCCACGTATTTATCAAATTTATTCTTATAATGGTTCAACTTGGGTTGGTGGTGGAACAGCGTCAACTTCAGCAGGTCGTACCCCTCTTTCTGATAGAATTGGAGCAATGGATACTGACGCAGACGTAATTATGATTATGGCTGGCTCCAACGACTTTTACTATAATTGGAATTTATTTGGAAATTTTGAGGATGGAAAATATCGTGCGAGAGGATATACCGGAGACAAAGAGACTGGAGTTGAAATTGGAGAAATTGACACAACAACAAATTTACTAGATGCAGAAGGTATTGAATTTGTAAGTGCTGGTGCTATTACTGCGTCCAGCTCAGAAGTTGACACCTCCTATACTGAATATTTTACTTATAGAAATATTCCAGTTAAAGGAAATCGCGCAATTCAAGTAGCCAATGCTAGACGTGGTTGGTGGTTGGATGCAGACGGAGATGATATTAGTCAGGTAAATTTCACAAATGACGTTACTAATTTTACTGCAATCGCTCCTGCTGACGCGGCTTATTTAACCGTTTGTTTTAAATATGAAGAAGCCACTCCTGAAAGTTGCACAGTATATATGTCTCTTGCTGTGGACAATGAGGGTGATGGCACATCTAGTGGAAAAGCATCAGCAGAACCTAATGAAACTTTTTGTGATGGATTACATAAATTGTGTCGTTATTTATGTAATACTTACAAAAACAAAGATATTATCTTTTTAACGCCTATTAAGCGTAGACAATATACTGGCTTAAGTAATGGTACTTGGGACTGTGTATACCCAGAAGATACTAATGCTGAAGGTAAAACAATTAAAGATTATCGCGATGCCATTATTGAAGCCTGCGAATATTATTCTATCCCTTATATTGATATGTATACTATCTCTGGATTAAATCCTCACATTGATATGGGAATGTTTGCAGATACAGATGGAAAAGCAACACATCCTAGTAATGAGGGTCATGCTCGAATGGCTTCGCAAATTGTTGCCTATTTACAATCGTTAAGAAAGTAATTTATGTTATCTTGTAGTTCCGCCTATGAGCACAAATAAATATAACGGAGGCAAGTAATAAATGAATATTTTAGAAACTCTCGTTCAAATACGAGACGATTTAAAAACTTGGGTTACTAATAACATAAATGCTATTAATTCAAAAATTGATGAAAAAACAATTCCGATTGATAATGAATTAAGCGCGGAGAGTACTAACCCGGTTCAAAATAAAATTATCCATGAAAAAATTGAGGAAATAAACACTTTAATCGGAGATGAGCCTGTTGCTACTCAAATTTCAACAGCTATTGCTAAGCAAGAGCATTTTAGCGGAGATTATTACGATTTAACAAATGCTCCAAATATATTAGAAGATGAAGCAGGCAACATGATTGTTGCCGATGAAGCAGGCAATATTATTTTTAAAGTTGACACAGATGGTATACATTCCACGTCATTATCACTTAACGGAGAGAGCATTCAATCTTTATTAGATGATAAAGTTAATAAAGAAGATGGAAAGGGTCTCTCTTCAAATGATTATACCAATGAAGATAAAGCTAAATTAGCTTTAATTTCAAGTGAGCTAGCTACAGCTTCTATTGATTCTGAATTATCTACAACTTCTGATAACCCTGTTAAAAATAAAGTTATTACTAATGCGATTACACAGGTAACCAATGATGTAGATACACTTGAGACTTTGGTTGGTAATAAAGCGGTCTCAACTCAGATTACTGAAGCTGTATCTAAAATAAAGAGCTTTAGTGGGGACTATGGGGATTTAACAAATGCTCCAAATATTACAGAAAATGATTCAGATGATGTAATATTCGCAGATAATAATGGAAATATAATTGTCAAAGTAGATAAGGATGGTATTCATTCTAACGGTCTTGTTATAAATGGAGAAAATATCCTGTCTACACTAAATGCAAAGTTTGATAAACAATCCGAAGTTCTTGAGGAACATGACCGGCTTAGAATTGGATTGGTGCCGCTAGGAACTTCTATTGTAGAAAATGCAGACTTAAACACTACAGAATATATTAGTGTTGGCAGCTATTACTGCAGTGCTAATAAAACAGTCGCCACTTTGTTAAATTGTCCTACTGTACATGCATTTCTGATGCAGGTTTATTCACCACTAACAACGACAATTGACAATGAAGAAACATCACAATGGGTATATCGAATTCGTAAAATTTTAACTTATGAAGGATCTGAATTTACGCAAGTAGTTTACTCAAGTTCAGAGCCAGGCGTATTTGTGTATAAGCCTTGGCAGCAGGTAGCGAAAACAGAAAATATTGTTGCGGCAATGGCTTCAAAAATGGATTCTAAGCCCATTAGTATTGAATTCAATACTACGGGTGAATTAACCAATTATGGTGGCTTCCTTGATTTCCACTATCACGATGCAAACGGTAATCCTGCTGCAAATGCAGACTATTCTTCTCGTATTATTGAAAATGCTGAAGGTATTATTAGCGTAAATAATGTAAAATTTGATATTAGTAATGCTTCTATGAGTGCTGCTGCTATTAAAGTTACTAGTGCTCAGGCAATAAGTGATTCGGTTGTAAGAAATAGCAAACTAGTAACTACGGCAACAACACCTACTGTCAATGGTGAGATCTATTGGCTATATGAATAAGGGAGGCGATTTATATGTCTCATAAAACTTTAGTTGGCGGAACGTCTTATACTATTACAGGTGGAACAAGTTTAGTAAGCGGAACATCGTATAATATAATAGGCGGTAGAACTTTAGTAGGGGGCACAGGTTATGATATTAGTTTCACTGCTAAAAATCCTACAGCTATGCTTTATAGTGATGGTTCTTTTGTTATACAGGATGGTAGTAGCGTAGAAAGTGGAAAAACTTTAACTGCTAGCTATACGAATATTGAAGACGATACTGGTGCTCCATTATGGAATGGCAAGCAAGGTAGCTTTACTAGCTTATCCACAAAAGCTGGTATCGCTCCTCAGAATATGGCTTTCTGGTTTCATGATGCAGTAAACATGACAGGTAATTTAAGCAAGGCGAGAATAAACGCTAGAAATAGTAGTAGTCTAAGTTATGCTTTTGCAAATTGTCATAACTTAACAGGTCAACCGATTACTGGTCCTAACGTTATTGGTATGTATAGCGCATATCGTAATTGTTATAATCTAACAGGTTCACCTGTTTGCGGTCCCAACGTTACTAGTTTGGCATATGCCTATTGTGAATGTAGTAAATTAACAGGAGAACCGGTAGTTGGTGATAAAGTTACTGATCTTACCTATGCTTTCTATAACTGTAAAAATTTACGAGGCGGCATGCCTAGTGCGTATAGAGCTACTAGCCTGGTTAGAGCCTTTGCTAACTGTTGGTACTTAACAGGCTCTCCAACCTGTGGCCCGAACGTGACTAATATGGCATATGCTTATGACCGTTGCTATAATATTACAGGTAATGCTGTTTGCGGTAATGCGGTTAAAGATATGGCATATGCTTATTTCAAGTGTACCAATTTAACTGGATCTTTGATTTGCGGAGCTAATGTAACAAATGCGCAAGGTGCCTTTGCAGAAATTGGTGCTAAGCTTGGTTCTGACGCTTATTTCTTCTCTCCTAACATTAAAGATGCAACTAGTTGTGTTTTTAATAAGAGTAATAGTAAACGTCTAAATATCTATGTTCCAGGCGGCTCTATCACACAGACTACTGTACTGAACGGAACCAGTGGATATTCAATAGTAAGAGATGCTATTACTTATACAAACAGTGGCTCTTATTATTATAACACTGCTTATAATATTTATATTTATCCAGTGTCTAATGTAGCAGCGGGCGCGGGCGGTGGTACTTATTTTGGTGAACCAACTGCTATGTTGTATAGCGACGGCAGTCTAGTGTTTCAGTTAGGAGAGAGTGTTGCGACTGGAAAATCGCTAGTAGCTAGTTATACCGGATTTGAAAATACTTCAACTACCCCTTGGAATGGAAAACAAAAGACTATCACTAGTGTACAATTTAATTGTAATGTTACGCCACAATCTATGGCTCGCTGGTTTAACGGAGCTAAAAACAATTTTATCGCAAACATTGATAGCTTTATAAATTTAAACCTAAACAAAGTTACTAATATGCACTTTACTTTTGGTTGGGGTTATAAGCTAACTGGTTCTCCTATTTGTGGACCTAATGTCACTAACTTTAGTCGAACCTATGAAAGTTGCTATAACATAACAGGGTCACCTGTTTGTGGAGATAGAGTGGTTGATATGTCATCTGCATATGAGTTATGCAAAAATATTACAGGAACACCTATTTGTGGCCCGAATGTTACTAATATGCATTCAACATATTGTATGTGTGATAAACTATCAGGCAATGCCTACTTTTACTCTAGTAAAATTACTAATGTTGTAAACTGTTTTCAGAAGTCTAGCTACCCGCGTCGTTTAAATCTTTATGTGCCAAGTAGCAGTACAACTGAAACAACAGTACTTAGAAGTGATGCATCATCATTAATCGGAGCAGAAATTACTTATACAAATGCAGGAACTTATCATTATAATACAAAGTATAATATTTATATCTATCCAGTAAGCAATGTAGCAGCAGCTCGTGAAGCAAACGGAGATTAATAAATAAAAGAAAGGCAAATAAAAGATGAAGAAGTACAACAATAAAATCGATGTAATTATCCCCGCATATAATGTACCCAATAATATTCTATTTAGATGCTTGGCAAGTATAGCTTGCCAAGACATCGTGAGTGATGTTGAAGTAACTCTCGTGGACGACGCTTCAACGGAGCAGGACTACGAGGCAGTAGCAAAGAATTTTGAGAGTATTATGAAAGTCAATATTCTTCGCTATGAAGTTAATGGTGGCCCAGGAGTTGCACGTCAATATGGAATCGACCATACACATAATGGTTACTTCACTTGCATTGATGCAGATGATACATTCAATGGGGCGTTTGCTTTAAAAGCTCTACGTAATGGAATCGAAATGGACAACGGTATGAACCAGATGTGTGTTGGTGTATTTGATGAGATTCATGAAACACATCTTCCGGAAGGTGAAGTTGGTCCAATTCTAATGGATCACTCACAAGATTTGGTGTGGATGTTTGGTAAGCTTTATCGCCGTAGCTTTATTGATAAGTACAACATTCGTTTTCATGCAACTTCTAGAGCAAATGAAGACAATGGTTTTAACACCATCTGTCATTTATGTATGAACGACCGCGAGCGCATTAAATTTATTCCAGCTCACGTTTATTATTGGCATGAAAATGTTAATAGTATTACTCGCGCAAATGACTGCCAATATAGCTATGGAAGTAGCGAGCGGGATAGCTTCTACGGTTACGTTGAAAATATGATTTATGCAGTCAAAGAAGCTAAAAAGCGTAATCCATATAACGGTGGAATTACAATGTGGGCTGTTAGCTGTATGCTTCATATTTATGAGTATTATATTGAATGTGTAGGACGCGCAGCCGAACATGCTGATACTAACTTTAAGTGGTGCAAGCGTTATTATGATGAAGTGTATAAAGACTTGGAAGAGGATATTTCTGATGAAATCTTAGCTCAGCATTATAATGATGCGATGAGAAACGCTTATATGGGCGACAAACTAAATGGCATCATTCCTTGCATGGGAATTTTTGAATTTTTAGATAAATTAAAGGAGAACGAAAACTAATGGCAACTTATGTTGAGGTAAATGGCAATCGTTATGAGGCTACTATTACTGGCAAGATTAGTGATAAAGACTGGGATGGCCGTGAGTCTAAGACAATACGTACACATATGTCTTACGAGGAAGCTTGTAGTACTTTTGTAGATAATACTGAATGGCTAATTGTTCAGCATCAGGGAGTAGACGAAGACTCCCAAGAAGAAATTTTTGATAATAGTGAATTTTGTAAGGCAGGTGCTATTACAGATTATCGTGATGGAACTGTTGGTATTAAGATGGGTAAGTTAACACCGACCGAAATCTTAATTGAATTCCAAAATATGCTAGATTTACCTGATGAGGAGGCTTAAGCATGAATTATAAAAAAATAAAGTATTATTATGATACAGGTCTCTGGAATAAACCAATGGTAAAAATGGCTGTTAAAAAAGGTATTATTACAAAGGAACAGTACTCTTTAATTGTTGGTGAAGAGCTTTAATTAACACAGTTTAAAAGCGCGGTAATTTCTACCGCGCTCTTTATTTAAACTGTTTGCTTAAATTTGATATTGTTCCTATTATTTTTGAGGGCACTATTCAGGAAGGCGTTGATTTTGTAAAGGGCAATCCTGACTCCACTATCGGAACTGCAAAGATGGAAGGCCTTGTAGGTCGTACTAAGATTGAGATGAGAGATAGATGCGGTAAGCGCGTTATTGTAAAGATTAAGTGGGAAGATTTTAAGTAAGAAAATACTAATAAAAAATAAAAATTATCAGTTATTTATTTTTTAGATAGCTGATAATTTTTTATATTCAATACCGTATTATATTATGTGTAAATAATTAGTTGGAGAGTGGATTATGAAGGTAACATATAGAGTATTTGATACTGAAACTAATATAGATATAACAGAAGATTATTGTTGGGTGATACAGGATAACGGCCATCTTTCTTATGTTGACGAATGCGGATACTTTCTTACGCATCCTTCTGCAAAAGCTATCTTTACTATTGAGGAGGACGCTAATGCAAGATAATATCATTGTTGGCTCAATGTGGTTCGGAGCTAAAACCCCTGAAGTACATATCAAAAAGGACAAGGAAGGTAGCTTTATAAACGCAGAAGATGAAATTAAGGACTGGGTACATTGTTTGAATAATCCTTGGTCAGGTACTTCGATGCATTATGAAGTCAATCCTAACTATTCAGGTGAGGGCTGGGTAGCTACTAAAACAGTTATTGTATATGATTTCATTGATGCAAAGATTTGTGCTAATGGACCTACCCCACAAGAAGCAATTACAGCTTGTGACGATGCTATTAGAGTACTTACGGAAAAATATTATGTGGAGGACGAAGATGTTTAATACTGAGCTTGGTCTATTTTGTTATATGCATGATAACTGGGAAGAGCTTCTTACTCAAGAGCCCTACTTTCTTAAGATCAAGGAAGATGGTCGTTATGTGATTTTTAACTACGATCAGATTCGCTCTGATTTTAGTATTCCTCTAGTGCAGGAAGCACGTGGCATTATTTTCGATAAGGATGATTGGTCCCATCCTGTCTGTTGGGCTTTTAATAAGTTTTTTAATTATGGAGAGCCTACCGCGGCAGAGATTAATTGGGGCACTGTTTTCGTCACTGAGAAAATTGATGGCTCTTTGATGAAGGTTTGGTGGGATGGCGATTGGCATATTTCCACCAATGGTACTATCAATGCTTTTGATGCAAAGCTTAATGATATTAAAGTACATGATTTTGAAGAGCTCTTTTTAGAGGCTCTCGGAAAGTACTATAATTGCTTTGGGGCTTTTACTGATAGGTTAGACCATGACCTTACTTATATGTTTGAGTTGGTCAGCCCTTACAATAGAGTAGTTATCCCTTATGAAGAGCCTGCTATATATTTCCTTGGAGCACGTGATAAGTATACCGGAGAAGAGTTTAATTGCTCTTCTCTGAATGCGGGTGCTCTTGGCATGGGAAGATTTAAGCTGCCTAAGCGGTATCCACTTACTTCAGCGAGTGATTGTATAAAGCTTGCTGAAGCATTCGGCTGGGATCAGGAAGGCTTTGTAGCATGTGATGCTCAGTTTAATAGAGTAAAGATAAAGTCGCCTGCCTATGTCATGGCTCACTATGCACGTAATAATAACGTGATTACTAGAAAGCATCTGATTAAGGTTATCCTTGCTGGTGAAGCTGAAGAATTTCTTTGTTATGCTGCTGATTATAAGGAAGAGCTGGAGAAGGTACAGAATCTTATGAAGGCTTACTGTAAGGTAGGCGATCAGATTGCTAAGTCCTGCCAGCGACTTTTTGATGTTTCACGTGGAACGTTTGCGAATTGGGTAAAAACTTTGCCTAGAATCTACCAGGATCTAGCTTTCAGAAATTATAATGATATAAAGTCTACTAAGGATTATACTGCTGGCTGGAATGAGAATAAGTGGGATACTTATCTCGAGGCTTTTGAAGAACTTAAACAACAATATTTTAATTAAACATAAAAAGGAGATTTATTATGAAGAAGATTATTATTACTGTACTAGCACTTTTGATGTTGACTGTGGCTTTGACTGGTTGTGGCAATCGACAGCTTTTTGACACTACTTATTCTTTTGATCGTGCTATTATTTCTTTACCAAATGGTGATATTATCGAGGGTAAGGTTGATAGCTGGACTGACTATGAGGACGGCGATCAGATTCAGGTTAAGATTAATGGCAAAACTTATCTTGTACATAGCTCAAATATTGCATTAATTGCGGAGTAAGTAAATGACTAGACTTGATAGAGTGCTGGACCTTTTAGAAAGTTACGATAGACTTTCAGCTACTGCACTTGAAAATTATCACAAGGGTTTATATAAGCAAGAGCTTTTTACAGAGCTTCTTACTGACCTTAGAGAAAAGAAAGAAAAGCTTACTAAAGAGCTTATTGAGCATGGTTGTAGGAGGAAGAATTAATGAGAGGCTCTATTGGAGTACACGCTGCTCACTGCTGTAAGTGGCATGGTTGTAAGTACGGCGATCCTGATTGTCCGGTAGCAAATGGAGAAGTTGTGCAGGAGTATCTTTGTGAAGATTGTAGTGATATTCTAGAGGAAGAAGAGTATTATAAAAGAATAGTACGTGAGATAGACGAAATTAAAGACTGGTGGGCAGCAAAGAAGAAATGAAGTATCCAAATGAAACAGAAGAAGAATTTCTTAAGCGAGTAAAAGAAGCTAAAGCTCGAGGCGAATGTGTATTTAGAGATGATAATAACAGAGAGTTTATCTTAGATATCATTTATGATTATATGGACGTAGTGGATTCCTTGCTGGAGGACTAGATTAGAAAAGGTGATTTATTAATATGAAAAAGGCTTTTTATATTAGCTCTGTTGAGCATTTTTATGAGAGAGATGGCTTAGAGCGTGTAAGATATTACCCGGTAGCCCGTAGTGCTGAATGGATTTATGATATATTTAATAAACATTCGTTAAAGTGTATCGGAATGAAACAGTGGTCTGAAACAGAGTGGGAAGTTTTATTAAAAGGAAAGAGGCAGGATATACAAAATTTTGTTTGTGATTTTTCTATTCTTGCTGGCAAAGTTTATAGCTTAAGAGAAACTGTTTGGCTTTGATACTTAGGAGAAGTTTAAATGCAAAAAATTAATATGATTTATTCGATGAATATTGAAAAGCTAGACGAGTGGGTTAAGAGTAAGCCACAGATTGGTGATGTGGCCCACCTTGTTGATACTTATTTAGACAAGCGCTATTTATATTTTTATAAGGGCCCCGATGATAACCCAGGCCTGCATATTATTGATATGGAGTTTGCACAGGATTATTACAAAAAAGAAATAGATAAACTTAAAGTGGAGGAGCCAAAAATGGAAAAGAGATGTGATAATTGCAAGTACTTTAACAGTGTAGCGATGTGTAAAATTGTGGACAACTGGTGCTCTCATGAAAAACATTCTGGAGTACGTGTAGCAGCGCACACTTCTTGCCCGGACCACGAGCCAAAGGAAAAGAAATCAACACCTTTTGAGGGCATGAAGTTTTATCTAAAGGATACACAGACTGGTGAGCTTGCCATTAATTATATTTGTGAGGATTGCGGTAAAGAAATGCCGGATGCGCCTTATCACTGGTGGCTAGTAATACCTGTGACCACAAACGCGGTAAAGCATCCGACAAAGAGTCATGGCTATCACTTCCGTTGTGAGGAGTGCGAGAAGAAGCTTGGTGATAAGAAATGAGCAAAGTAGAGATGATTGATGACTGTGAGCAGACAAAATATAAGGCAGACCAGATTATTCAGAATATTTTATTGCACGCAAATTTCTTTGAGCAGACAATGAGAGCTAAGCCAACTATTTTTGTATCATATGATATATTTGCAATCCTTGCCGCTGGTACCCGCGATTTGTTGTTATATAGAGTAGAACAAAATAAGCCAATTAGCACTATCTGTGGATATGACCTTGAGATTATTCATCAGGGTAGTGAGTTGCTTTACATTGGCTATAAAGTATTGTAAGAGGTGTATTTATGTCAGAAGAATTTGCTAAACAATTTGAGCTAACTCTTTGGAGTACTGCAAATACTGAGAAAGGAAAATCTTATCAGTATATGGATCCTATTGGTATTAATATAATTTTTAACGAGTGGGACCAGAGCTTTGAAATGAAGTGGCTTATTCCTAAGTCTATTTTTACTATTGAGTGTCCGAGCTGTTCACCTTATACAAACAAGGAGCATTTTCAAAAAATTTATTTGAAGTTTTGGCGAACAATTAGAGCTTGGAATACTAATATGCCAGATAGATATGTGAGGGATGAAATATGACTATTGATGATTATTATCCTGGTACGGCTTTTATTAGATTATATAGAAGTCATTATAAACACGAGGAAGATTTTGAAAACATTCTGAAATTTCTTAAGCTGCCTCTGACATATGATTATATAGATATCCCTGTGCAAGAAAGCTATAGAGGCATGTAATGAAAATATGTACTAAATGTGATAATGCAATTTGTAAAACTTATCACGGGACTTGTCGTAAATATCGTATACTAAAGTTATTAACTTTTTGGAGGCACTATGAAAAATAAAACTTGTAAAGATTGTAAATATTTTATTGGTGCAGGAGACTGGGACCTTTGCTGCTCAAAACCGCCTGCAAGGGCAAAAGATAGTTGGTGCGGCTTCCTGTGTTATGAGTACACTCCGGCTTGTGAAAACTTTAAAGAAAAGGAACAAAACAATGAGTAGAGCATTTCAATGTGATAACTGCGCAGAGCTTTTTCCTGGCGATGCTCATGAAGTGCTTGCTAATGGTGCTGAGGTCTGTTCCGGCTGCTTTCGTGCTCTGAAAGCATTAGCTACAATAGATCCGTTTGTTATTAGACTTCGTAATGATCGAGAAGTAGATTGGTCACGTACAGACTTTCCATTGCACACAGGCCGGCACAGTCAGTAAAATAAAATTTAATAAACATATTAATTTTACACCACTGATATTGTATTATATATCAGTGGTTTTCTTATAGTTATTTTATACCATTTAGGTGCTATTTTTATTTAATTATTTTGAATTACTATTAAAATAATACCAATAGGGTATAGTTTTACTGGAGGTTTTTATGGATTGTAATTACTGTAGACACCTGAGCTGCACAGAGCAAGAGCAGGAGCACCTTAAAAGAGTATTTGGTGAAATTATTCTGCATGTCTGTATTAAATATAATCAGCAAGTATTTCATATGGTAGGTGCAGCAAGAAGCCTTAACCACAGAGCACAGCTGCATCCATGTAAGGAATGCATTGAAGCTGAGCTAGATAGTATCAGTTTAAAAATATAATAAAGGAGATAATTTGTTATGGAAACTATTGTTAATGAGAGCGGTAATCTTGTACTAAGCGATCCTCTTGACGAGGTACAGTTTAAGAGTATTCTTGATACTTACCTGTTTAAGAAGGAATTCAATTTTGTTTGTGTAGAAGCATGTCATAAGTATGTGCACGATCTCAGACAACTTTGGCTGTGGAGCCGTGAGCTAAAATGTGAGATCTATATTAAGGATAGCCATTCATTGATTATTTGTAAGGCAGGTGTTAAACCTCCTAAGAAGTCTGACGCAGTTATGCATATTTAAAATTATATGGAGGGCTTTAAATGAAAACGTGTAAAGATTGTATCTATTACGAAAGATGTGATACCGTATTTGACGGACTACTTTCTAATCGTAACAATGAGCCATGTCACCAGTTTGATGATAATGCTTACTATGCTAAATTGCCTGTTTACATAGGTCAGCCTGTTTGGGTACCTCACGCTTGGTATAATATCTCTAGAAAAGAAATTATCTATGAGCTATGCGAAGGAAAGATCTCTATGCTTCAGCAGAAGGCTGATAAATCTTGGAAGTTTAGAGCGTCAGCAAAATACGTATCTGATTATACAGTAGATGATATTGATGATTCTGTTTTCCTTACTAAAGAGGCTGGCGAAGAAGCACTCACTAAGATTATTAAAGCTTTGGAGGCGCAATATAATGTTAATTAACAGAGAATTTGAAAAGCTTCCAGAGATTTGGAATGATACAGAGCTTGGCCTTGACGAGCTTAATAAGATTGTTTGGGAATATGTAAGTAAAGAAGAAGCATTTGGAGTGAGCGCAATTACTTATGTTAACCCTGAGCAGACGATTGTTAAGAAGGTTTGGCACGACGGCATGACAGAATACTATTATACATAATAAGGAGAGTTTGTTGCAGTGAAATTGTGGCTTGATGATATGCGTCCTGCACCGGAAAGCTTTATCCCGTGTTGGGAATGGGTTGATACTGTTAATAAAGCAAAAAATTGTATAGTTTGGCATGAGGAGCACGGTCATCCTGTTGAGCTTTTGGATTTAGACCATGATCTAGGTTATGAGCGCCAGGCAGATGGCGGAGATGCTATTAAGCTTCTTGACTGGCTTGAAGAAACGGGTCGTAATTATCTTATTCATATTCACAGCCAAAATCCTGTCGGCGTGCAAAATATGAGAAGAATTATTGAAAGAAACGGCTGGAAGGAGATTCGCTGATGTTTAAGATTATGGATTCAGAAAAGCTTTTTATCCCAGTAAAGTCAGGTTTCCCGACGGCAGCTAAAGCTGCTGAATGGGCAAAGAAAAATTTGCCTAAGAATTCTTGTAGACCTTGGCAACTTTGGACGCCAGCAGATAGAAATAAAAGATATTTTATTCAAAAGTATTAAGGCTATTTAAAATAATAAAATATATTATTGTATTATATATTAATTAAAAATATTAAGGAGAATTAATTTATGAGATTGACAGACAGTACCTATGAGGACAAGTATAAGTTTTATTGTGATAATGAGAATAAGCAGGTTATTTGTGTAACTTGGTATAAGGGCTCTTCTATTAAGGGTATTGCTAAGTGCGATCCCGAAGATGCTTTTGATATCGAAACTGGTAAGCAGCTTGCTTATTGGAGATGCCGGTATAAGTTTTTGAAGAGAAAGGCAGCTCGTGCTGCTGATGCTTATGCAAAGGCTGTTGGGGTAGCTGCTCGTGCAGAGGCAAAGCGTAAGAAGGCTATTGAGTTTATTGAGGATGTTGCATATGAGCTGACTAGCGCTAAGCACGAGCTTGCTGGTCTAGAAAAATCACTTGAGGCTTAATTAAGATCTAAAGTTGCGTTAGCCTTTTTTGGTATTTCTTGGTTAACTAAGGCAGACTAGTTTATAATTTTATTTGCCGATAAAAAGTAAGGAGCAGTAATATATGAAGTGGAATGTTAGTGTAGGCGTGCGCCTGTCTATTGACTATGACGATATTGAGGCAGATACTCGTGAAGAAGCAGAATTGATTGCCAAAGAGCGTGCTGCTGAAGATGTTGACTTTAATAATGCAATTTGTGATGAATATGGCATCACAGTATATTGCGCTTGGTCTGACGAAGAGGACGACTTGGAGGAAGAGCTATGAGTGTTTACGATGATATTAAAACAGGTTTAGAGCAGGCGATTGCAGGTGATGGCGAAGTTTTATTGACACCTACACAGCAGCGCAATAAAGAGCTGGTTGAGCGATACCCTTATTTGCTGCCAAGAAATGTTTGGACAGATAAGGTATCGGATGACTACGATTACTCTTATATTAAAGGACTCGAGCTTCCTAAAGGTTGGATTAGACTATTTTTACAGTTGTGCGAGGATATCCGCCAGCCGCTGATCGATGCGGGTTATTTAGATAAATTTAGATTCACTCAAATTAAAGAGAAGTTTAATCGCATGGAGTGCTATAACTTTGGTGCACCTGAGGCGGTACACGACATTATTATGAAGTATTCTGTTATGGCTGGCTACGTTTGTACTGTTTGCGGTAAACCTGCTACATATGAAACAAGTGGTTACATTGCTTCTTTTTGCGATGATTGCTGGAAAGATTTTGCACGGCACGAGCGTGGCGAGTTTATTGAATTTAAACCTTGGTTTAAGGTTGAGAGAAGAATGCCGAATGGTGAAGAATTCGAAAGAATCATTTCGTTTGAGGATGAGTGGACCAGATATTTAGCTAGCCTTAAAGAAAATAAAGCATAAACTAGTAAAAACTAGCAAATTTGGATTAGTCATATTGTATAATAAAATATAAATAAATTTTACTAAGGAGAAAATAAATGAAAATTTTTGGTATTAATTTTACAACTAAGAAGGACCTACTTAAGGCTATTTCTGTTTTGGAAGAGGACCTTGATGCTGCTGAGAGCGAGCTTGAGGCCGCTGAAGATGAGCTAGCGGATCTGCGTGAAGAGTTTCCTTTCTTTATTGGCCAAGTAGTATACGACGTGGCCCTTAAGAATGCTCAAGGCAGATATACACGTACAAAGCCTTCTCGTGAGCATAGTACTATCACTGAGGTTGAGGTTACTGAGAAGAATTACTTTGGCCTTGTAAATCGTTTTAACCGTAAGGATGTATTCTTTGATAGAGATACCGCAGAAGCTTACCTCGACTCTGTTTGTGATAAGTAAAATAAACTGCTAGAAAGGCTGAATTACACTATGACTAAAAATAAGGGCTATGAGCTTGCACGTCAAGCATCGTTAAAAAGCGACTTTTGTAAAGCGCATACTGGTGCGGTAGCAATTTATAATAATAAAGTCCTAGCCCTTGGCTGGAATAGTAGTAAAACTTCTTCGATACAAGCAAGATACAATAAAGAGCGTGGCTTTGATGGCTATGCTTTTACTTCGTCTATTCACGCAGAAATGATGGTTATTGCTAAAATTAGGTATCTAGATATTGACTTTAGCCAGGTACGTATTTTTGTTTGGCGTGGTGGAACAACACCTCAGATTTCTAAGCCGTGCCCTGCTTGTGAAAAAGCTATTAGAGATCTTGGTATTAGAAAAGTATTCTATACTGGTAATAACAGCTATATTGAAGAAATTTATAATTAAATATCAACAATAAATAGCTAAAATAAGAGCGCGGTATAAATTACTGTGCTCTTATTTTATATTTATCTGCTAATATATTGTATAATATTTTAAAGTGAGGTAATAGACTATGATAAAAAGGCACTTTGAGCTATTTGTTAAGCTATTTTTAATCATTATACTTGTGTTGCTATGTTTGATTATTTCAAAATGCTCTGAAGAAATAGCTTCAGCAGAAATTTATGTTGGAAACACTCTGGCACCGGTTGCTATTTTAATTCAGCCTGAGCCATATCAATATATCACAGCACAAGAAGAAGAGCAAGAAGAAGATTACTCGGCTAAAATCAAACAGTGGGAAGAAGAATATTATTATGCTACAAAAGCGTGGGAGTATCTTAGACAGGAAGGTTTTAATCAGGAAGTTACTTGTGCTATTATCGGAAATATGATGATAGAAACTTCTGGTGGCGATCTAGCACTAAATCCCACTATTTACAGCCCAAGTGGTAATTATTATGGCCTTTGCCAGTGGTCTAAAGAATTCTATCCAGAAGCTCATGGGCTTTCTTTTGAGCAACAGCTAGATTTTTTGATAAATAACATAGAGTTGGAAATTAATACTTTTGGAAATTGCTATAGAGAAGGTTTTAAATATGAAGATTTTCTGAATATGACAGACCCGGCTGAAGCTGCTCTTGCTTTTGCTAAGGCTTATGAGCGCTGCGGACCTGCCAGCTATGAAATGCGTCAAGAAGCAGCTGTAAAAGCTTATGAGTATTTTAATTTACATAAAACATAAAATTATTTGGAGGTATATTTGTGATATACACATCTTATTTTTCATCTCATAAATATAAACCAGAAGATGGCGTATCTATTTCACGATGGAATAGTTTTTGGAAGGGCGCTACTTTTAAAGCTTTGACACCAAGTGAGCATCTACTTACTTGGTGGAAGAATTTGCCTAAAGCGATACAAGAGTTGCCGGCAGTTCAGGAGTACTATAAGAAAGTTTATACTGAGCAGACACTAAGCAAAATTTCACCAGCAGAAGCTGCCTGGCTCTTAGACGGTAAGGTATTGCTCTGTTTTGAGAAGTCTGGTGATTTTTGTCACAGGCATATTGTAGCAGACTGGCTTAGAAATGCCGGTTTTGATTGTGAGGAATTATAATGCAAAAAAGAAAATCACTATCGCCAAAAGTACGAGAAGCAGTTTATTACAAATATGATGGCCATTGTGCTTACTGTGGCAAAGAGCTTACTCCAAAGGATTACCAAGTTGATCATCTTATTCCAGTACAGAGAGAAAGATTTGGAAAGTATACAGAAGAGCAGCTAGAGCGTTTTGAAAATTATATGCCAGCTTGTAGGCGTTGTAATCATTACAAGAGAGCTCATTCGTTAGAAGTATTTAGAAAGTATATCGAAGAGATCCCTGCAAAGCTTTATAGAGATAACTATATTTATAAAGTTGGACTTGACTACGGTTTAGTTGAAGCGCATGAGCATAAAATTAAATTCTATTTTGAATGGCTAGAAGAAGAATTGGAGAAAGCTAATGAGAAATAATCGCTAAATTATTTAGTAAAAGAAGTTTTTACTAATATGAACTTTTAAGTATAAAAATTAATAAGGAGATTTATAAAATGTATAATTTTATTAGTACGTTTGATGAGCTTAATAAGCTTTATGAGGAAGCTGATATTAAGAAGGCTAAGCAGGACGAGAAGATCGAGGAAGCTTGTAATGAAGAGCTTACTGAAGCGGCTGACGAGGACGTTATTGAAGATGACTTTGCTGCTGAGGAAGCACCAGCAGAAGAGCCTGTGGCAGAGGACGAGCCCAGACAGGTTATCTGTGAGTGCGACAAGTGCGGTGCACTCGTAATTAAGGATGAGGCTGATATTGTTGTTGACGAGGAAACTGATCTTGTAAATGTCGAGGATGAGTGTCAGTTCTGTGAAGAGGCTAATGGCTTTAAGATCGTTGGTGTAGTTGTTCCTTATGAGGCAGCCACAGATGCTATTGAAGAGCCTGTTGAGGAAGAGCATGTTGAAGAGTCTCTTAACAACTCCGAGCTTCTTAAGGAAATTGAGAAAACAAATGAGCTTAAGACTGAGCATGAGTCGGAGCATTTAACTCTTAACGAGGAAGCTGACGAAGAAGCTGAGGATATTATAGATGAAGATCTCGCTGACGTATTCCGTAAGAAGTTTGACAGACCTGCTTCCGTTACAACTCAGCAGTGGTGGGAAGCTGAGCTTACTGATCTTCAGTTAGAGCTTGAGCACGAAACTGACGAAAGAAAAAAGGCTAAGATTGAGAAGCGCATAAAGCAGCTGGAAGATAAGTTTTTACAGCAAAGAGATTGGGAAGCACGTCATGCAAAGAAGGATGAGGCTGACGAGCTCGAAGAGCTTCTTGATTTAAATGTACCTGTAAACGTTACTGCTAATGGTAATGATGTTGCTGTGGGCGGCATGACCTGATACAATAAGTATTATATTATAAAGGCTGGTGTAAAAGCTAGCCTTTATTTTTTTATTAAAATATTGTATATTATAATGTAAATTGCGAATAAGCTATATTAGAAAAGGAGAATAAAAATGATTAAAATTACTAAACCTGGTCAGAAAGAATTTCATGGCTTCTGTAAGTGGTGCGGCTGTGAATTTACTTACGAAATTTCTGACTTAAAGCTTTCCGCAACCTCTGATAAGTTAAGTTGCCCTACTTGTGGTAAGGATTATCATCATCCATCTATGGTGCAGGATCCTACTATTCCAGGTGGGATTGGCTATGGAAGGCTACAGGATATTACTTGGCCGCCTGACCCTATTCCATATGCACCAGACATGACTAAAACAGATCCTTGTGCCGGCTGCACTTGGAGAGAAAACTTACTTAGAGATGGCCTTTACGTAGGCGATACTCCGTGTACATGGTGTAATAAGAATAAGTTTAATAGTATTACTTGTAGCACTTCTCCTCTTACTGGAACGGTTAAAGGCGTAAGTAAGCTTGAGACTCATTTGACACCATGTGTTGATGGTGTTGAGGGTGTTGAGGGTGTTGATTGTGTTGATGATAAGTGCACTTTATCCGGTTCAGAATGGGAGGCGAGTTCAACTTATACTATTAATAATTATGTTAATGCGTGTACTTCTAAACCTGAGCTAGATAAAAAGTTGCAGGAAGTTTATGATACCACTGGTGTAAGAGCTGACGATATTACACAAGGAACAGTCATGACTACTATTTTAAATGCTTGCCATGATTGCACGAGCAATATAAATAAGTGCGATGACACAGAAGGCAGAAATTCTTGCTCTGGTGAGCATAAGTGCGGCAGTAAGAAAAACTGTAAGGGCAGTCATTAAAGCTCGATACATGCGAAATATGGGGCTTCAGGGAAGGCGTTGAAATATACGCCTTCTTTTTATTATAAATGGCAAAATTTTAATATCAAGTATTGTATTATATAATATAAAACTTATTTGGAGGATTCTATTATGAGAGCTACTTTGTGGGTCGAAGAAGTATTAAGAGAATGGAAGGCAGACTCGAAGGTAACACATCTTATGCTTTATAAGCTACAAAATGGAGTTATTACTATCTATACTGACCGCCCTGGCCCTCTTATTGGCCGTGCGGGTGAAAGAATTGCCAGATACACAGAAAAGCTTAAGGCTGTACCTTATCCTAAGATTACAGAAGTTAGGTTGGAGGAAACAGATGGAATCTTCTAAGTTTAAAGTTGGTGATATGGTTGAAGCTTATAATAGAGTTATTGGTTATATTACTTATATTGATTATAGAAAAGAAAAGGCTGCTGTTGAGTGGGACGAAGGCAATTTTGATTATAACTGTACCATTGTACCTTTTAAACATTTAAAGAAAGTGGAGATATAATATGAAATCGACTGGAATTGTAAGAAGAATTGATGATCTTGGAAGAGTGGTTATTCCTAAGGAAGTAAGACGCACGATGCACATCAAGGAAGGCGACCCGCTTGAACTTTTTATGGAAGGCGAGTACGTCTGCTTTAAGCGTTATGATAGCTGTCATCCTATTAGACAGTGCCTTGAAACTCTGCAAGAGTGTATTGCAGACGATGCCTTGCTTAATGTAGATCCTGCTGAGGCAGCTGCTCTTAGGTCCCTTGTTATGCTGCTTAATAAAAATAAGAAGGCTTTTGAGCTTCAGTCTATTGAGGAGAATAAGTAATGATGGAACAGAAGGAAGCCGCCCTTGAAAAGGCTAAGAATGAGCTCAGTTATGCTATCCATCTCGAGGAATGCGGCGGGAATGCCGGTATTAGAAAGATGAATGCTAATAAAGCTGAATGGCTTAAGTGGGTTGTTTATCTCGCGGAGCTTGGGCTTGAGGCAGAGAAAATACTCGCTGAACAAGATAGACAGCAAAAAGATGCGGTTGCAGCTGATAAAGCATCTGAGCTTCAGTCCGATTTTCAATTAGTACTGGAGCTTTTCCAAGCAGTTAATTCAATAAAATTGTAAAATATTGCAAAAATATAACATTCTGTATTGTATATTATAATACAGAATGTTTTTATTTTGGAGGATTTTTATATGGTTACTATGGAAATGTATTTTGACAAAGATACTTTTATACCAGAGAAGAATTATTTTTCTACCGAAAAAGTAAAATGTAGTAGACCTCGAACTGAGCCTGAAACACATCTCCGCGAGCAATCCTATAAGTGGAGCTGTATTGGATTTCGCTGTATCGGTTGGGGCTGTTTGATTGGGTTAGTCTTTATGATTACCTTTAGTGTTCTCGCTGCTTGTTTTAGCAACTGGTTTTATGCTGGAACAGCTGTTGGTGCTATTCTTTTTGTTGGTGGCATTATTTTTGCTAATGCTGTTTGTTGGCCTAATGAACAGAAGTATTCTGAAGAGCTTATGGGTTATCGACAGGAGCATGAGGAAGAGCTTTGGGCAGAGGCTACTAAAGACTTGAAGGCGTATAACGACGAGCAGAAGAAAATTGCTGAAGCTTGGAGAGCAGAGCATCCGCTTGAAGAAAAAATTAGAGCTTGTTTGCTTGATCCTAAGTCTAGTGTTGATGTAGCTAACCTTGCTCGTTATTATGCTGTGGAGTATTTAAAGGAGCTTAAAAATGACGAAAGCTAATGTACCTTTTAGTTGGAAAGTAAAATATTTCAACTGTAATGCTCAACGTATTGAAGATTACGACATTCTTAAAGGGCGTTATAAAGATTTTGTTAAGAAGCTTAAGAAAAAGTGCGCCAACAAAGCAGAATTTAGTGATGCTATTGATCGCGAAATGATGTATAGATTCTGGAGTCACGCTGAGTGGGAGCTGGTAATTGAGCTTTCTAATGATAATCATATTTGGCTAAATCCATGGGTTGGCTGCCGAGAACCAGAAAATGTACGTATTGACGTAACAGATGCCGAAGATTTTGATTGGCGTGGTTTTATTAATACGCAGTATTTACATAATAATTGTCAAAAAATTGATGTATATGATCAGTTAAAATATAGATGGGATGATTTTATTACCTTTTTGTGGACGACTCGTCTAAAGTACGAGCGCTGGCACTCTAAATTCGAAGAATAATAAATAAAGGAGTTAAATAAAATGAAAGCAAAAATTAGACTTGACACGATGAAAGAGATTAATCAGTTTGTAGCTATTTGCTCTGCAGTACACGTGCCTGTACATGTTACTGATGGCGCTGGCCTCAAGGTTTCTGCTAAGTCAGTACTCGGAGTAATGTATTCTATGGAATTTGAGGATATCTGGTGCGAGTGCGAGGAAGATATCTATAATAAGATTGAGCAGTTTATTATTGTGGAGTAATTAGCTATGAGAGAAGAAACTGTTGTAAAATATATTGCAGACGATGGAGTTATCTTTAAAGATAGAATTAATTGTCTGCATTATGAAAAGCTTTGTGAAAAGTATAAAACTTGGCTACGGCTTGGTAAAGTAATGTTTTGGGGCCATGCCGAGAATTACCTGAATTTTGATCTTTGTGAGTGTGCTTCCGCTGATAATGATAATGCTAGCTACCTTGATTGGCTTAAGAAGCGCCTTTCTACAGCAGTTAGTTATATCAAGATTAATGAGCATCCTTGTGGAGATGACTGGGCGCCTGTTTGGGAGTTTGTTGTAAAGTATTGTTTATTTGATACGGCGACGACAAAAAAGATTGAGCCTACTTATCGTGAGGGTGACCTGCTTAGCTATGATCCTAGTGATTGCAGATTTCATAACATTGATTTAGTTATGAGAAATGCTGCAGCTGCTAAAGAAAGATTAGATAAAGATATTGTGAGAGTCTGTAAAGAGCGTAATTGGGAGATTTAATATGAAAGAACTTGTTAAACTTGTTGCCGAGAATCCGGACTTGCCTATTGTTGCTATGGTAAATGGTGATATTTGTTGGGATGATAACTGCTATTGGATGGGAAGTTTTTCTTCCGCAAGTATTGAGCTAGTTGGACTTATTGGCGATCATTGGTACGACGATAGAGATAGCTTTAAGGAAGTCTATTATGATAAATATTCTGGAGAGCTTTGTGAGAAATTTAATTATGAGCCCAGAGGCTGTGCTGTAAATGTAGAGCGAGGTCTGTATACTCAAGAGCAGTTTGCTGCAAATTGCCTTGCAGAAGAAGAGCTCGACAAGTACCTTAATGAGATGGCCGATAAGTATATGAAGAAGTGCATTGTAGTTTATGTAGATGCACCTGATCTGAATGATTGGGAGGAAGCATAATGAGAGAATTTACTTTTGGAGAGCTTAAGCAAGGACTTATTTGTTGTACAGTAAACAGGCATTGTAGTGGTTGTCCGCTATTCGACGAGGATAAAATGCAGACGGCTACGGCAGGAGACCTGACTTGTAGTGCCCAGTTACTAGCGGCAGCTTTTAATTGCATTAATGTTATGGAAAAAGATCTTGAAGATGCGAATAAGAGAGCTGAAGCTTGGGAGGCAGTTGCAACAAAACATGAGCATGAGATTTTTCAGCTAAGAGAAAGTCTAGATAGATAATAATTTCGGTGGTAAATTTACTTAGATTTACCACCTTTTTATTGTATATTATAATAAAGTTTATTTAAAGTGGAGTTTAACTATGAGTATTTATTTTGTATTAGCTGCCATGCTTTTTTGTCACGTTATTGATGATTATGTTTTGCAGGTACCGTGCCTTTGTAATCTTAAGCAGAAAAGCTTTTGGGAAAAGAATGCGCCTGATGAAAAATACAAACATGATTATAAGGTGGCATTAATTATGCATGCGCTTTCCTGGTCATTTATGATTATGCTTCCTTGCGCTTTTGCTTTAGATTTTAATGTTGGCTTTGGTTTTGCTTATTGGTTAGTATTTAATACTGCTCTGCATGCAATTACTGACCACTTAAAGGCGAATGTAAAGGTTATTAATTTGTGGATTGATCAGACTTGTCATATGGTGCAGATTGCTGCCACTTTTGTAGCTTTCTTGTGCGGAGGTTTGGGATGTTAAGACAGATTGATTTTACACTGTCGGGTATTGAATACTCGATTTTATATGACTCTGATCATATGACTGAAGAGCAGGCAAAGCGTGAGTGTGAGTTTGTCGGCTGGGGTAAAGGTTGTGACGAATCACTTTATCCGTACTATTTGATTGTAACAAAATCAAAGAAGCCTATTTTGTCGTGTATTAAGAAGCATATTTTGGAGGAAAACAATAAGTGATTAACTTAAAATGTGGAGGCTGTGGCAGAGCAGAAAATAGACCAGCTGAAGAGTTTATTGTGGTTGGATCTGTTTTTGGCGCCTTTTCTTATGCTCTATGCGATGATTGTTTAAAGCTTGGTAAAGAAAATTATAAAAATATGGTTGATTATATTTCTTGTGCAGGACATTTTCCACAGGATATTAATGAGGTCTATCAAGCCGAAGTGCACAGACAGCTGAAGCTACATAATAAAACGGAAGAAGAATTTATTAATGATGTTGAATTTGCTATTGCTGAAGAGCAACATGCACTTATCAAGAGTCATTTTGGAAAGGTAGAATTTTAATTTTGTGATAAGAGAGGTGATATAATATGGAGTCAAGAGTAGTTTTTCTTGACTATGATTAGATGGAGTTGTTAATACCCCGATGTGGAATGCTGAAGGCACCGCTTGCTCGTACGGTTTTCCAAAGCAAGGTAAAGTAAATAACTTCCAGGCAGTACAGTGGTTGTCTGAAGCATGTCAAAAGTTTGGCTATGATATTGTTGTCACATCTACTTGGCGACTTAGTGATAATTACAAGGAGTGCCTTATCAATGGTGGCCTCAGACCTGGAATTGAAATTCTTGGCTGTACACCTTCTATGCGAGGACAGCCACGTGGGGCTGAAATCAAAGCGTACCTCGATGAGCACCCTGAAATTCTTTACTATGTTATAGTAGACGACGAGGCGGATATCCTACCTGAGCAGTGTAGCCATTTTATTTTAACAGAGGGTGACACTGGATTTAACTTAAGTGAATTTAAGGAATTTGAGAAAATTTTTCTAAAGGATAATGAAAAAGGTGGCTCTTTTCCTGACAAACAGCAGAAGGATTATAGAAAACTTAATGATGAAATAACTTCAGAGGTAGATTACTGGTGAGTAAACGAGTAGAAATTAAAAATTTAGATATTACTTTTTTTGACTGCCTAACTCCAGAACAGGTAGATGAAGCTATTGAAAGAGGCTTCGCTGGAGTTGACTCAACAGCTGAGACGGTTTATCTGATTAAGATCAGCGTAGGAAATATGAAGGTAGCAGCTGTATCCAATCTTGTTAAAGTACTTTCTCAAGATCTTAGGCATCATGGTGTTACTAACTTTATTTTTATTCCACTATGTGATAATGGTATTCAGGATATTGAAGTTATTGAGGTGCGTAATGAAGCAGTATAAATATAATATAGGTTTTGAGCCTATGAAAGATAATATTTGTGATACTTCATATGGACTTTATCCAGCACCTATGGAGGCTCAGGAAGCTTTAGATATTCTAACTAGTTATCTTCTTGGCGATGATTGGTACGTAACAGACTCAATGGGAGCAAAACAGGTTAATGCAATTATCACAGAACAGATTTTAGATAAATATTCCAAAAAGTGGAAAAAAGATTGGAAAAATTTTGAAAAATACGATCAACAAATCGTATAATATAATATCAGGTGCCACGAAGCAGATATGCAAGAAACGCTTTGAGAATGCGTCACGGTCTGATAAAGCAGCTGTGGTAAATGGCGTTAGATGAACAGCCTGATATATTTAGAGGTGCCCGTAAGAGACGTGTTGAAAAGGGAGCAAGTGAGAAAACCTGAGTAAGTGTTAAATGGAATTTGAGAAACTGCCTCTAATAGCTGAGTAGAATGATGTTGGGATGTTCCCCGTTCACCTTCGCTTGGGTGCTCAGCAACAAGCAATTTAATTGTAGGTGCTACGAAGAGTCCTTAAGCCGTTAGCTTTATACATTGCCACGACGATGAAGTGGAGCGCAACAATGTATAAAAGAATCGGGGTGCCTTTCCAACTTCCTTAATGTACGCTTTGTTGGCGCGGAAACGTTGAGGCGGGATTGTTTCGAGAGCTGTAGTAAACGGAGTTAGAAGAACGGCCTACAAAATATTTTAAAATGTCTGAATAAGTTATAAGCTTCTTTTAGATTGCAGGTCACTGTGCCTTAATAAAGAAGTCGCTCGGCTTAATGGAGAAAATAAAACGAGCACGACTCCAGCCTTGTTGTGAGGTGCTAGGTGGGTAGCTGAAATGTCCACAAACGCAATCCAGACAAATCTTTTATTTAGGAAGGAGACCTTATTTATGACGAGTACGAAAATTTGTGAGGATACTCCACCTGTTAATGCAAAA
>JAEIGA010001667.1_pt1 | contig 35010 bp, 23 predicted proteins | sample 9270691 | NCBI WGS metagenome assembly JAEIGA01 (sample SAMN17057246, study PRJNA624740) | gut metagenome | biome: biome; isolation source: fecal sample | host: Bos grunniens | place: China: Xizang | collected 2019
TGAATGCTGGTGCCAGAACCCTTGGCGATACGCGTTTTGCGCGTTGCCTGACGCATCAAGAGGTCGGGATTGCGGCGTTCCTTGGGGGTCATAGATTGGATGATGGCTTCAATAGACTTGAAAGCGTTGTCGTCAATGTCAACATCCCTCAACGCCTTGCCTACACCGGGAATCATAGAAGCGAGATCCTTGATGTTACCCATCTTCTTGATTTGCTGAATCTGGTTGTAGAAGTCTTCGAAGTCAAACTTATTCTTCTGAATCTTCTCCTGGAGCTTGCGCGCTTCCTTTTCGTCAAACTGTTGTTGCGCACGCTCAACGAGTGAGATGATATCGCCCATACCGAGGATACGGTCTGCCATACGGCTGGGGTGGAACTGGTCAAGCGCTTCCATCTTTTCGCCTGTACCAACAAACTTAATGGGCTTGTTGACCACAGTGCGGATAGAGATGGCTGCACCACCTCGTGTGTCACCGTCCAACTTGGTAAGTACAACACCATCGTAGTCCAAGCGGTCGTTAAATTCCTTCGCCGTGTTTACAGCGTCCTGACCGGTCATCGCATCTACCACGAAGAGCGTTTCATCGGGCTGACAAGCGTTCTTGATCGCCGCAATTTCCTGCATCAATTCTTCATCGATAGCAAGGCGACCCGCAGTATCGACAATGACAGTGTCGTAACCCTTTGACTTTGCCTCAAGCACACCTTCGCGCGCAATCTGAACGGGATCTTTAGATTCCAAGTTCATGTAGATAGGCACTTCAATCTGCTCTGCAAGCACACGGAGCTGCTCAACTGCCGCAGGACGGTAAACGTCACACGCTACGAGCAGGGGATTGCGGTGTTTCTTGGTCTTCAAAAGGAGGGCGAGCTTACCCGAAAGGGTTGTTTTACCCGCACCATTAAGACCTGCCATAAGGATTACTGAGGGGCGGCTCTGAAGGTTGAGTTCTGCGGTTTCGCCACCCATCAATTCTGCCAACTCATCGTGTACAATCTTGATAATCATTTCCTTGGGCTTTACGGAAATGAGCACGTTCTGTCCGAGTGCCTTTTCCTTTACCGTGTCGATAAAGTTCTTGGCAACCTTGTAGTTTACGTCGGCTTCAATGAGGGCACGGCGCACGTCCTTGAGGGCTTCGGCAATGTTGATTTCGGTAATCTTGCCTTCCCCCTTAAGTATTTTGAATGATCTTTCTAATCTTTCGCTAAGACTGTCAAACATAGTATGTTGTATAATTTTTAGTTTCGTTTAGAATCTTGTGTTGAGGCGGTTATTTGCTTGAAAGTTCTTCCCAGAAACTATCAAGGTCGTCGCTCAATCCCGCCATGAGTTCGCCATCCAACACGATGGTGTCGTCATCTACGAGATAGAGGTCGCAAATCGTTTCGTGGTCTTCATCGACAAGCACAAAAGAGTAGGGCTTTAGGATGCAGAGGTTTTCGAGTTCCTCCTTGTGCTCCTGTATTGCCTTGAGCAACTGCTGCTTCACGATGTCGTAGAAGTTTTCTTGGTGGTTGTTGATCCACTCTTCCACCACGCAGCGTGTAATCTCTTCGTCCTCATCGTTGAACACGAGCAACTCACCGCTTTCTGGGTTTACCTGTAAGTGTAGGTCGGTCAAGGGTTGATTTTCAAGTTCCGTCTTGAACTTCTGTGCTACCTTCTTAAGTGCACGACCGATTTGCTGAAGCGTATGTTCGCTGATGTTCATAGTAATGGGAATTTAGTTTGTCGTGCAAAGTTACTACATATTTTTGAAACTTTAACGGATACCAATTAAAAAACACCGCTACGCAGGGCGAGCGGTGTTTCATTTATGGGTAAATCTTAGATAAGGGTAGCATATTATTTCTTAACTTCTACTACCTCAGCTTCTTGAACGGGTTCTTGCTTCTTCTTCGCAAGGTATTCGGGGAGGTTCAAACCAGCCATATCAAAGAGTTCGTTGAGGGGAGGAACGCTCTGCATGAGTCCAGAAACGAAGTTCGCAGTAGAACCCTTGCCACCGTTAACACCCTGACCACTGTCCCAAACAGTAACGTGGTCGATGTTGATACCCTTAACGGCTTCAACTTGAGTCTTAACGAGTTCGGGAAGTTTTTCAAGCAAGAGCAACATATAAGCCTTGTTGGCGTCGCCACCAGCAGCCTGTACCATCTTGTCGTAACCGGCAGCCTGCTTGGTAAGGATTTCATAAAGACCCTTAGCTTCTGCTTCCATCTTCGCATAGATAGCGTCGGCTTCACCCTTTGCGTTCACGCGCTTCTGTTCTGCTTCCGCTTCAGCGGCGATGATCAAACGCTGCTTTTCAATTTCTTGAGGCACGATGACGTTTGCTGTTTCTGTACTGCGTTCACGTTGTGCACGCGCCAATTCGGCGTCGCGTTCAGCTGCGTATGCTTCTTCAAGCGCCTTAGCCTGTTGCACCTTTTCCGCAGCACTTGCCTTGCGCTGTGCTTCAGCTTCGCGCTCACGGCGGAATGCTTCAGAGTTAGCGATTTCTACCTTCGCTTCATTTTCACCCTTCACGGCCTGAGCGTTTGCTTCTGCGGTACGGATACGTGTTTCTCTAACTGCTTCTGCCTTACCGATTTCACCGACCTTTTCCTGTTCTGCTACGCGTACCTTTGCTTCGTTAATAGCGCGCGCTGCAGCTTCACGACCGAGGGCTTCGATGTAACCAGACTCGTCCTTGATGTCCGTCACGTTTACGTTGATGAGGCGAAGACCAATCTTCTTCAATTCTACTTCCACGTTAGCAGAAATCTGTTCCAAGAACTTGTCGCGGTCATTGTTCAATTCTTCAATACTCATGGTTGCGATAACTAAACGGAGCTGACCGAAGAGGATATCGCGCGCCAATTCCTGAATCTGAGTGGGAGAGAGGCCCAAAAGGCGTTCTGCTGCTGCAGTCATGTAGTCGGGGTCCGTAGAAATACCCACTGTGAAGCGGCTGGGAACGTCCACGCGGATGTTCTGGCGGCTCAATGCGTTCGTAAGGTTCGCATCAATTGAGATGGGGATAAGGCTGAGGTAAGCATAGTCCTCAACAACGGGCCATACAAAGGCACCACCACCGTGGATACACTTTGCAGAAGTCTTACCCTTGCTTCCGTAGATGACAAGAATCTTGTCAGAGGGGCAACGGCGGTAGCGATTCAAGAGCGCTACGATGGTGAACACACCAATCAGTACGGCAATAATAATAATTTCCATAGGTTAAATAGTATTTGAGTTGTTGTTTATGCTTGTCGTGATGTTAGGAAAGGCGTGCGGTTACAAGCAACGTACCTTCACCAGCATTGCCGATGATGTCTACAGTTTTTCCGGAGGGTATCATCTCGTCGTCATTGGTAACAGCATTGTATTCGCGTGCCACACCGTTGAGGCTCACCGTTACCTTACCCTTGCCGTTGCGCTTTGCAGGAATGCGGAGGTACACTTCGCCCTTCTTGCCCACAGCTGCTTCCATGCGTACGGCACCGTTGCTTTCAAACTTCATCATCTGCTTGAAGATGAGGATGAAGGAGACTACGAAGAAAGCCCCACAAGCAATAGCTGCGAGAATCAAGAGCGTGTCTTGGGGGATTACATCGCGGAAGCTGATACCTGCCCAACCGAAACCTACAAAGAAGATAATGAGGTTTTTGATTGAGAAGAGGTCGCCTGCTGTAGCACCGTCTAATCCGTCTGCTGAGTCGAAATCTACATCCATATCAACGTCACCAATTCCGCAAAGCGAAAGGATGAACTGAACCACCATAATCGCCGTGCTAATGAGGGCACATCCCCAAAAGATTTGCATCAGCGTAGGAAGTTCTGTGTACAAATTCCAATAGTGTTCCATAATCATTAAGTGTTTAGGTTCCAAGGTCTATCGTTTAGTGTAAAATTGTGCGTCACCTTGTTACTGCAAATATAGCAATTACTTTGTAATGTTGTATGTCAAATTGTAAAAAAAAAGGAAATGATTTCTGCTCCGCACGGTATTACTCACTCCTCACTACTACCTACTACTTACCTGCGCCCTCCCGCATAGATGGCGAAGATGGCAGGAATCTTTCCAAGGTCGGGCAATCCCTTTTGCTTCCATTCCTTAAGCGTCATTGAGCGGATATATTCCTGCTCCGTCGTAATGCCTGCCGCTACGCAGAGACGCGTTTGGGGTGCGCAGGCAGAAAGGATGTCGGCAAAGAGTTTGGCATTACGGTAGGGCGTCTCGATAAAGAGCTGTGTCTGGTTCTCGTGCATGGAGCGCTGTTCCAACTGCTTGAGGCGCTTGCTGCGGTCGGAAGTATCGATGGGCAGATACCCGTGAAAGGCAAAACTTTGTCCGTTAAACCCGCTCGCCATCACAGCCAAGAGAATGGACGATGGTCCTACGAGTGGCACTACCTGATGTCCCTCACGCTGTGCAATGGCAACAATATCTGCACCTGGGTCAGCCACGGCGGGACATCCTGCTTCGGAAATTACACCAATCGACTCCCCACGGCGGAGCGGTTCTAAATACTTGGAGAAGAGCGCCGCATCAGCGTGCTTCCCCATGGGGTAAAACTGAAGACTGTCAATATCAATCGACTTTTCCACCTGCTTCAGGAAACGACGTGACGTGCGCAACTCCTCAACGATGAAGTGGCGCAAACCAAGAATAATCTCTTTATTATATGCAGGCAACACACGCTCATGTGGCGTGTCGCCAAGGGTTACGGGGATGAGGTATAAGGGCATTGTTGTGAGGAGTGAGGAGTGAGGAGTGAGTAGTGAGGAGTGGGGGAGACTGTTATGGCTTGTTAAGGCCTGTTACAGCCTATTCGGCCTGTTCTCTGTTACCTCCTGTTAATCAGTCGGCTTACAATTCAGAAAACACTTTCTTCCCCCTCGCGTAAAACTGCCAAAGGATGCTGCAATTCATGCGCTCAGGGAGTGAGGCGTTGACGGTTTTCTGCAAGTTTTCCATGCGCTGGGGTACGAAGTCGGGGCGCATGCGTTGGTATTCCTTGCGCGCTTTAAGGACAGCGCGGAAGTTTGGAAGGTCAAAGGTCGCCAAGAACTTGAAGGCTGCCACATAATCCAAGAGGGCACGCGTGCGCATTACCGAATGGAGTTCCGATTCGGGGAGGTTCTTGTAAAGCATCAAGAGGTTGTTGCGGAAATTGAGGAAGGTCTTGCGCGGATTTCCTTGGTCGAGCGTTCCGCCCCCGACGTGGTACGCCACACTCTGCGGCACGCACACAATGCGTCTACCTCTGTTTCTCAGGCGCCAGCACAAGTCGATCTCTTCCATGTGGGCAAAGAAGCGACCGTCGAGACCGCCCGAACTTACCCAGTCCTCACGGCGCACCATCAGTGCGGCACCCGTTGCCCAAAGTACATCCTTAATGTCGTCATACTGACCACAATCCTTTTCTACGACATGGAAAATTCTACCGCGGCAGAAGGGATACCCATATCTATCAAGGTAGCCACCCGAAGCACCCGCATATTCAAACATGTCCTTCTCGCGCTGACTGAGTAGTTTGGGCTGACACGCCGCAACGTCCTTATTCTCTTCCATGTAGGAGAGTAGGGGGCGCAACCACCCTTCGCTTACCTCTACGTCAGAGTTGAGCAAGAGCAGGTAGGGATGACCGACCTGAGCCAGAGCACGATTATAGCCTTCGGCAAAACCATAATTCTGGTCGAGCACAATCGTCTTTACGGTGGGGAACTCCGCCGCCAGCATTTCCAACGAACCATCGGTAGAGGCATTGTCGGCAACGATAACGTCTGCCAACTCTTCGCTGAAGCGCACCACGGAGGGCAGAAACTTGCGCATCATCTCCCGACCGTTCCAGTTGAGGATGACTACGGCAATCAGCTTTTCAGTCTTTATGCTTGTGTTGCCCATAATGTCTCTTGGTCTTCTGTGAAATCGCCGAGGCGCACTACGGAGAGCGTATTGTCCACCGCCTCGCATCCTTCTGCCTGCGTCACCTTTATATAATTATCTGTAAATCCGCTCAGGGGTTCTCCCTCCTTGGCATGCTCCCAAAGCACGGGGCGCTCCGTTCCGATGTGAGCGGCATAATGTGCTTTGCGCTTCTCCTCCGAGAGTTCGATAAGGCGCTGACTGCGTGCGTGCTTCGTTTGTGCATCCACCTTATAGGGAATTTCAAGGGCACGCGTGCCGGGGCGTTCGGAGTAGGAGAACACGTGGAGTTGCGAAATAGCCAATCCCTTAATAAAACTATACGCCTCTTCAAACAGTTCGTCCGTCTCGCCACGCATCCCCACGATGACGTCCACCCCAATAAAGGCGTCGGGCATCACCTGCTTGATGTAGTTGATTCTCTCGGCAAAAAGGGCGGTGTCATAGCGGCGACGCATCAACTTAAGTACTGCGTCGCTACCGCTTTGTAGGGGAATGTGGAAATGGGGCATAAACTTCTTCGACTGCGCACAGAAGTCAATGATTTCCGTAGTGAGCAAGTTGGGTTCGATAGACGAAATGCGGTAGCGCTCAATACCTTCCACGGCATCCAATGCCTTTACGAGGTCAAAGAAGGTCTCACCCGTGGAACGGCCAAAGTCACCGATGTTCACCCCCGTGATGACAATTTCCTTGCCCCCCTCCGCCGCTACTTCTTGTGCCTGACAAACGAGACTTTCAATCGTTCCGTTTCTGCTCTTTCCACGTGCCATGGGGATGGTGCAGTAGGTGCAGTAATAGTTGCAACCATCCTGAACCTTCAGGAAATAGCGCGTGCGGTCGCCGTGCGAACACGAGGGCACGAAGGTCGAAATCTCGCGCGTAGGTACGGCAATCGCTTCGTGGCACGCCTCGCCCTGCGCCAGCGCTTCCTTCTTCGCCCAACGCTCTTCGATAAGGCGAATCACCTCGCCCTTATGCTCCATGCCCACCACGAGATCCACGCCCTCGAATCCCGCAATCGTATCGGGTTGCAACTGGGCGTAGCAGCCCATCACCACGACGAACGCACCGGGGTGCTTGCGCGTAAAGCGGTGAATTGTTTGGCGGCACTTGGAGTCGGCTGTGTCGGTCACGCTACACGTATTGATGATACACAAGTCCGCCACTTCGCCCTTTTCCGCCACTGTCATACCACGCAGGCACAGGGCGTCTTGAAGCGAAGCCATCTCGGCAAAATTGAGTTTGCAGCCCAAAGTATGGAAGGCTGCCTTCTTATTTAATAAAGGAGAATACACAATATTATATATAGTGAGGAGTTAATTTAGAGAGGAGTTAGGAGAGAGGAGTGAGTAGTCCATGCGGGACAGAGAGCAAGTAGTAGGTAGGAGTGAGGAGAGAGGAGTGAGTAATACCATGCGGGATGAAATAGGCATTGGTGAGGATATTCCCTGAAGGGGATAAAACGCATAGCCCAATGGCAAGCGACTTTAGGAGCGGCGCCTTGGGTGAGTAATACCGTGCGGGGTTTGGGTTGGGGAATTGTTATGGCTTGTTAAGGCCCGTTACTGCCCGTTCCAGCCAGTTATGGCTTGTCTCCCGTTCCAGCCCTTTCCTCTTTCTCGCTACAAAATTACTATAAAAGATAGACACACCCTCTTTTTTTATAACAGAAAATATGACTGCTATTTCCGTAAAAGATTGAATATGTTTTGTTTGTTTGTAAATTACGCTTATCAAAACCCCTATGTTAATGCGCTAATTTGTTAATTTTTACACAAAAATAAGAAATTTTTAGGTTTATGTTTTTTGGGTAAAAGAAAAAGTCTGTAATTTTGCACCGTTTTAATAGGACAATTAATTGTATCACTCTTAAAAATTTAACAAGAAAATGAAGAAGTTGGTTTTCATGTTCGCTGCTTTCGCTGCAGTTTCTTTCGCTTCTTGCGGTGGTAACGCTACTCCCGCTGCTGAAGTTGCTGACTCTGCAACTGTAGACACTACAGTAGTTGATTCTGCTGCTTGTGATTCTGCTGCTTGTGATTCAGTTGCTGCTGACACAGTTGCTGCTTAATTATCAGCCAAGCGAAAGACGTGTTAGCTGAGCGATAGCCGAGCATAGACACGTTTAGAACCCACAGGTATTCCTGTGGGTTTTTTGTTTATATATCTACACTAAATCAGACGTTTAGACATAAGAACATATTAGCGAGTAGTGAGTAGTGAGTAATACCATTCGGGATGTATGGCGAACGTAGAGACGTCATATTATGGCGTCTCCGTCTTAGCACACAGATTTTTTAGACAGAAGAACATAAGGACATATTTTTCTCACGCAAAGGCGCAAAGGTCGCGAAGCGTTATGTTCTTCTGTCTAAATAAATTGCACACAGAACTCACAGAAATACACCGAAATTTTGCTTCGCATGTTCTGCGGATGTCTGCGCCGTCTGCGTGAGACAATTACCCACGCCATATGGGTTCTGTGTGTTCCGTGGATTCCGTGTGAAAGAATCTCTCACGCAGACGCCGCAGACTTACGCAGACCTACGCAGACTTCGCGCCCTTTGCGCCTTTGCGTGAAAAAAATATGTTCTTATGTTCTTCTGTCTAAAAAACTGCGTAGTTCTGCAAAGCGCGTGAGCCAAAGAAAACAGCGCGAGGCATTTTTGCCGCCCTACCATACCCTAAAAACAAATCGGCGTTTAATTCAATTTAATATGGAGTTAAATTAAATTATCTCCATATTAGTTTTTACAAGAACGGTTGTAGTTTCAAAAGGGTAGGGTAGGCGTGGGCTTTATTGGGGGAGAGAAGGTAAAAAAACGCTTTGTGCACAAAACTTTGCTATCTGTGCATATCAAAATGTTATTATTTCTTAACAAAATGGTTGCAAATCTTAAAATTTTGCACAAAAGTTTGGTGGCTGTGCAGAAATGGGTGTACCTTTGCGTCGGTTTTTAACAATTCACTATTTACAAATGAAGAAAATTGTATTAACATTTGCAGCGCTCGCTGCTACAGCTACCTCTTTCGCAGGTGGTCTTCTTACAAACACAAACCAGCACGCTGCATTCCTCCGCAACCCTGCTCGTCAAGGTATCATCGGTATCGAAGGTGTGTACACTAACCCCGCAGGTGTAGCATTCATGCCCCAGGGTTTCCACCTCGGTGTAACTTGGCAGGCTGCTATGCAGAAGCGTGAACTCAATGTAACAAATCCTTTGTTCGGTTTGAACAAGGACGGTTTGGGAATGAGTCGTAAATTCGAAGGTAAGGCTACTGCTCCCGTTATCCCCTCAATCCAGGCTGCATACGTTATTAACGACAAGTGGTCAGTATCTGCAAACTTCGCAGTTGCAGGTGGCGGTGGTAAGTGTGAGTTCGACAATGGTCTTCCCATGTTTGAAGAACTCGTTTCGGGTATGCTCTATCAGAATGTTGCAGCACAGGGAATGACACTTAACCAGTATTCTTTGACTCAGAGCCTTACTGGTGAACAATATTTCTATGGTCTCCAACTTGGTGCTACTTATAAGTTTACAGATAACCTCTCTGTATTCGGTGGTGTTCGAGGAATCCTTGCAAATTGTTCTTACGTAGGTTCTATTTCAAACATCTCAGGTGATGTTAAGCTTCCTGAGGCTATGGGTGGAATCGTTATGCCTGGAGCTGCTACTTTCCCCGACTTGAGTCTTGATTGCGAACAAAACGCAGTAGGTTTCCAACCCATTATTGGTGCTAACTTGAATCTCGGTAAGTTGAACATCGGTGCGAAGTACGAATTCCGTGCGAAGATCAATTTGGAAAACAAATCTAATAACAGCGCAAGTCTCGGTCAAATCGCTCATCCCGCAGTTGCAGTTTATGCAGACGGTGCAAAGGTGCGCTCTGACATCCCCGCCCTCTTCACTATCGGTGCGCAGTACGAAGTTACTGACAACATCCGTGCGATGGCTGGTTTCAACTACTACTTCGACAAGGACGCTAAGGGTTCTGCAACAGCTGTAAGTGATGACACTTACGAAATCACACTCGGTGCAGAATGGGACATTGATGAAAACTGGACAGTAGGTCTCGGTGGTCAGCGCACTCAGTACGGTTTTGCTGATTCAGACATGACTGACACAAGCTTCAACATCAGCTCTTACGGTCTCTGCGTAGGTGGTGCTTACAAGTTCAACGACAAGTTGAAGCTCAACTTCGGTTACATGCACTCATTCTATGATGACCACAAGTTCACAAACGCAAACGGTACTGCTTGCAACTACACTCGTAAGAACGACGTAGTAGGCGTAAGCTTGGACTTCAAGTTCTAAACAAAATAGTTTGATTATAGTTAAGGAGGCAATCCCGTTGTTGGGAGTTGCCTCCTTTTTAGTAACAGGCGGTAACAGGCAGTAACAGGCGGTAAAAAGCCTTAACAAGCAGTAACAAGCCTTAACAAATCCCCGCAGAATCTTATTGAGAGCGCCACTTGCAGCGCCCCTGTTCCAGCCAGTCGTGTTCAGCCCAGCTTGTTAAGGCCTGTTACTGCCTGTCGTGGCTTGTTAGCCCCTGTCCAAGCTGCCCTGTCCAAGCTGCCCTGTCCAAGCTGCTCTGTCCAAGCTGCCCTGTTCCTGCCTGCCCCCACCAGCCCACAAAAAGGGCGCTACCCATCACTGAGTAGCGCCCTTAATTATGGTCCTTGCGCAAAGCGCATGATGTTCAACATTACTTGATGAATACCTTCTTACCGTTCACGATGTAAAGACCGCCCTTGGTAATTGTATTCACGCGGCGACCGCTAAGGTCGTAAATAGCGTCGTGAGCGTTGGGAGTGCCGAGGAGCGTGTTTTCAATGTCAGTGGGAGTACCACCGAACTGCATGACGAAACTCTTAGCTTGTTGTGCATTTCCAAATCTGAGGAATGCCTTACCAGCCTTGAGCTTTGTGTCTTTTTTAGCCTTGTAGATACCAATGCCTTGTTCACCCTTTGCCAAGATGTAATCATTGTCACCCATGATAACGTCTCCCGTTGCTGAAGACTCAAAGAAGTTGTTGTCGATTTTAGCAAGTTCTTCTTCTGTTGCAGGAACAATCGCAGCAGCATCTACGCTTGAACCGATAAGGATTACCCCCTGACCAGCAGGAAGCGCCTTGCCTTCTTCCATAGCCGTGAGGTAAAGCGTATTGCCGTTATACGCCTTCTGAGCGTAATAAGCCGTAACTCCCTCGGGCATCACAGTAGCATAAGGCGCACTGAAGGTACTGATGGTGATGGTTTGCTTATCCTCAATACCACTACCACTCAAGAGGGGATTCTCGTCCTTAATTACAGGAGTATGCGTAGGCTTGTTGATGGCGTAATCCTTTACAGCAACTTCTTCAAAGATGAAGAGTGAACTCCAAGTGTCTCCATAAGCGGCATTGCTCTCTCCGCCATTTGCATCCATGCTACCATTTTTATTAATGGTCATAGTGGCATAACCAGCGAATTCATCGTTTAATCTGTCTCTTTTTCCTGCTATGCTCAAAGTCCCAAAATGCTTCGATGCTTGTGAGTTTAGCTTAAGGATGTTGTAGATACGATAGTCTTGGCTAAATCCATCTGTAGAAAAAGGATTGTTGTCTTTTTTTCCATGGAAAAGCATATACTTACCATGTAATGCATTTACGAAAACATAACCTCCAGTTGCTTCACGGCAAATAAAGATATTTGCGTTTGTAACGTCGCTACCAGCAGTAGGGAGCTGAGGGGTGGTTCCCTCATACCCACTTGTAAGCATATACATAGTACCATCAGGATGTACGTTGCGGATAACATAAGCTTTACCATCTTCAGGCATATAAACATTTGTGGTAGCGAGAAATGCAGTCTTTGCATTGTTAATTGCTTCGACAGACTCTTGTGCTTCAATTACCGCCAAGAATTTTTTACGCTCTGCTGCATTGGGATAACCCGCAGAGGCGGGAGTTGCGTCTAAAAATGCTTTAGCTTCGGCAGCTGCCTCAGCAATGGGATTGCTTGTTGAATTGTATGCCTGAAGAAGTGCATCGTAAATCGCTTGGAGTTCTGCTTTCTTTGCTTGAACAACTGCAATGTCTGTAGAGTTAGCTTCAACACTTTTCGCCTCTGTATTTTTAATAAATGCATTGAGTAATTGTTGAGATGTTACAGCTCCAGCGTTAGGTTTTATTGTTGCTTCTGGAGTGCATATTGAAAAGTCAAAGTCTGACATGACAAAGCAATATTCTCCTTTGGGAGTTGCGTTTTTCCCGTCACCACCAGATTTCGTAACATTGAAGCGAAAATAGCGGTATGCAGTATTTGCAATGATAGGTGAAGATGTCCAACGTGTATCCTTTGCATTAGGCAGAGCATTGTCAGTATCGTCCTTGTCAAAGGTGGCGAACCATGTATATTCACCCTCTTTTTCATCGCAACCATAAACCTTTATCGTGTATGGGAATGGACCTCTATTGGCTTGATATGAAAACGTGAAGTACTGTAATTCATTACCATCACCAGCATCAACTATAAGAAAATGTTCGCCTCCCACTGCTTTGTCCCATGCTGAATGAAAGAATGTATTCATATCAGCATCTACAAGATTAGCAATATCACCTTCCTTGGGTTCAGGAGCATTCGTGCTGAGGTAAAAAGCACCGTTTGGATTCGTTGTTTGCAATGACTTTTCTTCAGAAGCATAACTGATAGAACCACATTGATTTATAAGTTTTTCAGTGGCAGCAATCAATGCAAGCAATTCATCTTTTTGAACATCAATTTCTCCTCTAATCTTAATACTGAACTTAATAACAGTCGTCTTATCACCAAGAGTTAAAGTTGCAGAGTATGTACCTTCAGCACCAGAAATGTTTACTTCCTTAAAGTTGGTAACGTTATTGGTAATGTCACTTGTCAACGTTGCATTTTCCAAATTAACACCAAAGAACTGTGTAAGGTCAACGGTGCCCGTTTGTACTCCAATTGTAACAGAAGAAGTAAAATCGTTTTCCAAGTGACGGTAAGCATAAGTTGACTTTCCGCTTGCTGTAATAGGAACGATATACTTATTCAAGAGGTTCCATGCTTCAGTAACGGTGTTGCCTTCGGGGGTACGAGTATAACTATCTGTATGACCAACTTCGCCCTTAGTGAGAGGAGTTGTGCTTACGGCAGTTTGACCTACTGCGTGCGTCATACCGTGCGCCCAGTTCCATTCGAAGAAGCCATACTGTGCACTGCTACAATTATTATTGAAATAGTGCTTCCAACGAGGCAAGTAGAGGTCCTTCATCAATCCTTGCCATGAACGATAAGAATAGTCATTCAAATCCGTGTTGGGTGAAGACCATGTAGAGACGATTGTACGTGCATTGTTGTATTCATACCAGTCAGAAGTAGCAGAAGTAGCACCATTCACTTCCTTCGCTGCATCACGTGCTTCTTGTGTCCACTTACCAAGGCGGAAGTTAAGGTTCGTACCCTTAAACTTATCAACATCGGCAATGAGTGCAAGGAAAGCGTCGCGACGAGTCGTGTAAGTAGCATCGTTTGCAAAGTTTGCTCCTGCTGCATTCTTAGCCGCTTTAATACCGAGCAAGAGGTCGTAAGCATAGTCAGCCATTACACCACTACCAAATTCTACGAGGTCGTAGAGGTAGTTGCTCTTATAAACAGAACCATCAGCCAATTCGAGTTCGTCTTCTTGGTCGATGAGCTTGTAAACGGCATCAATCAACATCTGACGACGAGCGGGAGTATAAGTACCACCAGCATCAGCGAGTGTCTTACCCCATGAACTTGCCTTATTGGCATCGAGGTTAGGACGAGCTGCCCAAACATCTTCTACAGGACCTTGGATGCCATCAGCACCATAGTTCAAGGGACCTTGACGGAGCAAATCCCATGCCGCCTTTACTTCTTCATTATCTTGACCATAACGAGCAACGGCATAATTTGCAACCCATTCCTGTACATTAGGCTTCACACCATTCATCCAGGGGAGTTGGAAAATCAAGTCGTAAGTAACAGGAGTTTGTTCAATCGCTTCGGGAGCCGCACCGATACCCTTGATACTTGCGTACTTAGCCTTAAACTTGAAGTAGTTGTCTGTAAGGTTGTTCAAACGACCCATCAAACCTGAGCGACCACCGAAGTTGGGGATGGCGCAGAACACGGCTTCCTGAGGGTTTGCGTCTTCAAGCGCATAGCCATTGTATTTATCGAATGCGGGAGAACCATCAGAGAAGAGATCGAGTACGATGAGTTTTCCTGCTGGAACAGCATAAAGCGAATACTTCTGCGTATCGCTCCATTGCCACTGCTGGATTACCCATTGTGAACCAGGTTTAGCAGTTTCCATTGCAGCATAGAGAGCTTCGTAGTCTTTCATAGTACCAGCACCACCACCTTCGTGGAAGGGGTCCATAGAATAATACTGGCTTTCCCCCATAACATCCTTCAAGCATGCATAGTAGTCGGCAGCAATTTCAGCATATTTTTCATCTCCAATACTTGTGTTCAGAAGAAGCGGACGTACGAAGTCGCCAGCCCAGTTACCACCATTACCGCGAGTCGCGTAACCAGACTTTGCTGCAAAGTTTGTGGGCACCATACCTGACCAACCGGGCAAAACGGGCTGCATGCCGAGTTCGCGCTGACGCGTTACAATGCTGTTTGAAAGGTTCTTCTGACGAACATACCAAGCATCGTCCTGCACACCGCCGGCACCTTCCCAAGTGCCACCGCTCTTAGTGCCAGGAGCTGTACCGCCCCAACCTTCAAGATTGTTCATTGCCCACCAAGCGATAAAGGCAGGACCAGCAACGAATGCTTTGGCTGCTTCGTCGGTGTAGCCATACTTACGATTGCCATTAGCATCTTCCAAGGTCAAGAACTTGCGCCACACTTCTTCCATACCTACAAGCTGGAGAGGCATATTGATACCATGGAGCGCCATCCAGTCAATTTCCTGTTGCCAACGTGTCCATGTCCATGAGGTCATAGAGTAACCGAAGGTACAAGTGTTCAGGTAGTAACGGTATTTCGCGTCGGAAGTATGTGTTTCTGTTGTTGTGGGAAGGGGAAGGTTAATGTTTTCAACATAAGCTGCTCCAGTCTTACCAAAATCAACAGTCTTTTCATTGAGTGAGTTCCACGCAATGTTTACATTCGCAATATGGTTCAAATACCAACCAATACCCGTTGTAATAGCGCTGATGGTAGTACCCTTAATCAAAATCTTACCATCCTCAGCACCAATAACGAATGTTTCTTGAGTTTGGTGTAGAGTGGGATCAAGGACAAACTTAAAGTTGTCTGCAGTGCCTGCACCACCAATACGATTTACAAGGTCAATGACGGGTTGCATTGCTGACTTATAAAGAAGCGTAACGGTGTAGTTCGCTTGGTCAACATCAACCTGCCAAATATATCCATTAACATCTGTAGCAGAAAGATTGTTCGCATAGAATTCTTCAATCTTGATAGCATCCCCATCGTTAAGCGCCTTACCATCATAAGTCACTTCAATGTTTGATGGAGCATTGACGATGTTAAAGGTGTAAAGTTTATAGTAGTTGAGTGTCAATTTTTCATTGGTCTCATCAATACTGATGCTCCAATAATAACCATCAATGTTTGTAGCAGAGAAGAGTGAAGCATCAAAGTTTTCCATGCTAATCTCAGCACCTTCCGTGAGCGGTTCACCATTATAAGTTACTGTAACACCTTCGGGAGCATTGACAATATCAAATGTGTAGTCCTGAGGTTTCTGATAACTTGTCTCAATTCTAAATGCCTTAGCATTCATCGTTGTGTTCTCCGTAACGAACGAGAATGAGAATGCACCACCAAGGTCAATGCTTGTGGGAAGGGTGATTTCAAACCAGTCGTCCTCTGTTCCTGTTTTCCAATCACCAGCACAATAGGTGCCGTTCGCTTCATCTATCATATTGCCAAACACCTTACCGCTGTTGTTCCCGTTGAAATAAGTATCTTTCAACTCAATAGTTTTGCCGTCTGCGTCGTATAAAACAAATGAGTCAAAACTCATGCGGTTCTTTTTATTTTCGTAGAAAGCAGCTGACTCAGTGAGCGTAAAGCGAATCTTGTTGCAGGTACCTGCATACAGAATCTTGTTCGATGTGAAAGTGTATTTACCGTTAGATACTGTTGCTGGAGTGGGGTAATCAACGCAGTTGTTTAAGGTTTCAAGAGTCAAGTTCTTCACGTTAATACCTGTGGGAAGACCATAAGATAACTGTGAGAATTCAGCCAAAGCAGTATTCACCTTGTAATCGTTGATGGCTTCAGCGCCAGAAGCATTCTTCGTCTTAATCTGCAAACGATTGGCACCATTGTAGGTCACAGTAGCGCTAAAGTCGCCAGTGTAAGTCACGTTGTTTATTGCGTGGTCGCCACCATCAAATACAGCGTCCAACTTCCCACCATTGGTAGAACTTTGCAGATAGAATTGAATGCCCTTATAGCCATTCTTTTCAGGGAATGCATTACTACCAATTGCAAAAATGCTGGTTCCCCATTCATTGAAAGAAGCGCCGTCAGGATTTTCTACGTTCATAGAGATTGTCCAACCAGTACCAGCGGGTACGGTTGTCCAACCACCAATGTTTTTAATATCAATAGTACCTTGTGTTCCTGCCCCTGTAATGTTTACGCCAGTAAAATCTTCAAGAGCAAAGTAAATTCTTGCGGCACCATCATTGCCCCCTTCAGCATTGTTGTACAACGCACTTCCTGCAACAATGGTTTTATTTTTATCCCAACCGATATAATTGTTGGAGCTTTTAGAAATTGTAAGCCCTTCGGTTTCTTCCGCAAAAATCCAATCGTAAGGCGTTTCGCTAATGGTGGTGTTCCAATGACGACCACTTGTGAAATTGCCACCATAAGTGCCATTGCCATTTTTAAGACGCCATGTCCCAGCTGTTGCCCCTTCTTCAAAGTAGATGAGGCGAGGGTTTTCATTAAGACTAATGTTATTGGTTGTGGCATTTGCATAGGGTTCGTTAATCCCCAATGTCTGGATGTCGAGATACAGCCCCGAGGTGACTTCCTTCAGAGCATACATCTTACCCGGAGTGGGATTAAACGCCGCCCAACACTGGAGCGAGGTACACAGCGCCAGTAGGAGCGTTAATAAGAAGTTTTTCTTCATAAAATAAAAATTAGTAGATGAATAATTGTGTTTCGTTAGGGAAGGGATATTTTGCTGTTATGGTGCAATACCCGTAATCTATGCAAAATTACGTAAATGTTTTATAATGACCAAATTTGTAAGATGCGTGTGGCAAAGTTTTGTGAGGATATAGTGAGTTTGCTTATAGAATTTTACAATGTGATTGCGTGAAGCAAAACAACCTGGCGCTCTCACCCTTTGAGGAGGAGAGCGCCAGGTTGATGGTCATGCGCAATGATTGGTGAATGATTCAATGCTTATTTTCTTTCCATATTGTTTGTGCCCATGCCGTTGAGCGATAAGTTTCGTTGTGATTGCCGTAGGGACAGCGAGAGGCATTATTGGCATACACTTCTTGAGGGAAGAACATGGAGATTCCGCAACACTCGGAGGTGATGTTGTGATAGTCATTGTAGCGGGGACCTACCCAATACTTGTGTGTGGCAGCATAAAAGGTGGTGGCGCGGTTGATGGCTTCCTCTACGGGATCAAACTGTTCGTCTGTGAGCAGTTGGCGCAAGGCAGAGCGTATGTCATAGAAGTGAGGACGATAGAAATACGTGTAGGAATAGACGTTGTAGGCATGGGCGTTGGTAAGGTCGGGGTAGGTGGTTAAGTCGACGTGTTCCAAAGCTGTGCGAACAGTTTGAGCAAGCGCCTCTAATTCGCTCGTCTTTATGGCGGAGATAACGATGCCAAAGTCGTCGTATTCGTGTGATAATTCCTTGGAGGTTATGTCCTCATAATAGGTTTTGGCGATGTCCTCGGGGTGGGGGGAGAAGAGACCATGCTCCAACAAGTGGGTGTAATACGCTCCGTTACTGGCAATGGAAATGGGCGAGGCGATAAGGTAGTCGGTGGCGTTGCGGAGGTCGTAAGCCACCTCAATACATTGCATCAGGCAAGCATCGAAGAAGATGTAGGTAAAGTGTAGCCCGCTTTGCTGAATGGCTTTTGCCATGTCGGGAATGTTCATCTGCGCACCAAGGGAAATGCCATCCCCACTCACATCGGTACTCATGTTCCCCTGTTCGCCCACATCTATACCGAAGGATAGGGGAGCGGCAACTGCGTAGTTCGTATTGCTTGAAGGAATCCACCCGTCAGCGTGTGACCACATGCAGAGTCCGTATTCCTTGGCTGGGAAGCGCTCCTTGATGCGTGTGAGTACGTCAAGGAGTGTGGAGGGGTTGGCGGAGTTGGCATCATAACTCCATTGGAACACTAATTCAGGGTCGGCGTCGGCACGGAAACGGTAGAGGCGGGGATGAGCAGCATCGTCAACGAACACTAAAAGATGGTCGTCGTTGCTGATGAAGTGTTTGCCAGCCGCAAGTTCTAAGGAGTCTTTCGTCCAGTTACTTTTGTAATATGTTGTGCCGTATCCCAAACTGTTTTGTGCTGCACAGTACATGAGTACAGTGCGACGAACTGTAGCTGTTGGGGTTTCGGGAGTTTCTTCAGGAGTGATGTTGTCGTTACTGCTGTCACTGCAGGCGAGCGTTGTGAACAGGAGTATAATGAGGGGGATGAGTTTGTGCATGAGAGGAAAAAAGTTGTTAATGGGCAATGGGGTGGGCAATGACCACAGGTTTGTTGTGGTTTGTTATATCCCGTCATGCCCTATCACCATGTAACGCTGTAAATGATTGCAAAATTACACCTTTCCCCTTTCATGGGGCAGAAACTTGGTGGAAATCTTGCTAATGTGCCAGATTCTTTGTTACTTTGCGAGGATGAAAACAGTAGATACTATGAAAAAACAAATTTTATTTTCGCTTGGCATTGCCCTACTAACCTTTGTTTCTTGCAGTAAACCAGCGCAGGCGCCTGTTCAGGAGGAAGACGTTTTCAAAGTCAAAACTGAGGAGCAACAGGCGGCGCCCATTGCTGAAAAGGTAGGGGTGCGTGATTATGTAGATACGATTGCGGGTAGGGTATATCAACTTACTATAGAGCGTCGTCCTGATGACTCACTGCCCGTGGTGACGGATGTGTTGGGAACTATGTTTTACGACAATGTGGTATTCCTTTCTGTGAAATGTGATAGCACGGAGGTGTACCGCCATACGTTCAGAAAGCAGCACTTTATGGAATACCTGACGGAGGAAGATCGTGAGTATGGCACCCTTGCTGGCATGACCTATTATAAGGAACAATCGAATGGCAACAAACTTGTGTTTGGTTCGCAAGTCTGCATGCCTGGTATGGATGGAGGCGCCTTGCTAAAATTAGAACTCTCTATAGGTGATTGGAACCTCAAAATTATGCGCGACGAAACGGCAGATGTGGACGTAGATCCTTTGCAATATGAGGAGGAGGGAGTCTGAGAGAAATGAGAAAGGAAAAATGAGAAAGGAGAAACCATGCGGGACGGAAGTCCTGGGAGGTTTCTCCTTTCTCTTTTTTTTCACGTATCCTTTTTGAGCCACTAATGGGCACGAAATTACACTAATGACTGATGGTCTCACGCAGAATCCACGGAACACACAGAAACATGCGGAGTGGATTGTTTCACGCAGATGGCGCAGACATCCGCAGACGCATGCGGAGCAAAATTTCTGTGAGAGACGATATTTTTATAGAAGAACAAAAGAACAGCATCCTTTGCGCCCTTTGCGCCTTTGCGTGAGAGCATTCAGCGCCGCATGGTCTTTCTCCTTTAATACCATTTCGTGGTCTTGACCTCCTTCTCGTAAGGCATAGTACAAACAAGTTTGTCCTCTACTCTTACTTCGTGCGTCGGTTCTCCTTTCCTAAAGTAGTTGTGCTACCAAGGCGCGCACTTCAAGTTCGTCGGTCTCGCAACGGGCAAATTCGTCTTGGTCGGGGTTGCCCATCTTGACGCTCTCGGGACGGTAGGTCATTGCGCTTGCAAAGGACTTTCGTGCTGAGGCGTGAACTTCTGTGGCGCCACATCCGCGGATGATTTCGGCAACGTTCGTGCTCTTCACTCCGCAGCCAGGCATGATGATGACTCCTGTTTGCATCGCAGTAAGTTGGCGAAGCAGGGGAAGTCCCGCGAGGGCGGTGGGGGCGCAACCTGAGGTCAGGAGGCGGTGGCAACCGAGGTCGTGAATCGTTTCAAGGGCATGAAGCGGATTGTTACACATATCAAAAGCGCGGTGGAAGGTAATTTGCATTCCCTCAGCGGCATCTATCATGCGGCGACAGACTTCGGTATCGATTGAACCGTTTGCCTGGAGCGCACCAATCACAATGCCGTCAGCGCCGTACTGCTTAGCGAGGCGGATGTCGTGAATCATGCAATCGACCTCGCCTTTATCGTAGAGGAAGTCTCCTCCGCGGGGACGAATCAGCACGTGCATCTTCAGTCCTTCAACGGCGCGTGCCGCTTCCATCAGTCCTGCGGAGGGCGTAATGCCCCCAATTTCAAGGGCTGCGCAGAGTTCAATGCGCGCTGCGCCACCGCGTCTTGCTGCAATCGCACTTTGCAGACTGCCGACACATACTTCTAAGATCATTGGGTAACGGTGTTTCAACGGTTAAAGGTTAATGGTTAAAGGTGAACGGTGTTTCAACGGTTAAAGGTTAATGGTTAAAGGTTAATGGGCTTTAAGGTCTTTCATCGTTAACCCTTCACCGTTCACCTTTCATCGTTCACCGTTCACCGTTCACCTCTACCCTTATAACCTATTTCGTTATCATTTCTACAATAAAGTCTACTCCTGTGGGCACTTCGTCAAAGGTAAGGGTTACTGTTCCTTGCTTGTCTTGCTTAAACTTCACGGGAGTCTTGCCTTCGTAGGTGAAGGCTTTCTTGACCTTGCAGGTGAGGGGGAGGGTGAGTTGCTTTTCCTTGAGGTCAAAGATGTGGATGAAGAGGCGGTCGCTTTTGCGTGTGGTTACACCCCATTCCTGCGTGGGGATATCGCCTGCGGTAGTGCCGTAAACGGTTTCGCCATTTGCGCGGAGCCATTCGCCCATGCCTTTGAGGCGTTCCAAAGCCGCTGCGGGGAGTTCACCGTTTGCCTGCGGACCGATGTTCATGAGGAGGTTTGCACCCTTGCCCGCTGCGCCTACAAGGTATTGAATCAGTGTTTCAACACTCTTGTAGTTCTGGTCGATAACTTTATAGCCCCACATACCATTCATCGTCTGACAGGTTTCGAGGGGGAGGCGACTCACTTCCTGACCAGAAAGTCCGGCTTTGTTTTCTCCGGGAAGGTCACGCTCGAAAATCTGGATGTCTTCACCCGCAACAGGAGTAGAGTGGTGGTTGTTGCCCACGAGACAAGCTGGTTGTAGCTTGTGGATGAGGGCGTATTGTTCTTCCAATTCCCAATCGAAGGGGATGGAGTCTTCGTCGTGGTCCCACACCCCGTCAAACCAGATGGCGCCAATTTCGCCGTAGTTTGTAAGGAGTTCGGTGAGCTGGTTGTTCATAAATTTATAATACGCCTTCCAATCCACCTTTTTGGGGTCGCGACCAGTGCCTTTTCCCGTGCGACCACCAGGATACTCGTCGCGTGTCCAGTCTAAGTGAGAATAGTAAAGGTGCAACTTGATGCCTTGCGCATGACATTCGTCGGCAAGTTCCTTCAACACATCGCGCTTGAAGGGAGTAGCGTCAACGATGTTGTAATCGCTTTCCTTCGTGTCCCACATAGAGAAACTATCGTGGTGGCGAGAGGTGAAGCAAATATACTTTGCACCAGCATCTTTAATGGCACTTACCCATGCCTTGGCGTCAAAATTGGCAGGGTAAAAGCCTGAGGCAGCCTTGGCATATTCGTCGTGATGGATGTTGGCGTTGTGCATGTACCATTCGCCTTGAGCGAACATACTGTAAATACCCCAGTGGAGGAAAATACCGAAGCGGTTGTCGGCAAATTCTTGACGTGCCTGAAGGTTTTCGGGCGTAGGGGTGTAAGTCGCCTCTTGGGCAAAAGTAGGCGTGAGGGCTGCTGTGGCAAGGAGTGCTGAGCAGGTGAGGGTTTTAATCCAGGGAGTCATGGGGAATAGTGAGTAGGTAGTAGTGAGTAAGTAGTAGTAACCTTGCGGGGTGTGCAAGCGTTTAACTCGGTAATTACCTTGTTAACTTGTACCTTGTTTACTCGTCTACTAATTTACAATTTGTTAATAACTTTAGAAAGTTGTTCACCGAGTCCGATGGAGTAGCCTTGGGAGATGAACACTATTCTGTTGAAGGTGTCTGCTACGATGATGATGGGGCGGGTAGGGTTGCTGAGTTTCATGTTCGTGCAAACCTCGTTGAAGTTTGCTTGGTTGATGTCAGTTCCCCAAATGATGGTGTTGGGGAGGTTGGCGAAGTCGCCTTTTTGGAAGCGTTCCGCTTCAGAGGCGTCAGCAAAGAGCAATACCATCTTTTGTCCCCATTGTTCAAAGACTTCCTTGTAAGGTGCAATATCGCGCAGGAAGTGGTTGGTAGGTTCGCTGTTGGGCGCAATCAGCGCAAGGATGTAATAACCGCGTCCTGTGGCAGAAAGCAGTGAACGCTCAGTTTGCGCCTCAAGGTCGTAGAAGAGGTTTTCGGAGTTGAAATCACCAATTACTTGGAGCCCTTCTTCATTATGGCGCTGAATGAGTTCGGTTCTAACCTTTCCCTTTTCAGGTACGCTCACAAAATTCAGGTGGGCGAGCACGCTACCGTCCGCCATGCGTGTACCGCTGACCATAAGGTAGTCTCCAGCGTCCAATGTCAACCCTTTTTTGAGCAAGGAAGCCCAAGTTTCGTTGTAGTCGTAGTTCTGCAACACGAGGCGACCGTTCTCAATTTTCGAGAGGGTGAAGTGCGTTTCATACTTGGGATTTTCAAGGTAAGGTGTAGGCTTGTATGTTGCTTGAAGTATGCCTTGAGGCGCAGATACTGCCGCTTCAGTCGTATCAGTAACGTCTAAATGGGCATCTTGCCACGTCTTTTCGTTCCAGTATTGGGTTTTACCCGTTACGGGGTCGATACGTGCAGGGATTCCTATGCTACGTGCTGCAGCCACGAAGAAGATGTCGCGCGAATGGCGGTCGGTTTGGCGAATGTTCCAGACTCCTACAGGGGACATGCAAAGTGCTTGAGGATTCCAAACGTTATCGATGGCAATATTTTCACGACACCAATCTGCCCATAGTGAGGGTTGTGACTTATAACCAGCTACGGTAATGCTGTCAAGCGCCTCTGCGAAGAATTGCTTGTAGGGCGTAAGTAATTCATTGCTTACTCTGGGATTAAGAATGTATGCCTCGAAAAGCGCTTCGTCATTTGTATCGCGCGGTGTGAACTTCAGGTGGTCGTGAAGCACGTCTGTGGGAACATCACGGCGGTCCTTAGGGGCGATGACTTGAAGCAGACGCAACGCCATCGCACGTTCAGCTTCAGGTGTTTGTGTTAAGAAGTCGCGCAACGCCTGATAGTTGCCACGAGATTCCTTCATAACAGTTTGCAGGGCTGCATTGTCAAGATTCCATGTTTGTGCAAGACTCGCAACCGTATCGGTAGTGATAAAGGTGGCGATGTAGGCATTGCGGATGGAGTCTTCCAGCGCAAAGCGACATTTGTTCTGTTCGATTTGTTCGGCTGTCTGTTCTGGAACCGTGTTGCGCTCTGTGGGAGGAACGATGTCCATCTCCAGCATAGCGGTATAACCGGGACCTTTGTCAAGAACGACGTCAACGGTGTCGACTTCGCTGTCTACACGTACTTTGGCAAAACCATACTTACCGTCCTTTGCCGCCCATGCAAGCAGGTCGCCCTTACCCGTAGTGAGGGTGGCAATACCTTCTGCGTTTGTGGACTTCTTGGCAGCGGTATAAAATTCAGAGTAGTTGTAAATCTTAAATTCAACTTCCGTTTCTACGGGATTACCTTCAGCATCCTGGACGCGCACAACGGCAGTGGCTGTAGGTGCATACCCTTCGGTGACGTTGATTTCGGTGTAACACGCAGTGCGTCCCACTACTTCCTCAGGTCCTTCGTAATTACCGAAAACCTTGGTGTGCATGAGCATTCCGCGTGAGGCGGGAGCATTAAACCAACCGAGATCAAGCACGGCTTCAGGTTCGCAAGCGCCAAGGAAGCGCCACTCGCCATCTACCCAAGCCTCTACCCACGCATGATTGCTGTCGGTGTGTGCCCAACGGGGGGTATAAACCTGACGGGCAGGGATACCCACAGCGCGGAGTGCGGCAACGGTAAAGGTGGACTCTTCGCCACAACGACCGTAGGCGGTGCGCACGGAGGCGAGGGGCGAACTGGTGCGTGCGTCAGAGGGTGTATAAGTAACCTTCTCGTGACACCAGTGGTTGACTTCAAGAACTGCATCGTGCATAGAGAGGGTGCAGACACGTTCCTTGAGCTCTTCATAAAACACACGGCGACTCTCGTCCATATTCTCATTGTTCACGCGAACGGGAAGCACAAAGTGGAGAAACTCACGGTCGGGAACCTGCTTTCCCCAGGGCATTTCCTCACGCGCCTTGAGGGCGTAATTGACATTCATGAGGTGGAAATCGCCAGAGTAGTCAATAATGTCGGGCAACGGCATATAGGCATATAGAAATTCCAATGCCTGGCGCTGAGTAACGTTGAGTGAGGGGGTAAATACCGAGAAATATGTGCTATCGGCAATAGTCGTTCGACGAGCAGCGAAATCCTTGCTTGCTTGTTCAACGCCCGTGAACTCATGGTTGCTGGGGTTACACCCTGCGAGGAGTAACCCTAAAGCGAGGGCATAAAAAGTAGTAGAGGAGCTCTTCATACTGATATATATAATGAGTGTTTTTTTTTTGAGGGTTGAGGAGAATTCGGACTCTCGGATCGACAAGGTGCCATCCCCCCGAGGGACTAAGGGATGAGGCTTTACAATGCCCCATGGTTGTCATAAAATGCAAATTAACGGCAGCCAGCAAAATTGCTGCTGCCGTTAACCAACACAAAAACTAAACTAGACTTAACTAAACTATTTTGTAAAAAATAGTGGGCGTTATCTCCCGACAACACAACAAAAATAAAGGGCAAAAAGTTCATAGCAAACTTTCTGCCCAATTATTTTATAATTTTAATAAAGATTTAACATTTGGTTATGTTACTTAACATAATGTGGTCGAGGATGACCATAGCCGCCATGGCTTCAACAATGGGGACTGCACGAGGTAAAACGCACGCATCATGGCGACCACGTGCCGTTACACGGGTAGGGGTGCCATCAAGAGTTACGGTAGCTTGTTCGCGCAGCAGAGTCGCAACGGGTTTGAAGGCTACACGGAAGTAAATGTCTTGTCCGTTGGAAATTCCGCCTTGTATGCCTCCACTGAAATTTGACTGCGTTGTAATTCCTCCGTCTGGAGAGGGGATGAATATGTCGTTCTGCTCACTACCTCGCATACTTACCCCTTCAAACCCTGAACCATATTCAAATCCCTTTACAGCATTTATGGATAGCATGGCTGCGCCGAGTTCGGCATGGAGTTTGCCGAAAGCAGGTTCACCAAGTCCAACGGGACATCCCTGAATAACTCCCGTGATAATCCCACCAATCGTGTCGCCTTCGCCTTTCACCTGTTTAATCAACGCTGCCATTTCCTCGGCTTTCGCAGGGTCGGGACAGCGCACGGGATTCTTTTCAATTTCAGAGAAATCGTATGCGGTGTAGGGGTGTTCTAAGGCAATCGCGCCCACTTGTGATGTATAGGCGGTCACTTGTATGCCCCATTGCTGGAGAGCGAGTTTTGCAAAAGCACCACCTACGACGCGCGAAATTGTTTCACGGGCTGACGAACGCCCGCCTCCGCGATGGTCGCGCACACCATATTTCTGTTGGTAAGTGAAATCGGCGTGAGAGGGGCGGAAAAGGTTGCGCAGGTTGTCGTAGTCGGAAGAATGCTGGTTTTCATTGCGCACAATAAAACCAATGGGGCAACCTGTGGAGCGACCTTCGAAGACACCAGAAAGGATTTCAACCTTGTCACCCTCCTTGCGTGCCGTAGTCAATAGGCTTTGACCAGGGCGACGACGGTCCAGCTCGGCTTGGATAAAGTCGAGGTCTATCGCAATGCCCGAGGGGAAGCCATCTATAACCCCTCCGATGGCTGCACCGTGACTTTCACCGAAAGTCGTAAGGCGGAAACGCGTGCCGAAAGTGTTCATTTTTTTAGGTACGAGGTATTTAGGTACGAGTAAACAAGATAGTTAGCGATAATTTGACTAATTTCCGAAAGGGAAATGTGAGTTTGAAGGTTGCAGATGACCTTCTCTATATATCTTGTCTACTCGTCAACTTGTCTACTCGTCAACTATAATCCTTAATGCTTACAACCGCATCCGTGGTCGTGATCACCGCATCCGCAACCTTCGCTACTGCAACCACCTTCGCAATCGCCTTCGCAGCCACAGCCACAACCGCAACCACCTTCGCCAGACATCATCTTGATGAGGCTGGTAACTTCGGCATCAGTGGCTTCGCGAGAAGTAACTACGCTGCCCTTGAAGTGGAGTTCCTTACCTGCCAAGGGATGGTTGAGGTCGATGACTACAACTTCGTCCTTCACTTCCAAAACAAGTCCTTGGAAGCGATTGCCGTCTGCATTTACGAGGGGAATTACTGCTCCTTCAAAAATAACGTCCTTCTGGAAACGGCCGTTAAGCATGAAGGTAGACTTGGGAAGCTCGATAACGTGTTCCTGTTCGTAGGGACCGTAAGCTTCGTCCACGCTGAGGGTAAAATCAAACTCATCGCCTGCGTTGAGGTCCTTGAGCTTTGCTTCAAACGCTTCAAGCGCCACGCCGAGTTCGGTAATAAACTGGAAAGGATGCTCAACGGGAGCCTGTTCTACGAGTTCGTGAACACCTTCTGCGTTATCTGTGTAAAGGCTATAAGCCACTGTGATGTACTTGTGCATAATGTTAAAATGTTATGTGTTGGTGGATAAAAATAATCGTTTGTTTTAGGCAATAGTGCAGGATTCTCCCTTGAGAAACTCCTACTTGGTTTTAGGTGTGTCGCAAGTGCTGAAAACAAACTCCGAGTTATTTCAATTTATCATGGAGATAAATGAATTTAATAAGGAGTTTGTTTTGGGAAATGGGGATGTTGCAGCTCAACTATTTGACTCAATACTTGAAAAGTCCCACCTGCCGACTAATAATACTCTAATCCAAGTTCCTTTTGAAGTCGTTGAATCAATCTATTCTTTTGTAAAAGTTCTGCCCAACGTTCGCGTGGTGTTTTTGCCCTTGTGGGTACTGATAGCGCTTCAACCTCGTAGGTGAAATCAACTTCGGCGTTGCGCAAATGGCTGCGTATGAATTGCAACATTTGAGGCTTTACCTCCAAGAAGCAGTCGGCTACGGGCTGACTCTCAAAGACGATGTGCCCCGTCCATTCCTTTACCAATTTAGGCTCAATGTGTTTCAAGCGTCCTGCGGTAGAGGCATATTCTCTGGGCAGGTGGTTTAAGAAATAGCGCCACATGTGGCCTAAATCGCGTTCGCTGAACGGACGTACCTCAGTTACGACTTCCGCTTGGGGAACGACTTGTGTGGCAGCTGAAGGAGTCGCTGGCTGTGTGGGGCTTAACCCATTTCTCAAGGAGAACGTTTGGGGCTTCTTCTTTAGAGTGGGTGTCGCAGTCGCAGTTGTTGGGGCATTTCCTGCCTGGGGAGGCATGACAATGGTTGTTGTCTGTAATTGTTGGGCAGATCCTTGCTGTTGTTGGGGGCGTGCAGTCGCAACTCGTGCGGCTGTAGCCTTAAAGATGGGTCGTAGAGCTGTTCTGGGGCGAGCCCCAGAGCCTTCCTCTGTGGCCTGGGCTAATTCAATAAGGGCAATCTCTACCAAAAGTCGCTTATTACGGCTCGTACGGTAGTTCATGTCGCAATCATTACAGATTTTGAGCGCTCTGTAAATGAAAGTGGGCTTACAACGCTTGGCTTGTGTGGCATAGCGTTGGCGAACGTTGTCGGAGGCTTCAATGAGTGACAGCGTACGTTCGTCGCTCGCTACAAGAAGTTCGCGGAAGTATGCCGCAAGTCCGCTCATAAAGTGTTGTGCGCTGAATCCCTTTTGCAAGATGCTGTTGAGCTCAAGCATGAGTTCGGGAATCTTTTTGTCAATTACGAAATCAACAACCTTGTAGAAGCTCTCGAAATCAAGAACGTTGAGACTCTTGATGACTTGTTCGTAAGTAATGTTGCCCTCCGTGAAACTCACAATCTGGTCAAAGATTGAAAGTGCATCACGCATGCCTCCGTCGGCTTTTTGTGCGATGATGCCCAATGCCTCTTCTTCGTAAGTGATGCCTTCAGCCGCAGCTACCTTTTTGAGGTGCTTGATAATGTCGCTGACCTCCATGCGGTTGAAGTCGTAGACCTGACAACGGCTGATGATTGTGGGTAGAATTTTGTGTTTCTCCGTTGTGGCAAGGATGAAGATGGCATGCGCAGGCGGTTCTTCCAATGTTTTGAGAAAAGCATTGAATGCGGAAGTTGTCAGCATGTGTACTTCGTCGATGATGAACACCTTATACTTGCCAATCTGGGGAGGCACCATAACTTGTTCAATCAAATCGCGAATTTCATTGACACCATTGTTGGACGCTGCGTCAAGTTCGTGGATGTTGTAGGAGCGTCCTTCGTCAAAGGCCTTACAACTCTCACACGTGCCGCAAGCTTCCATCTCTCCATTGGGAGAAAGGCAGTTTATTGTCTTTGCAAAGATTCGTGCACACGTTGTTTTACCTACACCTCGGGGACCACAGAAAAGGTAGGCGTGAGCCAACTTTCCCGTAGTGATGGCATTCTTGAGTGTGGTGGTTAGTGATTGCTGACCAACGACAGTTCCGAATGCTGTAGGGCGGTATTTGCGTGCCGAAACAATATAGTTTTCCATAAGTAGCAACGTTTAGAACGCAAATTTACGATTTTTCTAAGATAAATAGCGCACTTTGACGGTGTTTTTCGAGTTGGAAATGAGGGAATGTGAAAATATAATCGTAGCAGTCCTGAGAGATGCGCTAAGGTGGGAAGAAGTAAAATTAAACTCCCGATTATTTTGATTTAACTCCTAATTAGTTGAAACAAACTCCGAGTTAGTTTTTCGGTATTCCCATGTGTTGTCGCACAGATGGGAAAAGGGTGCTGAAAATACTGATTTTGTGAGGGTAGAGCGCAAATTATTGGTCGCTAAGTTTGGTGGGTGGGGAATTAAACGTATATTTGTCGCTTGAAACCACAAATTCTAAATTATGAAAATTCGTATTCCTCTTTTTGCTGCGCTTGTAATGGCGCTTTATTCTTGCTCAAGCAGTGATGATTACGTACCTTTGGTGCAACCTGAACTTCCCGCTGAGGGGAATTGCCGTGTGCGCAGCATTACACACAAAGGAAATGTGCCTAACGTCTACGATTGGTCGCTTACGTACGAACCCAATTATTTGGTTTCGGCTGAAGGAACCTTAGTGGGAGATACGCAGAATAGTTATCGCAGTGCGTTATACTATAGTCCTGATGGCGTGACGATTGTGAACTATAATGGTCCGCAGATGGAGGCTACTATGGATAAAGATGGCAACATTGTGCGCCTTACAGCGAACAAAGACGTGTATCACTTCGCTTATACCAATGGTTATCTGACGGCATGGAATAAGACGGTGCGTGATGCTAATTTTGGAGGTGATGCTTCAAGTGCTTCTGCTGAATTGACGTATAAGGATGGTAACCTTGTGCGCATTTCTTACATAGAAAATAATGGTAATCCTACGGTGATAACGTTGACTCCCTCCACCGAGCTCAATATCAACGGACTTTTGCCGGTGGCGCTCTCGCATTACGTGGGATGCTTCGGATTTGAACACCTTTATTACGGAGGTATGCTTGGCAAACCCTCTAAGCATTTGGTGAAAAAGGTAAAGGTGGATAGTTCACGCGGTGCTGCTTATGACTATGAGATAAGCTACGATTATAATTCCTCAAAGATTACGGGTAATATTGACCTATGTACCTTCAAATACCAAGGAGAGTCGGCAACTGCGATTTACGGATATGAGTAAATGGGGTTGTGCGGTTAGCAGAAGAAAACTGTGAAATATAAATCGGCAGTTATTTCAAACAAATCGGTGCTTAATTTTGAATAATTCCGATATTGTTTTTGGAAGTCAGGATAAACTAAAAAATGAGGCTCGTCAAACTGCGGTTTGATGAGCCTCATTTTTAATGAATAACCTTTTCGGTCTATTAAATCCTGAAAGACGCTAATACTATTCGTCTTCTTTCTTCTTACGTGTGCGGCGCTTGGGCTTTTCTTCCGTTGCGGGACGGTCGATCTTAACACCAGCGAGTTCGGGGTCAATCATGATGCGTCCGCAATACTCACAAACGATAATTTTCTTGCGCATACGGATGTCGAGCTGGCGCTGGGGTGGAATCTTGTTGAAGCAACCACCGCAAGCATCACGCTGAACGTAAACAATGCCAAGACCATTGCGGCTACTCTTGCGGATACGCTTGAATGAAGTGAGGAGGCGAGGCTCAATGCAGAGTTCAAGGTTCTTTGCCTTCTCGCGAATCTTTTCTTCTTCCGTCTTAGTCTCAGAAATGATTTCATCAAGTTCAGATTTCTTGATGTCAAGGTCGTCGCGACGGCTGCGAAGCGTTTCGGCACACTGGTTCATGTCGCGTTGCTTAGCGTCAATGGTGCGCTGTGCTTCGTTGATTTTCTTTTCGAGGAGCATGATTTCAAGACCTTGGAATTCAATTTCCTTAGTGAGGATGTCAAATTCACGGTTGTTGCTTACATTTTCCTGTTGCTCTTCGTAGCGCTTCATAGCTTCCTGAGCTTCACGGATTTGCTCGTTCATCGTGTTGATGTCAGCCTTGTGGCGCTCGATTTCAGTGTTGTACTTTTCGAGACGGTGGGTAAGACCTTCGATTTCTGCGTCAAGGTCTTCAACTTCCAAGGGAAGTTCACCACGAAGTGCCTTCAACTTGTCGCTTTCAGAGAGGAGCGACTGCAACTGATAAAGATTTTTGAGCTTCTGCTCTACGGACATTTCCGTAATGTCTTTCTTTGCTGCCATATATCTAATTAAGTTATGAGGTTTTTAGGTTGAATTTTTTTAAGCTGTGAGGGTGTTAAGAAAATCTATGGTATTCAAGGTTCCGAAAGGAATAGATAGTTTTTCCTAAGTGCTTACAGCTCTAAAGATAGTGGATAGGGTTGGTGTTGATGCTGGTTTCCACAATGCGCAAGTCGGGGTTGGTTTCCCTCAATAGCTTTGCCATCAAACCTGTCGTGAATTGTTCGCTTTGGTAATGCCCTAAAGCAGCAATTAAGATTTGATTGTCGTAACCAAAGAACTGATGGTATCCCATTTCTCCGGTGAGAAATGCGTCTGCCTCGCAGGCAATGGCATCACTGAGTAAGAAATCGCCCGATCCTCCGCAGAGAGCAACTCGCTTGATGGAGCGAGAAGGGATGGAGTTGTGTTGCAACGTTGCAACCTGGAATTGTCTCTTAACAAGGTGGAGGAAATCTAATGCGTCAAGGGGGTAGGGAAGTTCGCCTACGACTCCGCTACCACCATTTCCGTTGGGAAGGGGTTGTAAGAAACGTACGTTTTGAAGACCGAGGCGCTCTGCTATGGCAAAGTTCACTCCGCCCTCAGCGTTGTCCAAGTTTGTGTGAGCGGCATAGATGGTAATTCCAGCTAAAATGGCTCGGCGCACACAGCGTTCTACCATATTGCGGTCTGCAATGCATTTAAGACCGCGAAAGAGCAACGGATGATGGGCGATGATGAGGTTACATCCCTCACGCTCAGCTTCTTCGATTATTTCTTCCGTCACGTCAAGACACAATAATACCCCTGAGGCGTCTGCGTCTGTTAATCCAATCTGCAAGCCAGCATTATCGTAGCTTTCTTGCAGGGGCAGAGGTGCAAACCGTTCAAGGGCTTCTGCTACTTCCTTTATCTTCATAAGGGAAAACCAATTATGTTGTGCAAAAATGCGGTGCAAATTTACAATTTTATTTTTATATGCGCTTGCAAGGAGGGTAAAATAGTTTATTCAGGAGTGATTTTTTCTAAGAAAAGATTTTAACCCAACTATGTCCCTTAAAATAAAGATTTTTTAGAGTGTGGCGGTCGCTATGTCGGTGTTTTTGCGTACCTTTGCAGTTCAATATGTAGCAATCTTTTGAACATTATGGCAAAGAGTCCAGTGCAAGACATAAAGCAACGGTATAACATTGTGGGAAACTGCGATGAACTTAATCGTGCCTTAGATACAGCGCTGAAGATTGCACCTGTTGACCTTTCTGTCTTGATTATTGGAGAAAATGGGGTGGGTAAGGAAATCTTTCCGCGCATTATCCATGACCATAGCAGTCGGAAGAAGAAAAATTACATAGCCATTAACTGTGGTGCCATACCTGAAGGCACGATAGACTCAGAATTGTTTGGGCATGTCGAAGGGGCTTACACGGGAGCCGTAGGTGAACGCAAAGGATACTTTGAAACGGCAGACGGAGGTACACTTTTTATGGACGAAGTGGGAGAACTTCCAGCGGCAACCCAAGCGCGCTTACTTCGTGTGCTTGAAACGGGCGAGTATATCCCCGTAGGGGCGAGTCAACCCCGTAAGACGAATGTGCGTATCGTGGCAGCGACAAATGTAAATCTTGAAAAGGCGATTGCCGATGGGCGCTTCCGTCAAGACCTATACTACCGCTTGAATTGCGTAACGATAGATGTGCCCCCCTTGCGCCATCGTGGAGAAGATATTTTGATGCTCTTCAGAATGTTTGCGTTGAATATGTTTGAAACGCACCAAATCCCTCCCGTACGTCTCACCCCCGAGAGCGAACAACTGCTTTTGGCTTACTCATGGCCAGGTAATGTGCGCGAGTTGCGCAATATTGTGACCAATATGAGTATTACAGCTGAGGAACGCACCATCACGCCAGAGATCTTGTCGCGTTATTTGCGTAGAGAGTCCCATCGTGGTGAATTAGAGGTGGTGAAAAAGGAAGAAACGTCCGCAGGTTCTCAGTATGAAAAGGATCGTGCGTTTATTCTCAATATGTTGTTGCAGCTTCGTAGCGAGGTGGATGAGCTCAAGCGGGCATATAATACGAAGGCATTGCCGCCTGCGCTTTTGACCACCCAATCCAATCAACGTCCCTCGGATACTTCTTTGGCGTTGAAGGGAGAGATTATTGATGCAGATGGCGTGGAACTATGTGATGCTGAGGAATGGGCAGACGAAGGTAACGAGAAAATGAACGCAACTTCGACTACAATAGACGAAATGGAGCGTGAGTTGATTCGTAAAACCCTTGAGGAATGTCATCATCACCGAAAGAAGGCAGCTGAGCTGTTGAATATTTCGGAGCGTACACTTTACAGAAAAATCAAAGATTATGGCTTGGAATAAATACGGCATTTGCGTGGCGCTGCTCTCGCTTATCGTGTTGCTCGTTACGGCTTGTAAGGTGAGTTACAAGTTTACGGGCACTTCCATTGATTATAACGTTATCAAAACGATACAGATTGACAACATTGCCAATCGTGCTCCTTACGGATGGGCACCCATGGAGGCGATTTTCAACAATAAGTTGCAGGACCTCTATGCCAATCAAACGCGCCTTGAATTTGTAAAGCGCAATGGTGACCTTCACATCTCGGGAGAGATAATTGGTTACGACCAATACAATAAGTCTGTGGCAGCCGACGGATATTCTTCACAGGTACAGCTGAAGATGACTGTGAATATCCGATTTGAAAATAAGAAAGCCAATGCGTCGTGGGAAAAACAGTTCTCGGCTACGACTCAATACGATGCTAACCAGCAGTTGGCAGCGGTTCAGGAAGAGTTGGTGACGGAAATGGCCCGCGATATCGCAGAGCAAATCTTTAATGCTACAGTTGCCGATTGGTAATCCTCTCTCTTTGCTTGCATATAGGGGGTAAAAAGAATTATATTCCGATTTGCTGAAAACAAACTCGGAGTTATTTTAATTTAACTCGGAGTTAATTCAAACTAATTGGGAGATAGTTTTGACAACTCCGCAATGCTTGTTGGCAAAGGTGGAGATTGTCGCAGCGAAAAGGCACATTGATGTCGTTTAAGTTGTGGCATTGTCCCTGATACAACTTGTAGAAACCTCAAAGTGCGGCAGGCATAACATCCTTAATATTTTATTTCTTTCTTCAGTGGATCTTAAGCATCTTATCGAACATCCCGAACAGTTGGATAAAGAGACGTTGCATAAATTGCGTGAGTATGTGGCGGTAGCTCCCTATCATCAAGTGGCACGCCTACTTTACCTGCAAAATCTCTTCCTCCTACACGACGCATCATTCGGCGACGAATTGCGTCGTGCCGCTCTCTTTATCCCCAATCGTAAGGTGCTCTTTGATATGGTGGAAGGAAACAATTATGAAGTGCGTCAAGCGCCAGTTGTTGCGCAAGAGGCTGTTTCCACAACGGAGACTGCCGACCGCACACAGAGCTTGATTGATTCCTTCTTGGCTACGACAATAGAAACTGGAGTTGAGCGCAATCGTAAACTCACAACGGCAGATGCGACAACGGATTATGCGGCATTTTTGCTCACCATGGATGATATAGAACCTGAAACTGCTGAGCCTGACACCCGTATAGATAGTTACCTTGACCGTGGCGGAGAGCGTATCGTGCTGCAAGAAAATCCTGAATACACTCCCGACCTCTCAGATTCGAGCGTTATGGGGGCTGAAGAGGAGTATTTTACTGAGACTTTGGCAAAAATATATATCAAACAGGGTAATTATGACAAGGCAATTGAAATTATTACGCGCTTAAATTTGAATTATCCGAAAAAAAGTAGTTACTTTGCAGACCAATTGCGTTTCTTGCGCAAGTTACAGATAATAAATAACAAAACTAAATAA
>JAEIGA010001668.1_pt1 | contig 35000 bp, 42 predicted proteins | sample 9270691 | NCBI WGS metagenome assembly JAEIGA01 (sample SAMN17057246, study PRJNA624740) | gut metagenome | biome: biome; isolation source: fecal sample | host: Bos grunniens | place: China: Xizang | collected 2019
GAATCACAAATCACCTTACTTTCACAAACAAATAAAATATCGACTGTAACCTTACTTGCAAATCAATGGGTAGGAGAAACAAGTCCTTATTCCCAAGTGGTTGATATAGTGGGTGCAACCGAAAACAGTAAAATTGACATAAACCCCACCGTTGAACAATTAAACATATTCCACGAAAAAGATATAACATTTGTAGTCGCAAATAACAAGGGCATTATAACTGTGTATTGCATAGGGCAAAAACCTGCAAATGATTATACAATTCAAGTATCAATAACAGAGGTGAAAATGATATGAAAGATATAATTTATGGCGCAACAACTACTACACCTATACCGATGGGCGGTGGAACGGCAGACCTAACCGACTATGTTAAGAAAACCGATTATGCAACAAAAGATAAAGCTGGTGTTATTAAGGTGACTAATAATGATTTTGGACTTACGGTAGAAAGTGACGGTGCCTTAAAGACTTCTTATGCTTCAAAAGCAAATTTAAGAGATAAGACGTCACCTCACAAACCAGTTACACCATATGTATTGGACTATGCAGTTAAAGTAGGTTTGACCACCAACACCGAAACACTCACCGATGAAGAGAAGGTGAGTGCTTATAATTGGCTCGGCATCAATGCTCTCGCTATCCCTAACGTTATAAGCGGTGGCGAGAAATCTTTGACAGTAAATGATGTATCACCTTTGGCTCATAAATGCTCTTTAAGGCTTGTAAGTGATACTTATGAGGAGATAGTTGGCGAAAGTAGGAATATATTAGAAATCAATGAAGATGTAAGTTTTGAAAGTTTTGGAGGCTCACAATATGAAACAATGAACACAAATTATGATGGAAACGGTGTTATTACTTTTGATGGTGTTTTACCTGCATATAGCAACCTTTTTGCTAAATTTAATGTGTATTTAATACCGGGCAAAACTTATACGTTTTCGGCAAGAACCGAAAACAAAAAATGTGGTTTTAATGTGACAGCTTTAACGGATACAGGTATTCCAACCGAGACTTTTGACATATCTGAAAAGTATACATTTACAGTGGAAGAAGGTCTAACAAGATTTTATATTCAAATTCTGTTGTGTGACACTATGGAGAGCGATAAGGACGCAACATTTGAAACTTCTAAAATTTATTTACAACTTGAACTTGGTGACACGATGACCGATTGGGGTGCTTTTGGTGGAGCTGTGGTAGTAACCAAACCTTACATTGAAGATTTTAGCACCGTTAAGGTAAACGTGGGTGGTAAATCTTATACACCGAGTACGGATGGAACTGTTACAGGTATTATAAGCATATCACCTACAATGGAAATCACAACCGATAACCAGTACGCAAACATTCACGATTTCACCTATTGTGTTGATACCAAAAAATATATTGATGGTAAGTTTGAAGAATTGAGAGCGGAATTGCAGGGGGTGACATAACAAATGGATATAAAAATAGAACATCGCTTAACCGAAGTTGAGGAAAGAGCGAAATCAAATAGCCACCGAATAAATGAAATCGAAAAAAGGCAAGACAACCTTGATGACTTGGTAAGCACAGTTAAAGTGTTAGCAGACCGAGAAGAAAGGGTTGAAGGTGATGTTAGGGAAATAAAAGATGATGTTAAAAGCATCAAAGATAAGCCTGCAAAGAGGTGGGATACAGTGGTGACACAAATTATCACAATTCTCGTGGCCGCTGTTGTAGGTTTTATTTTGGCTAAAATTGGACTATGAAAGGAAATGTATTATGGAGAAAATTAAGAAAATCGCAAAATATGTATTGAACAGTTTAACTATTATCAACGCATTACTCATTGGTTTAGACCCTATTTGGGGTATTCCTTATGCAGATAAAACCATTGCGACTATTTCGGTAGTGATGGCAGTAATCTCTACATATTTGTTAGGAAACAAAGCAGTAAACAAAATGAAAGGAAGCGAATAATATGTCTTTCAAAATTGCTTTGAACGCAGGCCATGGCAAAAATACAGCAGGTAAAAGATGCCTTAAAAAGTTAGATAAAAACGAAACAAGAGAATGGATTTTAAACAGCCGTATTTGTGAGAAAATCGAAATCAAATTAAAAGAGTACAAAGGTTATAATTTGGTGCGACTTGATGACCCTACGGGCGAAAAGGACGTTGCCCTTAAAACGCGAACAAACCGAGCAAACGATTTTAAAGCAGACTTTTATTTGTCTATTCACCATAACGCAGGTGTTAAAGGTGGCACGGGCGGTGGCATAGTAACTTATGTGTACAACAAAGGTAGTAAGGCAAGTAAAGAGTGGCAAGAAGCATTATATAAGGCTTTAATCAAACATACAGGATTAAAGGGCAACCGCGCTACTCCTTTGGCTTCCGCAAACCTTCACGAATGCCGTGAAAGTAATATGCCTTGTGTACTTATCGAGTGTGGCTTTATGGACTCCGCAACCGATGTGCCGATTATTTTAACAGACAAGTTCGCTAACCAAGTTGCTGACGCTTGTGTTGAAGTATTGGTTAAAAAGGGCGAATTGGTTAAAAAGGAAGAAACACCGACCTTTAAACTTCCCCCTTCAATTTACTTTAAAAAATATAAAGGTGACTCTGTAAGCCTTGTAACGGCATTAAAAGAAGTTGGCGCAGCTTATTCTTTCTCTTATCGTAAGAAAATCGCAAAGAAAAACGGCATTACACTTTATGCCGGAACTGCGAAACAAAATACTAAACTGCTTAATTTACTTAAAAATGGCAAGTTGATAAAGCCGTAGAGGTGATATAAATGACCTTAAATGAAATGAAAAAGAAAGTGTTGAGACTCATCGAGGAACTAAACCCTGATAGTGAAGTTCTCACCGATGACCCCGACATTGCAGCAAAGATAAACGATGTTATCAATCAAGTAATGTTTGAATTGGCGCGAATAAAGAAAATTCCTAAATACTTTGAGATGGAAGTTAAAAAGGGTGATTTGATTGATTTTGCGGCCTTTGAAAATGAATGTGGTTACGAAATTTATCAAACTTCATTAGTATCGGGTGTAAAATGTTCCCCAAAAGCGAATGGAACTGTTTTCAAGGTTATGGAAGATGGCACAATGGAAGTTGATTGCTTTGTATACCCCGAAAGAATTACTGACAAAACAAATGGCGGTTATGAGTTTGAAGTTTCGCCTGATGTTCTTGAAATTATGCCTTATGGTATTGCTACCGATTTGTTAAAAAGTGATGTTTCTGCCGAATACGGAAGCATATATGCCACTCGCTACGAGAGTATGAAACAACTATTAGACCCAAGATATAATACCGCAAGTATTTCTATTGAAGGCGGTGTTAACATCTAATGGCTGATACAATAAACAGGATTTATTCAAATTTTCGTGGGGTTGATTTTCGGGGCGAAGAAATAAATTTGCTCCGTTCCCCCGACTGTTTGAATGTTTGGAAAGACTATAAAGAAACCGAAAGCATACGCACAAGACCTGAATTAGAACTCTATAAAACTTTCACAGATGCCATATACGGCATCTTTTTTTATAGAGATAAAATCCTTGTTCATAGTGGAAAAACCTTGTATGCGCTAAATGGCGAAGCAATAGAGCCATTATATGAGGGATTGAACGAAGCAACAAGCAATAGTTTTGTTTACAACGATGTTTTTTACTTAAAAGATGGACTGAATTATTTGCAGTATGACGGAACTGCCATTCAAAAGGTGGTCGGTTATGTTCCCACAACTACAATTGCGAGAAAACCTATTGGCGGTGGCACAAAATATGAAGAAGTCAATATGTTGTCAGATTATCGCAAAAATAGTTTTTTGGCTGATGGTGCTTCATTTAGTTTCTTTCTTGATGTAATAAATATTGATACGGACTTTGTACCCGAAGTAACTGTAAATGATAGTGTTGTTGCTCAAAGTGAATACACAGTCAATTACAAAGATGGTTCGATTACATTCAAAAATACCGCCCCCGATGCGCCTTTAACTGACGGGCAAGATAATGTTGTTGTCAAGTTTAAAAAGGTTGTTGTAGATAACGAGGGCAAACCACGATACCACAGCATAATTGAAAAATGCACTATGTTGCAAGTCTTTGATAATCGTGTGTTTTTTAGTGGCAATCCCGAATATCCAAATATGGTTTGGAACAGCAGTTTAAATGACCCGTCATATTGCAGTGACTTGGATTATTACGAAGAAGGTATGGATAATGCTGCGGTCAAAGGATTGGTAGCCGGTAATAATGCGTTGTGGGTATTTCGTGAGCCATCTGATGCTAATACAACAGTTTTTTATCATACACCGTCTATTGATAACGAGTATGGCAAAGTTTATCCTTCATCACATTCAAGCATCACCACAGGATGCGTGTGCAAAGCCATCAACTTTAACGATGACATTGTATTTTTTAGTGAGCGAGGAATGGAAGGTATTAGTGGCGATATTACCACAGAGCAAGTTGTTGCACATAGAAGTTCCTTGGTAGACCGCAAAATGATAACCGAAGCCGATTATAAAAATATGATGCTTGCTGAATGGGAAGGATATTTGCTTGTGTTCATCGGGAACAAGGTTTATTTAGCCGACTCACGCGCAACATTTACAAATGAAAATCATTTTGAATATGAATGGTTTATGTGGAAACTTGGCAAGGAAGTTATTTGCGCAACTGTAAATGACGGTGTTTTATATATCGGCACAAGTGACGGCATTTACACTTTGACCGACACAACTGCAAATGTAGAGAGTTATTGGGTAACGCCTCTTGACAAGTTTAAACATCCTCACAAGTTAAAAACTACAAACAAAAGAGGATGCGTAGCAGAGGCAACAGGCGATATTTCCGTATATGCCAAATTAGAAGACACCGACTTTGAACTCATTGGAACATACGAAAATGTTACCGATTATTTTGTGAGCAGAATTAAACGCAAAAAATTTAAAGATATACAGTTAAAATTCCATTCAAATACAAGATTTAGCCTTGAAACAGTAACGTTGGAATGTTTCATTGGCGGATATATAAAGAGGTGACATAAATGGCAGTACCCGAAGAAATACAAGAACAAGTTTTAAAAGAAGCAACGAGTGCAACCCCAAATTACAATATTGATTATAATGATGAACGATTTGCAAATGTTGAGACTGACAAACAGCAAGCAATGACCGACCTCAACAATACCTATGGCGGTATGATTGAGAATACTGACAATTATTTTGATGCACAAATTCAAGCTTCAAAAGATTGGGCGGATAAGCAAGCACAAATTCAGCAAGAGAATACTGACTTTACCATTGAAAAGATTGAACAAGAAAAAGACCAAGCAAACAAAGACTACCTAAAAGAACAATCGGGTGCATTTGTGGATTGGCAAAAGCAAAGCAATAAATACGGCACAGAAGCGGAAAAAATGGCATCGGCAGGACTTGCCAACACAGGTTTTAGTGAAAGTTCACAAGTTAGTATGTATAACACATACCAAAACCGAGTTGCGACTGCAAGAGAGTCTTACAATAAAGCGGTATTGAATTATAACAATGCGATTAAGGATGCACAACTGCAAAACAACGCAGCCCTTGCCGAAATTGCTTTTAGTGCGTTACAGCAACAATTAGAATTGTCCTTGCAAGGCTTTCAATACAAAAATCAACTCATTCTTGAACAGGCTAACAAGAAGGTTGAACTTGACAACATTTACTATAATCGTTATCAGGATATTCTTAACCAAATCAATACTGAAAATGCACTTAAAGAAGATATTAGACAGTTTGAGTCAAATCAAGCCTTCCAAGAAGAACAAGCTGCGCTTGACCGTACGTTCCAAGCAGAACAAAACAAAATTAAAATGGACTTTGAGGCTAAAGAAGCTGAACTTACCCGTAAACACGATAAGGAAATGCTTGCAGCAAAAACCAAAGCAGAAAAAGAACTGCTTGAAGAACAGCATAAGAAAGATATGGAAAAACTTAAAAAGCAACAAGAATATGAAATGGCTCAACTTGATAAGAAACACGCACAAGATAAGGCTCTTGCTGCATATACCAAAAGCCTATCAGGCGGTGGCACAGGCGGGGGTTCTAAAATAAGCGGTGGTAGCACAGGCGGTGGCACTAAGGTAAAAAATAATTCAAATACAGGTGGCAGTGGTTCCAAAGTAAATAATACTTCAAATACAAATGGCAATTTTAAATATCCTATTGATAACGCCAGTGTTCTCGCACTTGGATATGGTCCTATTAGCGCAGGTTGGTTGGCAGATTTGGTGAATAAGGGCGAAGTTGTTGCTTATGTGGAAAACGGCAAGACTAAATTTTACAAAAAGAAGAAGCCCGGCACTGTAACGCGAGAAAAAGCATTTGGCAGCACCATAGGCAGCTATGTGGGTGGCAGCATTTTCAATTTAAAATAAGAGGTGAAATTATGAGTTATACTTCTGATTTTTATAATGCTCTAAACAACAAAAAGAAGAAAAAACAAAATACACAAACCACGGCTACTCAACACAACCTATCTTATGAGGATGAGTTTTATTCAAAGTTAAACGAAGACAAAAAAGATATTGCTCCCATCCAATACAAGACTGCCAAAAAAGACATCGCCCCTGTTCGTAGCAAGAGCGAAGAAGAGGAAGACGATAGCACTTGGTTCCAAGGCGGTGCTTTTTCTGATGGTTATGATTTTGGCGATATTACAAAAACCATTATAGGAACATTTCAAGATGTAAACGAAAATATCACAACTGCGGTTTTTGATGCTACGGAAAACCTCATTGATACAACCGCTTATGGTATTGGCTATATCGGCAGTTTATTCGATGAAGATTTTAAGGATGACGTTGGCGAGTTTATTGCCGAAGAAATTTTAACCCCAAAAGAGTCGGGAGAAGCCGTTGCAACTTATGCCAATCCCGTGGGGTGGGCAAACCTTTTAGTCAATGGTGGAGAAACCGAGGAAAATTCTTTGCTTGGGGATAAGGCGGATGGACTCGTTCAATCGGGTGCGCATCTTGTAGGTTCTTATGCTCTTCAAATGGTTGGTGTTCCTGCGTGGTTGACACAGGGAGTAAATGCTTTTGGTAGTGAAATCGAGTCTGCTTTCCAACAAGGTGCTACATACGAAGAAGCAGGTATTAGTGGTGGCATTTCCGCTCTTGCAGAAGTTGCGTTTGAAAAACTTTCAAGCGGTATTAAATTCAAGGGTGGAACATTTGACGATGGACTCCAAAAATGGATTAAAAATAACATCACCAATAAAATCACTCGCTCTTTTGTAAAATATGGTGTTGATGTGGTGGGCGAAGGTGTTGAAGAAGTTGCCACCGAATATGCAAGCGCACTCGGCAGAAAAATCACCTATATGGATGACAAAGAATGGAACGAAATAATTTCGACCGAAGATGCGTTTGATGCCTTTATTGGCGGTGCGATAATGAGTGGTGTTTCGGGGGGCGGAAAACTCGCAAAATCCGCAAAAACAGGCAGAGACTATGTTACAGGGTTGAACTCTTCTGAAGATAAAGTTGTTTCGACATTGTATGAGGAAACTATTGCGGAAGCAGAAAAAAAGAAGGGTGCAAAACTCACTTCAACCGAAAAGAACAAAATTTATGATGCGATTGTTGAAAGAATGGATAAAGGCGATATTGATATAGACACCATTGAAAGAATTTTGGGTGGCGATGATTATACCGCCTATAAAGACACCATTGAGTCAGAAGAGTCGCTTAAAAATGAATTTGAAACATTACGCAACACCAAAAAAGGTGATTTAACTGATGTTCAAGAAGACCGCCTCAAAGAACTAAAAGGAATGAACCTCGATGACACCACAAAGCGAAATGAATTAAGAGCAAAACTTGATGAAATTCTTTCACCTCTGCTTAAAAATAGCCGACTCACAGAAAGTTACAACGAGAGAGCAAGAAAAAGTCAAGCATTTGAAGCTGACTTGGAAAAGTACAAGGGCGTACAAAGAACCGCTGTTGAACGAGCAATTAAAAGCGGTGTATTAAATAACACAAATAAATCACACGCACTTGTTGAAACCCTATCCCAAATTGAAGCGGATAAGGGTATTATTTTTAATTATGCCGATAATGCCAAATTGAAAGAGTCAGGCTTTGCTATTGATGGCAAAACTGTAAATGGTTTTGAAAAAAATGGTGAAGTTACTTTGAATGTTCAATCTGCAAAATCGTGGCAATCCACAGTAGGACACGAAATTACTCACGTTTTGGAAGGTACAGAGTCCTATGGCGAATTGCAAGCGGTGTTGTTTAAGTATGCCGAGAGCAAAGGCGAACTTGCAAGCAGAAAAGCGGCCTTGACTGAACTTTACAAAGGTATTGATGCCGATATTGACAAAGAACTGACTGCGGATTTAGTTGGTGATTATCTTTTTACCGATAGCGATTTCATTAAAACCTTAACAGGAAATAAGCCGCTTTGGAAAAAGATTTATGATGAAATCAAATATTTGTACAAGGTTGCTACCGGCAAAGAAAAGGTTGAAATCGAAAAAGTCAAGCGAGCATTTGACAACGCGTGGAAAGAATTTGCTGCGGAAAGTGTTACTGCGGAAGATGATGGAAAAGTTAATTTATCCGTTTCTACCGATAGCAATGGCAACAATTTAAGTCTTGCGGTTCAAAAGAGATTTGCAAACTCAAAAGCAGTTGATGAAAATGGCGATTTAAAGGTGCTTTATCACGGAACTGCATCAGGTGAGTTTTACACTTTCGACAAGTCAAAAGGCAATGTTGAGGGTGATTTTGGCAGTGGTTTCTATTTTACTGATAATGAAACCGATGTAGAAAACAACTACGAAGACGGCGGCCCTGACTTTGAAAATAAAGTTGCAAGACGAGCGGAGCAGATACAAAATGAAGAAGACATTGACTATGACGAAGCCGAAAAAAGAGCAAGGGAAGAACTTTACAAGGGTGGCAATAAGCATACTGTTTATTTGAACATAGAAAACCCTGCTATTGTAGGCGAAACCTATTTATTTGAATATGACTCTTTTGCCGAGGAATATGACCGAGATGACTATGACTCTGACGAAGATTACGAGGGTGATGTTGAAAATCTTATTGCCGATAAAATAGACGAAATTATTTGGGATATTGACCGCAATGTAGATATTTACAGCACAGATGGAATTGCTGAAGTTTTGTGGAACGCAGTGAATGAGGGTGGCATCGGGATTGAACAATTAAAATCTCAAATCAATGACCTATATCTCGAAGATAACAACGGCAATTCAGTAGGCAACGAAGTCACAAGGCAGATTATTGAAAGTCTTGGCTATGACGGAATTATCGACAATACTGTATCTTCTAAATTCAATATGAATATGGAAGAAGACACTACCCACTATATTGTTTTCAAGCCTAACCAAATTAAGAGCATCGAAAATCAAAATCCAACCGATGACCCTGATATTCGTTTTTCTGTTAGTGAAGAAAGACTTGAAAATATTGGAAAAATATTATATAATAATAATAGTCCGTTGGCTATTGTTAATAGAGCAAACAGCAACAATAACAGTAGCATAAAGTGGGTTTATAAGGCGGAAATATTTTCTGTTACTGAAAATAAACTATTTCACGAAAAGATTAGTGAAATAAATCAGGGTAGCCAAGCATTTCAGAAAAATTCAATTGATGAATATATGCTCCCGATTGAAAATAAAATTGTTTTTACTGACGGAAACTACGAAACACCTTATATAAGTGAAATTGTTGAAGTCTTGACAGACTCGCAAACAGAATTTGAAACAATAAAGGAGCGAATATTCAATGTTGAAAAAGGAAAATCCTCGAAGCAAGATGCGGTGCGAACTATTAAAAAAATGTTCGGAGATGGGATTGTCATCACACACAGAAGCGGAAATGGCGGAGTGTATGGATGGGAAGACGGAAGAAGAAAAGGAAAAACTCGCAGAGATGTTGTTAGAAATTATCTCAACAAGTTCTACGGAAGAGGAAATGATAACCAAATCAATGAAACTAAGGCAGACCTAAGTGGGTCTGCTTTTTTAAATGCGGATACTCAATCTTCTCTTTCCAATGAAGGCGAACAATTTGCCCCTATCGGCAATTACAGTACACCTTTAAATGAAACTGCACTTGCACCGATGCAAGATGTTGCAGATAATACAACACCCACAGAAACTGTTGTAGAAAATACAACTGTTGAAGATGCACCAATGCCGATAACCGAAGAAGAAGCCAACGCATTGCAAGACGAACTGTTTAACAGCATTACCGATGTTGATGCACCGCCTGTGACGGAAACGGAGTATTACAACACACCTAACACAACGGCACTTGACGAAAAGACTTTAACGAATATCGGCAAATCTTTGCGTGATACTTTATACCTTACATCGCAAGAAACAAAGGCTATTCAAGAAATTGTGCAAGAGTACAGCACAAGTGAAATGCCTGACAGCGAGGAACTTTTTGATATCATAAAAGAAAAGTTTGGCGAAAAAGTTTGGAAAGAAAAAAATCAAGACCTTGCCGAAGTAAAGCGGTTTTTGAGAACATCTAAAATAAATGTATCGCCAAAAACAAAATCAGAAATTGCTGATTATGGGAATTTCAAAAAAAGCATTGGTAGCAAACTCGGGATTTCTAAAAATGGCTTGCCTGTGGATGTTGCATATCAACAATTAGTGGAAATGTACCCTGCGTATTTTAGCGAGGATATTTGGAACGAAACCGACCAATTTTTAAGAATGGCGGAAGTTGCAAGTATGGACTTATACAAATATGAGTCGCAACCATTAGATGATGATACAATCCAAAAGGCAGTAGATATTATTTCTGACGAAGTTGTAAATTATAAAAACACTTTGAATAGAACTGCTGCGGAAGATACTGCAAGAGAAGCATTGGATAGTATTGCTCCTTCAAAGGCGGAACAACTTACCGATGGTTCAAGAGGTGAGGCATTATTAAATCAAAGCCTTGATAATTTCCCGATTGAAACTGTTGAGGATAAAGTTGCAGAAAAAATAAGAGCCGTTGAGGGCGAACTTGCCGACAATAAGCAATTACGCAGAGAAACGGAAAGCAATTACGATGAACAAATTGCCGAACTTACCAAAGAATATTTAGGATTAAAAAATAAAAATTCTAAAAAGGCTGACGGTATAGTAAGGCGAATTGCAAGGCTTAACCGATTAAAGGCGAGTGCTGATGCGGATTATGCAAAGCGGATAAGTGACCTTGAAGCAAGAGCCGAAAAGATGAAAGACCCGAAATACAGTAGGGCGATGCACAAAAAAGCCAAAATGCAAGAACACGCAGATTGGGCGGCCAAAACATTAGGCGACACTTCTACTTGGAAAGATAAAAAAACAGGTTTACAGTATGCCACAAATACCGAACACAGAAACTTACGAGATATTGTTCGGGATGAAAACGGCAATAAGGATATTGCGAGAGCGGATGCGATTTACGATGCTACGATGGGCGAATATAACCGAAATCAAGCTGCAAGAAATCGCAGAGATGCCGAAATCAACAAGAAATATGAAGCTTTAAAAGTCAATAGAGTCGAAAGTGTTTATGCTAATATGCTCGGTGAATTAAGGCATAACCCTGAAACTACCCTTACAGAAAAAGTTGTCAACGAGTATTACGAAAAGCACAAAAACAAAATTGATACAGAGAAAGTTGATAAATTCATCGACTATGTACGAAGTGATTTAGACACCTTCTTTGAAGAACTAAACACAAAATTGCGTGAGCAAGGTATGAAAGAAATACCTTATAGAAAAGGTTATTTCCCACATCGAGTTGAGCCAAAACAAAACTTTATTCAAAAGTTGCTGAATTGGAAAACGCAAGATAATGAAATACCGACTTCTATTGCCGGACTTACCGAAGACTTTAAACCTGTGAAAAGTTGGCAGTCATTTGACAAGCAAAGACATAGTGACGAGACCGACTATGACCTTTTGCGATTATTCCAAAATTATAAGCAAGGTGCGTTGGATTGGATTTATCATTTAGAGGATATTCAAAAGCGCAGAGCCATTGAAAATCATATCCGTTATACGCACAGTGACGAGGGTATTCAAGCAAAAATAAAAGAAGTTTATGCTAACGAGGAATTTGATGCCGATGAAGCACAAGCACAAATCGAGCATATTTTGGCAGAGGCGAAAAACCCTTTAAATAACTTTATTCAAGACTTTACAACAAAAACAAACATTTTAGCAGGCAAAAAGAACTCGCTTGATAGAACAACAGAACAGATGACTAACCGCAAAATCTATACTGTTATGATGAATGTTCAAAATCGGTTGTCTGCAAATATGGTGTTGGCAAATGTTCGCTCTGCATTAACAAACTTTATTCCTATTACTCAATCGTGGGCGCAAGTATCACCTTTGCGGTCATTACAAGCAGCAAAAGATACCATTGCAAATGCAATTAAAGATGACGGAACAATTGAGAAGTCAACATTCTTGACAAACAGATTGCGAGAAGCCGATAGTTTGTACAAAACAAATTGGGATAAGGTTCTCGACAAAGCAGGCATTATGTTTGAGATTGTTGATAATTTCTCATCACAAGTAATTTGGCGGTCAAAATACAATCAAAATATTGCAAATGGTATGAGCGAAAGCGAAGCCATTGCAAATGCCGACCAATTTGCTGAAAATGTAATGGCAGGGCGAAGCAAAGGCAACGAACCGACTTTATTCAATGCCAAAAATCCGTTAGTAAAAGCATTTACTATGTTCCAATTAGAAGTAAATAACCAATACGGATATTTCTTTAAGGATGCACCAAATGACTTAAAAGCGGAAACAAATCATTGGAAACTCAATCTTACCAAAGGATTTACAACGGCTTTTGTCGGTGCTTATGTTTATAACGCACTTATGGAGCAGATTACAGGTAGCGGTGCCGCACTTGACCCGATAGGTATTATTGAGGACTTGTTAAGAGATTTAGGCTTGTTTGATGAGGATGAAGAAAAAGAAGCCGATGAGGTTATAACAAACCTTGTAGACAATGTTGTTGAAGAATTACCTTTTGTGGGTAGTTTCTTCGGTGGCGGCCGTGTTCCTATAAGTTCCGCACTTCCTTATGAGGAGGACGGATTAACAGGCTTTGTAAAGGATATAGGCGATGGTAATTGGGGTAATTTTGGCAAAGAAATGATGAACCCCTTATTAAATGTTGGCTTGCCTGTTGGTGGCGGTCAAATTAAAAAGACCTATCAGGGTTTGTCTATGTTTGATACTGACGAAGACCACCCTGTTGCAGGCTCTTATACTGATAGCGGTGCTTTGCGTTTCCCTGTTGAAGATACATTTGGCAACAGAGTACAAGCTGCCATTTTCGGTCAGTATGCAAGCGAAAACGCAAGAGAATATTTTGACAATGGGTATGCGCCTTTAAAGGAAAAGCAAATTCAAGAGTATGTTGATGTTGAATTGCCGATTGCTGACTATTGGAAATATCGTGACGGATTAAAAGGCTTGAAGACTAACGCAGAAAAAGCCAATTATATCAATAGCCTCGATATTGCGGATTGGCAAAAAAATCTGTTGATGAACAATATTCTTGACCGCAAAGAAGATGTTGATATGTCAAATTACAATGACTATAACAGTTTTGAAGAATTTGACTACGCGCAGAAAAACCCTGAAAAGTATGCGTTTTTCAAAGACAATGGCATTTCGTACACCGATTATGCAAATGCGGACGAGGACGGAAAAGCAGCATATACTTGGGCATATAACAATCCTGAAAAGTATAAGGTATCAAAAGTTGTTGCTAACAATGTGGTTGAATATCGTTCGTATACAAGTGACTTGTACGATATTAGAGCCGACAAGGATGCATACGGAGAAACAATCAACGGTTCGGCAAAGGAAAAGAAAATTGAATATATCAATAACCTTGACCTTGAATACGGACAAAAGATTATTCTTTTCAAGATGCAATACAAGTCTGATGATACCTACAATGCGGATATTATTGACTATGTGAATAATCTTGAAAGTTTGACTTATGAAGATAGAATTACTATTTTCACCGAACTTGGATTTACAGTACAAGACGGATATGTTTATTGGGATTAGATTAGAGGAGCAAATGCTCCTCTTTTCTTTTTAAAGGAGTGATTATATGAGTACAATAAGCACAAAGCAAGATTGCGGATATGCGAGAACGGCACAAGACTTGGAACGGAAATATTCGTTTGGCAAGTCATTTTCAGAAACGTTAGGACTTGTGAATGATACACGGGATAAAGTGTCCTCTGTTGAGTCGGGGCTTAAAGATGAAATTGAGGATTTGGAAACAACCCTTAAAAGAGATGCGGAACAAATAGTTATGCAAGCAAAAAAAGAATTAACCACATCTATAAATGGTGTTGCAGACAATGTTACCGACCTATCAGATGAGTTGACCGCGTCTATAAATGAGGTTACGGACAATGTCACCAACCTATCGAATGAATTAACCTCATCTATAAATAGTGTTGCAGATGATGTCACCGAACTATCAAGCGAGGTCGAACTTAAATTAGATGCCGAAGCGGTTACTATTGTTGTTGAAAAGGAAATAGCCAAAGGTGTCGACCGTGTAGAAACTAAAACGGGGTATACTTTTGATGCTGATGGATTGGATATTTCAAAGTCGGGAGAGGCAATATCAAATTCACTTACCCACGAAGGAATGTATGTTAAAAAAAGCGGTGATGACATTCTTGTTGCTGATAAGGATGGTGTTTTAGCAACCGACTTACACGCAAAGACTTATTTGGTTATTGGTGAAGGCGAAGGCAGAAGCAGATTTGAAGATTACGGCATAAATCGCACGGCTTGTTTTTGGGTAGGGGGTTAAGATAAATGGCAAATAATCCTATAATTACAGCAAGTGTTGTTGATGTAGACTCAACAACAATAGCCTTGACGGGTAACGCAAACACACTAATTAAGTTTTTCAGCAACGCACAAGCGACTATGAGCGCAGAAGCACAAGGCGGCGCCACAATCAATAATGATATGTATGTCATTAGGAACGGCAACAAAACAGGGTATGGCACAACACATATTTTTGAAAATACAGAAAATAATGTATTCACCTTTTCTGCCGAGGATAGCAATGGAAATATAGGTACAGCAAAAGTCACACTGCCAATGGTGGACTATGAAAAAGTGACTTGTAATATTGCTAACAACAGACCTGATGCACTCGGTAATATGTCTGTGGCTTGTTCGGGTGTCTGTTTCAATGATACCTTTGGTGCAGTGTCAAACACTCTTACAGCGCAGTATAGATATAAAACTTATGGTGGCACTTTTAGCGGTTGGTATGATATGTCTGTTACCAAAAACGGCAATTCATATTATGCATCTGCGGATTTTACCATTCCAAGCTTCAACCAAAATCAACTCTATTCTTTTGAAACAAGGGCGACCGATAAATTGATGACAACTCCAAGCAAAACATTAACAGTCAAAAGTATTCCATTGTTCCATTGGGGAGAGAATGATTTTGTGTTTGAAGTGCCTGTTACTTTTAATGCAGGTGTAGCAGGTGCAACAAGCGCAGCGAATGCGGAAAGCGATACTTATGAAGGCAGTAAAACAATTACCGGCAATTTGCGACTAAAAGGCACGGGCAATTATGGCAACCATTTGCTTTTTGGCGACTCAAACTTCTGCTACATCGCAGAACTGACTGACGATGTGATGACCGTAAAGGCAAGTAAAATATATCTCAATGCAAGTGGCGGTGTATATGTTGACAATTACGCAATACCATCACTTGAAAAAGGCATTTGGACTCCTTCGCTTAATGCAAGTGCAATATCGTCTTATACAACGCAATATGGTTGGTATAGTAAAATGGGGCAATCTGTGACTATTGGTTTCTACATTAAAGCAACTTGTAAATCGGGATATACAAGTACAAGCATATCAATTTCAGGCGTACCTTTTACTCCTTTGCATCCTGCGGCCGGTGGCGGTATGTGTTCGGGTGCGTATGTTAGTGCTAACAACAATTTCCAATGCTTTGTCGCAGAAACAAATAAAACAATCACAACGCGAACACAAGCCTGTAACAATACAACGGCAACAAACTTGACTACATCTGCAAGTGGTTGTTTCTATCGTTCAAGCGGTGGAGAAATTACTTTAAGCGGTACAATTACCTTTATAGCAAATTCATAATATATAAATTAAAAGGGATAGGGCATTTCTGCCTTATCCCTCTTTTTTTATTTTAGACTATCTTTGATTTCCTCAATTACATTTGAAACATACTTTTTTGCTTCGTCCGTTTTTAGTGTTTGTAGGTCGCTTTCTAACATTTCAAGGATTTCTTCAAGAATTGTTTTATAGTCCATATAAACATCTCCTTTTTCTTTATATATCTATTATATCACAATTCATATTTTTAGACTACTAACTATACCTTGCCTAACGGATAGTATGCGTTAGGGGTACAACAAGGTTAAAAAAATTTTACCTGTGTAATGCGTTTTACATCGGTAGTCCATTCAAGGTTTATTGTTGATATAATGCCTCTCCAAAAGGCTTTTTTGTGTTCATCATCCAAAGCATCATAGATTTCTCGCCATCCTTCGTGCAGAACCGCCTCTATTTTTTCAAAGTCTTTAACATCGACTTCGGGTTGTTCTTGTTTAGCAAGTTCTAATTTTTCCATTAACTCATCATATTCTTTGTCATACTGTTCAATAGTTCTAATGCGGCCCTTTCTCCAAGAGAAGTTAAGTCTATCAATTTCTGCGTTAATTTCTTCAATATCATATTTAGAAATTTTCGCCTCTCCATTATCTGCAATTTCTATGGAACGGATTTTGGCATCTTCAATATACTGTTCGATGTTTTTAAGCATCAACTTTTCAACGGCAGATTCGCCAACACATTTTTTAAAAGAACACAATCCACTTTGGTAATTGTGAGGGCATCTATACTTTTTGTAGCGAGTCTTCTCCCCACTTTTTAGAGTATACACTTGTACTCTACCCGATAATGCTCTGCCACATTCGGGGCAACGGAGAAGACCTGAAAAAATATATTGTCTATGTTCTGCCGTGTTTTCCTTGCAGTTGCGTTTATTGATTTCTTGTATTCTATCAAAAGTTTCTTTATCAATATATGCTTCACAATAATTAGGATTATCACGATATGCACCATAAAGCATTGTGTTTTTCAATAATTTCCCTAAAACATCATATAGCATACTTATATGGTGTTTTGCGTGTAGATACAAAATGGCTTTTTTTCTACTTTGATATGTTAAATAATATTGAATTACATCTTCTAAAATAGGTGCGGCATCAGGGTCTTTAACAACTTTCTTTTTGCCGGTTGTTTCATCTGTGGCAATCATCCAACCAAAAGGCTGACTTCCTGAAAGTGGTTGCCCTGTTGCTGTTTTATATTCATTTACAATCTTAATTCGTTCGCCTGTTTGGTCAGCTTCCATTTCGGCAATAGTAAGTTTCATATTAACGAGCATTCGCCCATTGGCTGTTGTGAGGTCATATTGTTCTTCGGTTGTTGACCATACCACAGGAGCGATTTGTTTCATACATTCGTGATACTCGGCTACAGAACGGAAAAATCTATCTAACTTAATAAATATAATTCGTTCAAACTCACCCTTTTTTGCATCGTTTATCAGCCGTTGCAATTCAGGGCGCTTTCTAATTAACTTTCTACCCGATACACCTTCATCCATATACCAAGCGACAATTTTCATATCGTGCTTTTTGGCATATTCTTTTAATTTCATTTTCTGTGCATCGAGTGACAAGCCGTGTAGTTTTTGTTCTGTAGTTGACACACGAATATATGCTGCTACAGGCTCAATCTTTTTCATTTTTCCACCTCTTGTTCGTATTTGTTAAATTTAATTGCGTTTAATTCTCCTATCTTTTTGGCAATGGCTTTTTCATCTTCCATTGTACCTGATGTAATATACAGCAAGACCATAGAAGATATAAACATAATAAACCCTGCTATAAACGGCACACCAACAAGCGACCATAAAAACTCTTTTATATCACCTATTCCGCCATATATGAATGCTACAAGGTATATAATACCGCACAAAATAAAAAACGTTCTTTTAACTCGCATCCATTTTTTATTTCCACATTCATCCGCCATTTTTAATATTTCTTGCTCTAATTTTTCCTCTCTTGATAAATCATTCATTTTACTTTCCTTGCCTTTTTAAAACTCTTATTGTAATTTTGTATTGTTTGTGAAGGTAAATTTTTCTGACTGTTTTTGCCCTTTGTATGCAAGTATAATCACATAGGAACACTTGTTTTGAAAGGAGCAGTATTATGTCTAATAAAGAAAAACTAATACACTTTATAGAAAACCTCACAAATGAAGAAGCTGATAAAATTATTTCCTATTTAGGAACAGTTCCATCATTTGCAGAAGTCTTTCCGCCTCCTCCTCCGAACAACGTTCCGCAAGGGCAAGAAGTTGTTTCTTAGCCTCACTTAAACCGTCACCTTGTGTGGCGGTTTCTTTTTTTTGCTCTTCGCCTAAAAGATAACCAACAGATACACCGAAATACGATGCTATCTTTTGTGCGTTGGCTGCCGATACTCCTGACTGCCTACCCATTTTTAAGTCGGTCAATATACCTTTACTCATCCCAATATCAGTACACATCTTCCCTCCTTTTATTCCTCGCTCGTTACATAATGCGATAATGTTTTCGTATAATGTACCCAAATCCGTACCTCCTTTTTTGTATATTCCCACAAAAATACGGAAATCCGTAAATTTATGCTTGACAAAGTACGGCACTCGGTACTATAATGACATCGTGGCGAGTACGGAGTTCCGTATTTATCTTGATTGGTGGTACTTTTAGTATAGTACGTTAATCCGTACTTGTCAATAAAAAGTACGGAAAGAGGTGGAATTTTGAGAAATTTGTCTAAATTCAGTGACTTCGGTTTGTGCATAAAAACCGAACTTTTGCGAATTGGCAAAGACCAAAAGTGGCTTGAAGAAACTGTTGCAGAGAAAACAGGCTTGTTCGTAGATAGCGGATATATGTACAAAATCCTAACGGGGCAAAGAAACGCACCGAAGATTGTAACGGCAATTTGCGAAGTTTTGAATGTTGGAAATCCCATAAAAGAAAAGGAGTAAAGGGAATGCGACCGAGTGCAGAAAAAATCCTCTCTCTGCTCGTTGACCTTTATGCAAAGCAGATGGGAGTCAAAATTGAGTACAAAATCGAAGGAGTTAAAAAATGAGTACAACACATTACATACAAACGGCAATAGAGGTTTTGACAATAATTGCAATTATTGTCGCAATGATGTATGAGCCTGTTCTTGCCAAGTGGGAAGAAAAGCAAGGCAAAAAGATGCTCAAAGCATTTAAGAAAATGAGGGAGTATCGAAAGTGAAGGTATTAAGTTTGTTTGATGGTATCAGCAGCGGAATGGTTGCACTTGAACGAGCAAAAATACCGGTCGAATGGTATATCGCTTATGAGATAGAGCCAAACGCAATTAAAATCAGCGAAAAGAACTACCCAAAAATTGAGCATAAAGGCGATGTAACAAAGGCAAATTTCACGCAATACAAAGAAGCCAATTTGCTTATAGGCGGTAGTCCTTGCCAATCATTAAGCATTGTTCAAAGTCAAACACGGCAACATCTTGACGGAAAAAGTAAATTGTTTTTTGAGTTTGTAAGAGCAAAAGAAGAAATGCAACCAGAATATTTTTTATTTGAAAATGTTGCAAGTATGAACGAAGAAAGCAAACGAGCAATATCAAATTGTTTAGGATGTGAGCCAATATTGATTGATAGTGCCGACTTTTCCGCACAGGATAGGTCTCGTTTATATTGGACTAATATTCCTGTGTCAAGGAATTACGAAAAATCAAAGTTGGTATTGCGTGATGTTCTGCAAGATGATGTAGAAGAAAAATATTTTTATAATTGCTCATTTGACTTTCACGGTCTTGATAAAAAGGTGTGTGCAACCTTACATATTAACGGTCACGATATTTTGAAACGAGTAAATAACCCTGATTTCAAATGCCAAACCCTAACCACTTGCGGTGGTGGAAACACACAAAAGAAAGTTTATATCAATGACCGATGCCGGAAATTGACACCCCTTGAATATGAACGATTGCAAACATTGCCTGACGGATATACAGACGGAGTTGCAGATAGTCACAGATACACGGCAATTGGAAATGGGTGGACTGTTGATGTAATTGCTCACATATTCAAAAACTTAAAATAAAAACATTAAGGAGAAAAAACAATGAAAGATTTATTTATGAGTTTACTTTTGATTTTAAAAAACTTTGGAAACATTACAGCAGCAACTTTGTATCGTGAAGGCAAATTTGCAAGCATTGAGGTTGACACCGAAGATGCTGTTTACACAGTGAATATTGCCAAAGAGGAGAAGAAAAATGAGGATTGACGAATATATTACCGCAGAAGAAATACGGCTTATAGACGAACTTGAAGGCAAAAGCCGTATGGAACAAGACCAAATACTTTATGAATATGAAAGGAAACAAGAAAATGGCAACACTTTATGAAATGACCTCACAAGCAAAAGAACTTTATGACCTTTTGCAAGGTGAAGAAATAGACGAGCAAACGTATTTAGACACCCTTGAAGCGATAGGCGCAGAAGAAAAGGTTGAAAACTATTGCAAAGTGCTTAAAGAACTTCAAGCCGATTTTGACAAATTCAAAGCGGAAACGGATAGACTTGCAACACGAATGAAAACTACTAACAACGGCATAGACCGAATGAAAGACAGTTTATTGTCCTTTTTGAAAGGTTCGGGGCAAGAAAAGGTAAAGGCAGGAACTTTTACAGTCAGTATAGGAGTGTCAAAGCAAACTAACATAATTGACGAACGATTGATACCTGCGGAGTTTAGAACACCGCAACCCGACAAGTTGGACAAAACCGCTATTAAGAAAGCCATTGAGAGCGGCATCAACGTTTTAGGTGCTGAAATAATAACAAATGAGAGTGTGAGAATAAGATGAATTTTAGAGATTTAACCGCAGATGACATTGAGGTGCGTGTTCAAAGTGTAAAAGCAAATGGTGTTGTTCTTTTGTTATACAAAACCGCAAGAACAGATATGACAATCCTTGACGAAGCTGTTGGAGCAGAAAATTGGCAAGACAAGTTTTATGAGGTTAAAGGTATTATGTTTTGTTCAATCGGTATAAACACAAATTACTATATACCCGAGTCGGTTGATAGATGGGTATGGAAGTCAGATGCAGGCACAGAAAGTAATCAAGATGCTGAAAAAGGCAATGCAAGTGATGCCCGAAAACGAGCCGGATTTGCGTGGGGCATCGGCAGAGAACTATATACATCACCTTTTATTTGGATTGGCGCAGACAAGTGCAACATCGCCAATGGCAAATGTTATGACAAATTTGCAGTCGAGAAAATCAAGATTGAGAACAAGAAAATTGTCGGTCTTGCAATTGTAAATGTAACTACAAAGCAAAGGTGTTTTGTATGGCAGGCTTAAACATCAAATTTAAAAAAGATAGATTTAATTTACTCTTGCCGAGAATACTTGAATTTGTCGCAAATTTGGACGATGACGGCAATTTTGAATTAAGCATAGGTGAAGTTAAGGCTAAACGCAGTAATGATGCTAACCGCTATTTTTGGGAACTTGTAGGGCAGTTATCAGCAAAGATAAATGTTCCCCCCGAGGATATTTACCGAACTTACATAAAAGATATAGGCGGTAATTACGAGATTGTACCAATAAGAGATGATGCCGTTGACACTTGGTTACAGGCTTGGCGAAGTAAAGGCATAGGGTGGCAATGTGACATTATCGGTGAAAGCAAATTAAGAGGTTATACCAATGTGATTTGTTATTACGGAAGTAGCACTTATAACACAAAACAGTTTAGTAGACTTATAAATTTGTGCGTTGACGATTGCAAGGCAAATGGCATTGAGGTTATGACGGAAAGCGAAATGGCTTTAATGATGCGACATTATAAGGAGAATTGAAAATGTTTTATTGTGAAAGTTGTGAAAGAATTTTTGACGAGCCACATAATTTTAACGAATATCACCCTTACGGAGAGGGTTATGCTGCGGAAAAGTGGTCGGTATGCCCTTATTGTGGTAGTGGCAGTTTTGTCGATGCAACAAGATGTGAGGTATGTGGTGAATGGTGTGGCGACTCGCTATGCAAAGAGTGTGAAAAAGAATATGAAGAAGATGACGAGTAAAAGGTCAAGGGCTTGTGATATATCTCCAAAGGTGCGAAAAGAAGTGCTTGAAAGAGATAACCACCAATGTATTATCTGCGGTGCAAATCACAACTTGCAGATAGCACATTATATTTCAAGGGCAAGGTTAGGCTTGGGAATACCACAAAATCTTGCGACAATGTGTGTTTCTTGCCATTTTCAAATGGATAACGGCAAATTCCATAAGGAACTGCAAAAAGCCGTTAGAGAGCATTTACAAGCGCATTATGACAATTGGAATGAAAAGGATTTAATTTATACGAAATGGAGTTTTTAAGTATGATAGACAATTTAGTAATTTTAAAAGGCAGATTAACAGCAGACCCCGAACTTAAAACCACACCAAACGGAAAAAGTGTGTGCAGTTTTAAAATTGCGGTTGATAGAGGTTTTGGGGATAACAAAGCAACTGATTTTCTCACTTGTGTTGCGTGGGAACAACGAGCAGAATTTATCAGCAAGTATTTTGCCAAAGGTAGCGAAATCCGTATTTTAGGCGAAATCAATACGCGCAAATGGCAAGATAAAAATGGTAATAATCGCACCGAGTTTGAAATCCGTGTAAATGAAAACGGTTTTTGTGGTAGTAAGAACAACACACAAAGCACTGTGACCGACCCACTTGTTGAGGTAAGCAATAAATTGGGCGAGTTTGCGGATATGGGAACAGTCGCAGATGATGACTTACCTTTCTAAAAAAATAAATAAAAATTAAGGAGATATCAAAATGGGAGTAAAAGGTTATAAAGGGTTCAAACAAGGGTTGGTATGTATTAACAAACAATATGCTGAAAACACAGTATTTGAGGAAGAAAGGGCGGATATATGTAGTTGCGGTATGCACTATTGCAAAGAGCCTTTCGATGTGCTTGATTTTTACGGCTTTGTGAATGAAGACGGCAGCTTTAATGAGTTCGCAGAGGTTGAAGCATTGGCAGAAGAAAAGACGGACGATAACAAAAAGTATTGTACGACAAAATTAAAAGTTGGCGCAAAGTTTTCGTTTGCAGGGTTCATCAAAGCCTGTGTTGATTTTGTAATTGAGAAAACAAAGGTTATAGATGGCAGCACCACCAATGACAACGGGAAAAAGAAAGCAAAAATCGGTTCAAGTGGTTACTCCGCAAAAATCGGTTCAAGTGGTTACTCCGCACAAATCGGTTCAAGTGGTGACTCCGCACAAATCGGTTCAAGTGGTGACTCCGCACAAATCGGTTCAAGTGGTTACTCCGCACAAATCGGTTCAAGTGGTGACTACGCAAAAATCGGTTCAAGTGGTTACTCCGCACAAATCGGTTCAAGTGGTGACTCCGCAAAAATCGGTTCAAGTGGTGACTCCGCACAAATCGGTTCAAGTGGTGACTCCGCACAAATCGGTTCAAGTGGTGACTCCGCAAAAATCGGTTCAAGTGGTGACTCCGCACAAATCGGTTCAAGTGGTGACTCCGCACAAATCAACAGTACAGGCGAAGACTCCGTTATTTGTTGTGCGGGTCACAATTCACAAGTTAAAGCCAAAAAAGGCAGTTGGATAACACTTTCTGAATGGGAATATAATGACGAAAAAGGAAGATATATCCCCATTTGCGTAAAGACTAAATTTGTTGACGGTAAAAAAATCAAGGCAGATACATTTTACAAACTTATAAATGGCAAATTTAAAGAGGTGTAACTATGGATAAAGCAACACAACGAATGAAAATACTCAATTATTGCGAACAACACGGCAGTATTACAATCCGCGAGGCATTTACCAAGTTGAATATCAATAGTCCGTCAAAACGCATAAGCGAGATAAGAAATTCGGGTAATTTTGTTGTCAGCAGCATTGACGAAAGTAAAACCGATGCAGACGGAAACACAACAAGATGGAAGAGGTATTTTATCAATGAATTACCGACAAGTTAAAGCAATTGAAAAAAAGAACAAGGAAAGGGTGTTAAAATTGCACCCTTCCGTTCCTGAAACATCCGGCATTTATATTTTCTATCGTAGAGAAAATGGTTTTAAGTATGCTTATGTAGGTCAAGCGAAACATCTGCTTACAAGGATAACACAACATTTAAGCGGTTATCAACACATAGATTTGTCAATTAAAAAACACGGCTTATGGAGTGTAAATAATCCTTGTGGGTGGAATGTGCGAATTATGGAGTGCGCCGAAGGTGAACTTAACGAAAGAGAACAGTTTTATATCCAATGGTGCGCTAATGAAGGTTATCAGCTTCTCAATAAGACAACAGGCTCACAAGGCGAAGGTAAGCGAGGTTTAGGTGAACAAAAATCACCGAGAGGCTATTATGATGGGTTAAGGCAAGGTTATAAGAATGCCCGAAAAGAGGTTGCTCACCTATTTGAAAAGCATTTAAAGTTTTCGCAAAAGTCTGATAAACCAAACAAAAATCAAGAAAAGGCTGTTGAGAAGTTTGAAAAGTTTTTGAATTGGGGCGAGAGCGAATGACACAAAAAGGTTGGGTAGCAATATACAGAAAGTTACAAGACCATTGGTTATGGCAAGATAAACCTTTTTCAAAACAGGCGGCTTGGATTGATATGTTGTTGTTAGCAAACCACGATGACAATAAATTTCTGTTAGGTAATGAGTTGGTTGAGGTTAAGTGCGGAAGCTTTATAACATCAGAATTGAAACTTATGGAACGATGGGGATGGAGTAAAAGAAAAACAAGAACTTTTTTAGATTTACTCCAAAGCGAAGGAATGATTGTTAAAAAGTCAGACCGAAAAAGAACCACGATAAACATAGTAAAATACGAGGATTACGCAGTTTTGCGAACCGCAAACGAACCACAAGCGGACTGCAACCGAACCGCAAACGAACCACAAGCGGACACAAACAACAATGATAACAATTATAACAATGATAACAATTATAAATATATCAAAGATATATATAACGAAATCTGCGTTTCATTCCCTCGTTTAACTGTTCTTTCTGATAGGAGAAAACGAGCGATTAAGGCAAGGCTAAATACATATTCTGTTGAACAGTTCAAAGAATTATTTGCCAAAGCCGAAGCAAGTGATTTTCTTAAAGGTTCTAATAATAGAGATTGGCAAGCAAGTTTTGATTGGCTTATAAAAGATGCAAATATGGCAAAAGTGCTTGACGGCAACTATGACAATAAGCGACAAAAAGTTGGTGCTAATGGTATTGCGGTTACAAGCACAAAGTCAGAATTGGAAGGGGTGTTTTAAGTGAGTAGTTTTGATTTGGCATTGGAAGTAATAATTGAAAAGGCACAAGAAACTGCAAACATAGTCGAAGGTGATTATTTAGGCGAAGACAATTTGTATTACTGTGGTAAATGTCACACACGAAAGCAAACTGTTATCACTTTATTCGGCAAGACAAAGATTGTGCCTTGCATCTGCGAATGTAAAGCTGCGGAAATTAAAGCAGAAGACGATGAGAGAAAACAACGTGAATTTTTTGAACGAGTGATGCGGATGCGCAGAGTAGGGTTTCCTGAAAAGGCTATGCAAGAGTGGACTTTTGCAAACGATGACGGAAGCAATCCAAAGATGACAAATGCAATGAGAAATTTTGTTGAGCATTTCTCCACATTCAAAGAAGAAGGCAAAGGCTTGTTGTTGTTCGGTTCGGTGGGAACAGGTAAAACATATTTAGCGGCCTGTGTTGCTAACGAACTTATAAACAGAGGTATACCTTGCCTTGTGACGAACTTTGCGAGGATAGCAAACGAAGTACAAGGAATGTTTGACGGCAAGCAACAGTATTATGACAATCTTAATTCATTTCCGCTATTGGTGATAGATGATTTAAGCGCAGAACGCAAAACAGAGTATATGCAAGAAATTGTGTTTAATGTTATAGATGCTCGGTATCGTGCGAACTTACCTTTAATCGTCACAACGAACTTGACGAGAGAGGAATTGATGAACCCTGCAAATTTAACACATCAGCGAATATTCAGCCGGTTGTTTGAAATGTGTACACCTATTGAAGTTGTGGGGAAAGACCGCAGGCAACAGGCATTGCGTGAGGGCATCGGTAGAATGAAAAATCTTTTAGGATTGGAGTAGAAAAATGCTGAATTTTATAATTGGAGTTTTTATCGGCACTGCGTTTGGTTTTTTTGTTTGCGCCTTATTGAGTGGCAATGGTGATGATAATGACACAAAAAGGTAAAAGGAGTGATAGTGAATGAAACATTTACAAAAAGCACCGAAAAAACCATTGTTAGATACGGAACAAGGCAAGGTTTTTGTTTCGCTTTTAGACGATGATACACACAAAAAAATTGCAAAGAGTATTTTTGTTGACGGTGCGACAAATGAAGAAGTTGCAGACGATTATTTTTATTGTAAAAGGCAAGTTGAAAGAATAAGAATTGAATTGTTAAAAAAAGTGCTTAAAAACCTTATCGAAAAGCAGATACCGAAAAAGGTTCAAATTGAAGTGATTGACGATTTTGACTATTCAACGAATCAACCTTATCAATTTAAAATACCACTATGTTCTGTTTGTGGTGGTTCAATCGGGTTAAGAGCATACAAGTGTTGTCCTTATTGTGGTCAAGCATTAGATTGGAGTGATACCGAATGACCGATAGAGATAGGCTGATAGAGTTAATAACAAAATGGCACGAAAACCCTGAACCTTTTGAATATCTTGCCGACTACCTTTTAGCAAACGGTGTTATAGTACCGCCTTGTAAGGTGGGAGATGTGGTTTATGCCCTTTGGGAAGTGCCGACTGAAACAAAGTATGTCGTTTATTGTGCAGAGGTAAAGAAAATATCGCAATGTAATAAATATTGCCGATTAACAACTGTGTTTGAACTTGAACCGATAGCGTTTAGGGGTAGAAAACGCGAATATCAAGTTGATGACTTTGGCAAAACAGTATTCCTCACCAAAGAGGAAGCAGAAGAAAAGTTGAAGGAGTGTGAGGGGTAATGACAAGACCTGAAACAACAAATTTCTTAGGCAAACTTCTTAAAAGGGATAAGTTGAATTTAAGAGGAAACTATTGGGCAAGTGAGGTCACTTTAGACTATGGCACAAATGAGGTGAAAAGGGTTGATTTTATGCAATTTAAACCCGAACAACAATATTCTGTGAGTGGACTTGAAAAAGGTATTTTTATTTGCTATGAGGTTAAAAGTTGCAAAGCAGATTTTAATAGTGGTTTTGGCAAGAACTTTATAGCAGAAAAAAATTACTTTGTTATGCCTATGAAACTATACAAGGAAGTTATAAACGAAATACCACATTATGTCGGTGTTTTATGCCCTATTCCAAGACACAAGGAAAAATATGATGAATTTGAAAACCCAACGGAACTTTATGATGATACTGAATATTGGGATTTAAAAACAATAAGAAATGCACACCAAAAAGAAAGAAAGCGGTCAATAACTGAATTATTATTCTGTATGTTGAGAAGTGGAAAGGAGTAATACAAATGCCCGATAAAAAACTAACCGATAAGGAAATTGTAAAGGCTTGTAGTTGTGGCGGTGAAGCGGAAATAAAACATACTTGCCGTATTAGTGATATAGGCTGGGGAAAAAGTTATTTTGTATTTTGGGTTGAATGTAAAAAATGCGGTGCAAGAGCAAAAGGTTTTAATGACATTGATTATAGAAACGCAAGAGAACTATCAATACAAAGTTGGAATGGCGGTGAACGAAAATGACCTATGCAAAAACATATAATCCTTGTGATGATTGTTCGCACAGTTTTTCAAAAAACAATCAAGAAAGTAGTATGTGCAAAATATGTGAATTTAGACAATCCCTTGACCTAATCAACCGCCTACAAGCAGAGAATGAGAGGTTGAGAAATCAAGTAATTGCAAGAGATAATATGTTAGTGAACTTAACAACAGGCAGTGGAGTTTATAGACATCTAACCTTTGAAAGTTTGACAACCTTACAAATCAAAGCCGAAGCTTACAAAGAGTTTGCGGAAAGGTTGAAAGAAAAAGAAGAAATATTAGGTTATGACCCTATATATGGCAATCAAGTATATGTAAATGCTTGGCATATTGACAACCTCTTAAAAAAATTGGTGGGTGAGGATAAATGAATAAATACATATTCCCCATAGCATTGATAGTTTTGGATATAGGCGCCGCCATCGTTTATGCCTTGCAAAAGGATTTTAAAATGATGACATATTGGATATCCGCAGCGGTGCTTAATGTCTGTGTTACATTTTAGTAAGGAGTAATGAAAATGATAGATGCAAAAAGTTATTTAAGGCAAGTGGAAAAGTTAGAAAAGCAAATATCAAATAAACTTGTGGAGAGAGAACAATGGAGAGATATGGCACTCGGCATCACGGCAAGTGCCGGTGGAGAACGGGTGCAGACTTCAAGCAGTCAACAAAAAATGGCAAATGCTATTGAAAGATGCGTGGATATGGAAGCTGAAATTGATGCGCTTGTAGACAATTTGGTAGAAACGAAAAAAGATGTCATTGCGACCATTGAACAGTTAGATAGTCCAACAGAGTATGACATCTTGCATAAGCGGTATATTCAGTTTTTATCCTTACAAGAAATTGCAGACCAATATAGACGAGAGTATACCACAATTACCACTACCCACGGCAGAGCATTGAAAAATGTGCAAAGGATAATTGATAAGAGGTAAAAAAAGAGAGCAGCCAATTAAGGTTGCTCTTTTTCTTTATTATTTAACCGCGATAAAATAATTTCACATTCCTCGTCAGTTAAGTTAAGTATAAATTCAATTAGTTTTTCATTTGCGGTCATTTTCTCCCCAACAGTCATTTTTATCCCCTCACTTTTGTTTTTGTCAATAGGTGTCGCAAAAACATATTGACTTTTCGTTGGAAAAATTGTAAAATGTTTCAAGTCGAAAATCAATGTTCAAATTTGATTAAAAGGTGTCCAAATTTAATTTTAAGGTATTCAAATTTGGTGTTTATCCGTTCAAATTTGGTTTTGGATTGTTCAAATTTTATAAAAGGTGATTTAAAATGGAAATTTCAGTAGATAAAGCAAGGCAATATATACTCGCATTAAAGGATGTAGGCAACTTCACTTTTGAAGATATAGCAAATCAAAGCGGCATACCACTTCAAACTGTACGAAACATCCTTTCCGGCAAAACTCCCGATGCAAGGTTCGGTACAGTGGCTAAAATAGTTTTGTCTTTAGGCGGCGACCTTAACGAACTTGTAGGCTATGAAAAGAAAAAGGAAATTGAAGTAAACAGTACAGTATCACTAAAAGAAACATACGAAATGCGTATTGCCGACTTAATCAATTCATACGAAAAGCGAATTGAAGATATTAAAAGTTCTTGTGAAATAAGAGTGGATGATGTTCTTAAATGTTGTGATTTGCGTGTTGCAGATATGAAACAGAGTTATGAGTTCCGACTACAAGAATATAAAAATTTGCTTTTAAAACTAAATCCAACCTTTGGTACAATATTATCAGATTAAGTGTCCTATAAAACGGACTTTGCGAACATTTGTTCTTTTGAATTGAAAAAATGTGACTCTGTGTGACTTTTTTGCATTGATTGTGACTTTTAGTGAAGATATAATGTAAAATGTGAAAATGAAAACGAAAGCACTTACCTTAATTGGTAGGTGCTTTTTATATTGCGAGTGGGATATGTAAGGTTTTTCGTGTGTGACACCTCCTCACCTGCATTAAGGAGTATAAAACGAGCGCATCCACTAAACTCCTGTGCGCTATTTTCATTTTATGGGGGAACTATGAAAGCAATAAAGATTGATTTGCCCGAAGAACTTGAAAGCATACAAATAAAAATATTCGGTGATGAGCATATAGGAGATGAACACTGCGACCTTAAAAGGTTAAAAGAACGCATTGAATATGTCGCCAACACTACAAATGCCTATTGTGTGCTTAATGGTGATGTTATAGACAATGCAACCAAAACAAGTATAGGTGATACATATACCGCAGAATTTAACCCTATGGAGCAATTAAAGACTGCTGTGGCACTTTTTGAACCTATCAAGGATAAAATACTTGCTATAACACACGGCAACCACGAAGCGAGAACATACCGCAAAGAAGGTATAGATTTATCTTATTTATTAGCTGCGCAATTAGGATTAGCAGATAGATATACACCGACATCGGCTTTATTGTTTATTAGATTAGGGAAAGAGTCGAGAAATCAAAAGCGCACCAACGATAAAAGCAAAGTAAGGCAAGTATGTTATACAGTATATATGTTGCACGGTAGCGGTGGCGGTCGCAAAGAAGGCGCAAAGGCTATAAGGCTTGCAGATATGGCAAGTATAGTCGATGCAGATATATACATACACAACCACACACACTTGCCTATGGTGATGAAACAAGCATTTTATAGAACTGATAGACAAAACAGCACATACGCAGTTGTAGATAAGTTATTTGTGAATGGTGCGGCCAATTTGAATTATGGCGGATATGGTGAAGCACAAGAGTTTAAACCGGCAAGCAAACAATCACCTGTTATATATCTTAATGGAACTAAAAAGGAAATGTCAGCGAGATTGTAAGAAGCGAATATAAAGAGTTATTACTAAAATAAAAAGCCGATACAAGCGAAATAAAAGGGAGTGAGAGTATGGCAAATAAGGTAGGCAGACCAACAGTAATGACAAAAGAAGTCATAGATAAATTAGAGATGTTATTCGCAAAAGGCTTATCAGACCGAGAAGCTTGTCTTATTGCGGATATTCACCCCTCTACACTGTATGATTATTGCAATGATAATCCCGAATTTACCGAGCGAAAAGAACTGCTCAAAGAACAAATAAAAACAAAGGCAAAGTTAAATGTTGCCGATGCCATCAATAATAACGATGTAGATTTGTCAAAATGGTATTTAGAGCGCAAGAGCAAAGATGAATTTAGCACAAAACAAACCATTGATGGCGAAGTTAAGGTTAAGAGATTGGAAGATGTATTGTGACATACAGAGCCGATTACCTGATTGAGAAACGTAAAGAAAAGTGGAACGAACTGCAAAGTATTGATTATGATAAAGAGTTTAGAAGTGCAGTAGCAAATGAATTATTAACAAATAGAGAGTTATTAAACGAAGTAAAGGCAAGTCCTGAAAAACTTATCGAATTAGTGTTTATTGTTGTCGATAAGAACCAACGGACTATGCCTTTTTTTCTTAATGATGTGCAGCACGATTTTATAAATACCCTTAATAAAGCAAAACAAGACTTCAACGAGGGCAAGATAACAAATATATCACTGTTGGTGTTAAAAGGCAGACAACAAGGTTTTACAACACTTGTGACGTCATATCAGTTGGCTTGTAGCATCTTAAATAAGAACTTTCAAGGGTATACGTTGGCGGATAAAAGCGATAATGCCGAAGCAATATTTCAAAATAAAGCAAAATTCCCTTACGGACAATTACCTGACGAATTAAAGCCTACGGAAAAGTTTAATAACCGCAAACAATTACTATTTGAAAAGATGAATAGTAGTTGGGCGGTAGATACGGCAACAAAAGATGTGGGTCGAAGTCGAACAGTAAACTTTTTTCACGGTTCAGAATGTGCGTTTTGGGGTGATGGCATATCACCTATTCAAGCTGCGTTGGGTGAGGCTTTTACAAAAAACTGCATCCAAATATATGAAAGCACAGCAAACGGCTATAACGATTATCAAAAGATGTGGGATAGCGGTGTGCATATTAACTGTTTCTATGAGTGGTGGCTGACAAAAGAATATAATATCTCCTTTGTAAGCGAGGAACTGAAAGCAGAGTTTTTACACGATATAGACACTAAAAAAGGTTGGATATGGGATAGGCTGCGGTGGTTAAGAGATGAAAAGAACCTAACTGCCGAGCAAATGTATTGGTATTGGAATAAATATGAGAAATACCTTGATAAAGATTTAATCAAGCAAGAATATCCTTGTACACCGCACGAAGCATTCTTGTTATCGGGCAAGAATGTGTTTGATACAGCAATTCTTCTCCAAAGGTTAGATAAGATAGAAAAGCCATTGAAGGTTGGATATTTTGCTTATGACTATGACGGAATACACCTTACTAATATTCGGTGGGTAAACGATAAGAACGGATATATCAAACTGTATCAGTTACCGAACACACCGAGGTTTACACAATATTGCATTGGTGGTGATACCGCAGGCGAAGGCTCTGACTTCTTCACAGGGCATTGTTTGGATGCGAGAACAGGAGAACAAGTTGCAGTATTAAAACATCAATTCGATGCAGACCAATATACACGGCAAATGTATTGTTTAGGCAAGTATTACAAAGATGCTCTTATGGGCATAGAGGCAAACTTTGATAGTTTCCCAATAGCGGAACTGCAAAGGTTAGGATATATAAATCAGTATACAAGAGAAGCTGTTGACACTTACACAGGCAAAACAGAAAAGCGGTTTGGCTTTAAGACTACATCTTTGACAAGACCAACGATAATATCAAGGCTCATTGAGATAGTCAGAGAACACTGTAATTTGCTTAACGATAGTGCAACACTTGAAGAATTACTTACTATTATCCGTAACGAAAAGGGGCGCATAGAAGCACCACAGGGCGGTCACGATGATATGATGATGGGATTAGCAATAGCACATCACATTAGGGAACAAGTTGTATTCAGTAATGACGTTATTGTTCCGCAAAACCAATATCATTTTGATTTTCAAAGACAAGCTGCAAAGCAATACGATTACGGAGAAACACTCACAATTATTTAGGGGGATATATGGAAGTATTAGTTATAGCACTTACAGGCTTTTTCAACGTTGTCTGCTTTGTTATCGGTGCAAAGGTAGGACAAACTGTTGTAAAGGGCGAAAAGGTTGAGATGCCTAAAATAGACCTTTTTAAGGGATACAGAGAGAGAGAAGCACGGAAAGAAGCAAAGATGAAACAAGACAAACTTGACAAAGTTTTGCGTAACATAGACCGATATGACGGAACAAGCAAAGGTCAAGAGGATGTGGGGTGAATAGATGGACTTACAAGAGATAAGAGAAACACCGATATGGACTTTGTACGAGAAAGGTCGAAACTTTCACAGAAGAACAGGCATATATGAAGAAACAAACCGCAACTATGATTTTTACATAGGTAATCAATGGGGCGGTGCAAAGTTGGGTGATGTAGAGCCTGTTGTTAAGAATTTCATTAAGCCTATTGTTAAATACAAGGTGTCGGTTATACATCAGAACTTGTTTGCTCCTAACTATTCATCACAGAACTATGAGAGCAGACAATTCCAAAAGGAAGCAAGCAGATATTGCGATTTGTTAAACGGATATATCCGCAGACTGTGGGAAAAGGATAAACTTGATTTCTATGGTCGCAGAGTAACAAAGGATGCCGCTATCAATGGTGAGGGCATTATTTATGTAAACTTTGACAAAGATAAAATGACACCTGTACACGAAGTTATCAAAAAAGTTGATGTGTATTACGGCAATGAGAATGATGATAACATTCAAGCACAGCCATATATCCTTATAAGAAAGCGAGTGCCGGTGCTTAATGCCATTGAATTTGCATTGAATGAAGGTATGAGCGAGTCAAAGGTTGATTTTATCATCGGTGATAATGATAACTTTGAAGAAAGCGGAACGGCAGCAAAGGAAGAGTTAGACAACCAAGTAACCATTGTTTACAAGATGTTTAAGCAGAACGGCACAGTGCATTATTCTATTGCAACAAGATGGTGCGAAATTGTAAACGATATTGATTTAGGCATAAGCCTTTACCCTGTTGCGCACTTTATATGGGAAGAAAAAGAAGGCAGCGCAAGAGGTGAGGGCGAGGTTAAACCTCTTATACCGAACCAAATCGAAGTAAACCGAACAGAGATGCGTAGAGTGCTTACGGTTAAGCAACAGGCATATCCTATGAAGGTTATTGACGATAGCAAGGTAAGAAATCCTGAAGCAATAAATACTGTTGGCGGAGTTATCCACACACAAGGGCAAATTGTGGACGATGTGCGTAAAATCGTGGGTACAATTCCCCCTGCACAGATGTCACCTGATGTTAAGCAGTTGCAAGAAGACTTGATACAGATGACAAGAGAGCTTGCAGGTGCCGGTGATGTTGCAACAGGTCAAGTCAATCCCGAAGATGCATCAGGCCGCGCAATTCTTGCAGTGCAACAAGCTTCTCAAGCACCAATGAACGAGCAGAAAGAAGCATATAAGAATTTCATCGAAGACGTTGCAACAATAGATTTGGAGTATTTCGTGGTTTATGCTGAAGATGGTGTTGATATGGAAGAAGAAGTTACCGACCCAACAACAGGCGAAGAATATATCCAAATGGTAAATGTTCCGCAGAGTGTATTACAGCAGTTACAAGCGGTAGTAAAGATTGATATTACACCAAAAGGAGTATATGACCGCTTTGCTATGGAGCAGACAATGGAAAACTTCTTAATGCAAGGCTTTTTCAACGCACAACGAATACAAGAGTTTGAGGCTTATGTCAAAGCATTACCTGATGACTCTGTTGCACCGAAACAAGATTTGCTTGAAGGTATTGAGAATATTAAGAAGACACAACAACAAATTGCACAGATTAACGCACAAGCGCAGATTATGCAACAGAGAGTGCAGCAGTTCCTTATGGAAGACCCTGACGGACAAGCGCAACAGATGGCTGATGCGAAGATGCA
>JAEIGA010001669.1_pt1 | contig 34982 bp, 32 predicted proteins | sample 9270691 | NCBI WGS metagenome assembly JAEIGA01 (sample SAMN17057246, study PRJNA624740) | gut metagenome | biome: biome; isolation source: fecal sample | host: Bos grunniens | place: China: Xizang | collected 2019
AGAGCGGAAAACGAGGCTCGAACTCGCGACCCCAACCTTGGCAAGGTTGTGCTCTACCAACTGAGCTATTTCCGCGTTTACTTCGTAAACTTGGCATTTATTTCATCAAGCATTCTATTTATTTCACTAAATAAACAGTGTGTTTCGCTTAACGGGTGCAAAGATAGTGCTTTTTTCTTAACCTGCAAACAAATCTCACAAAAAATTTACATAAAATTCAAAATTAATCATCCAAACACCGAAAAAGCCGAAGATTCATATCTCTTTTACAAGAAATTCGCAAATATAATTTAAATTTGCACCTATATAGCAACAAACATAATGAAAGGCTCCTGCATCAACATACGTCAAGCGCAAAAGAGCGACTCCACCATCATTGCTCATGCTGTAGCAATGGCAATAGGCGACGAAGACGCTGTAAAAAGCTACTGTGGCGATAACTATATTGCCCTACTGAAAAAGATTTCCGAAAGCGAACACACGCAATACAGTTACAAGAATACCCTTATAGCAGAAACCGACAGTTCTATTGCAGGCGTAATCATAGGATACAACGGCGCATGCCTGCACGAATTGCGCTCCGCCACATACTCCATCATATATAATGAACTAAAGCGCACGCCATCTATCCCGGACGAAACTGAAGCCGGAGAATTCTATATCGACACAATTGCAGTACTACCCGAACATCGCAAAAAAGGCATCGGAAAACAACTCATCCAAGCCATGTGTAAAAAAGCCTTTTCCGAAGGACATAAACGCGTTGGACTTATCGTAGACCACAACAATCCACATGCCGAAAAGCTATACACATCATTAGGTTTTACGCGAGTCGGAACAAAGACATTCCTCGGACACAAGATGTGGCATATGCAATACATAAACGAATAAAAGCACGCAATCGCGTGCTTTTATTCGTTTATCAGTCGAGTGTATGAAGAATCTCTTCTATCACATGCGGGAAGTGTTCATATTCAAGCGCATGAACCTTTGACGCAATATCCTCATACGTATCAGTAGGAAGCACCTGACATTTTGCCTGGAAGAAAGTTGTTCCCTGGTCGTAATGTTCATCAATAAGATGTATTGTAATACCGCTCTCTGTATCGCCACATGCAACTACAGCCTTATGCACATTATCACCATACATTCCCTTACCACCATGCTTAGGCAACAAAGCCGGATGGATATTCACAATTCTGCCGGGATAAGCCTGAATCAGTTTTTGTGGAACAAGCAACAGGAATCCTGCAAGAACAACAAAATCGATATGACGTTCCTGCAACATTGCAATAATGCTATCTGCCGCCTTGAATTCATCCTTGGTTACAACCACCGATTCTATTCCCAGACGTTTTGCACGTTCAAGAACATAGGCATTTGGATTGTTTGCTATTATGAACGAAACTTCCGCATAGTCGGAGCCTTTAAAATAATTGGCAATATTCTCGGCATTTGAGCCACTACCCGACGCTAAAATTGCTATTTTTTTCACGCTATTATATTTTAAATGTTTATGCTATTGGAACAAGGCGACGTAACACATTTTCGCCATAAGTCTTGGAAATAGGGATCTCCTTTACTCCGGGAACACAAAGTTCGAGAAACAGATTCTCCTTTTCCCTGCGCATAACCTTCACAAGGTCAAGATTCACCATATAGGAACGATGACAACGCACTATATTGCTGTCGGCGAGCTGGTCGCTTATATCCTTCATGGTTATACGCATAAGTTGCTTTTTTAGTATATCGTTTTTCTGATACCATATACATATGTAATTGTCTGCCGACTCTATATAAAGCAGATTCTCCTTTGCCACAGAAAGCTGTAGCACACCGCGCGAATCGCGGATAGAGATAAGATTGCTCGACTTAAAACCTATATTCTCATTCATGAGAGCCTTAAGTTTCGCAGAACGTTCCCTATACGAAAAATAGAGCACACAGATAAAATACGGGATTCCGATAATAAAGACAGTCTTGCGCATAGCCTCTACAAAGACCTTCAAAGGATCGTGGACCTCAAGATGAAGATTCTGGTCGAGATTCAGATTCTTTCCGACAATAAGCGCAATAAGAGTAAAGGCACCCGATAGCAAAACCAATTCCAGAAAAACCCACAGGATATAATTCAGATAGGTAATATTATGGTCGGGACGTCGCGACACCCTATACATTATCACACGACTCACGGCAATTACAAGCATTCCTATTGTTACAAGTGCCGTTGACCAGACAAGATACATTGTATCCTTATATTTACCATCTTCAATCCACTTATCAGAGCCGAAAGGCTTGAAAAGATTGATAAATATTATCGCGAACAGAGCCAGGAAGAGAACCATTATCACCTGATTTCTCTTTTCCAGCATATATGCCGGCACCTTCTTGAAAAGCGACGATGTATATTCAATCATATCTGTATTTCCAATCACATTTCCACCGCATAAGCAGCAGACCATTCATAAACTTTACAAAGTTACACTTTTTTTTCTAATTACCGAAATCTACGGTATTTGGTCAAATATTTTTAAAAAAATCAAGCTATAAGAAATTTTAACACCCTTTTAAGAGAGTGTTTCCACCAAATAGTCATAAAATTTGATTATATAATTAAAAATTATATCTATTTTTGCAGAATGAAGTAAAATGGTTTATTACGACCTGTAATTTGAAACAAAAAGAACATTATGCCCATAATCAAATACAAGAACGTATATATAAACATAGACTCAAAGGTTATCCTTGAGGATGTATCATTTACATTGGAGGCCGGTGAGTTTGCCTACATTATAGGTTCTGTCGGTTCAGGAAAATCCACACTCCTCAAGACCATATATGGCGAAGTCGACATAGAACACGGTAAAGCCTATGTGATGGACGAATACGACCTGAAAAAAATAAGCAACAGAAAATTGCAGAAACTCCGCAGAAACATAGGTATCGTATTTCAGGATTTCCAGTTGCTCACCGACCGCAACATACACGACAATCTGAACTTTGTTCTTCGTTGCACCGGTTGGGGAAACAAACGCGAGCGCGAGAAACGCATTCAGGAAGTTCTCGAGCTAGTTGGACTTTCACATAAGTGGTACAAGCACCCGCACGAGTTGTCGGGCGGCGAGCAGCAACGTATAGTAATTGCCCGTGCCATACTCAACCGACCTGCCCTGCTGCTTGCCGATGAGCCTACAGGAAATCTGGATTCCGAGACAGGAAATTTCATCATGAAACTGCTTCATCGCATTTGCAAGGAAGAGAACATGGCGGTACTGATGATTACCCACAACGAACAGTGGCTTAAGGATTATCCGGGAACCGTATACCGTTGCAAGGATATGCAATTGAAAAAGATTCTCGTGGAAGAGAAACAGGAGAACACTGAAGTAGCAGTTGCTCCTATAATACCGGAGACGGAAGAAACAGCAACAATGGAAGAACAGCCCACAGAGCCTGTCGCAAAAGAAAAAGAAACAGAAAACAAAGAATAAATATAAAAAATATGAAAGTACTTAAATTTGGTGGAACATCAGTTGGTTCTGCCGAGCGCATGCAGAACGTGGTACGCCTTATTTCGGACGGCGAGCCCAAGATTGTTGTTCTTTCAGCAATGTCAGGAACAACAAATTCACTTATCGAGTTCACAAACTACCTTCGCAACGGTAATGTCAACGGTGCTTGCGAGCACTCCACATTCCTGCAGACAAAATACATGCAGACAATAAAGGACCTCTACAAAAGCGAAGAGGCTATAACAAGTGCCACAAACAAAGTAAACGAAATATTCGCACATCTGCGCGAGTTGGCAAACAAGCCTCTTTGCGATGAACTCGAGAAGGAGATTGTAGCACAGGGCGAGATTATCTCGACCAATATGGTTACAATATATATGCGCGAGCTTGGTCTTGATGTAGAGTTGCTCAATGCACTCGATTTTATGCGTCTCGGTTCAAACGGCGAGCCCGATATAACATATATCCGCGAGCACCTTCTTCCACTCATCGACACCGAAAAAAGAGGCAAGATATATATAACACAAGGTTTCATATGCATGAACCACGAAGGCAGCTACGACAACCTGCAGCGTGGCGGAAGCGACTACACAGCAACCCTTATCGGCTCGGCTGTAAATGCAGAAGAGGTACAGATATGGACCGACATCGACGGTGTACACAACAACGACCCACGTATTGTTGAAAACACCAAGCCTGTACGCAATCTCCACTTTGAGGAGAGTGCAGAGCTTGCATATTTCGGTGCGAAAATCCTTCACCCCACATGTATCCTTCCTGCAAAGCTGACAGGAACACCTGTTCGTTTGCTGAACACTATGGATCCGACAGCCGAAGGCACACGTATCGACAACAATCTCACACGCCCCGGAGAAATCAAGGCAATAGCGGCAAAGGACAACATCACAGCCATTAAAATCAAGAGTGGCAGAATGTTGCTTGCATACGGTTTCCTTCGCAAGGTATTCGAGATTTTCGAAACCTATCACACATCAATCGACATGATATGTACATCAGAGGTTGGTGTATCTGTTTCTATCGATGACGACAAGAGACTCGACGACATTGTTGCAGAATTGCAGAAAATCGGTACCATCACTGTAGACAAGAACATGTGTATCATCTGTGTCGTAGGCGACCTCAACTGGGAAAACACAGGTTTCGAGGCACGTGCCATGGAAGCTATGAAGGATATCCCCGTACGTATGGTTTCATATGGCGGAAGCAACTACAACATCTCATTCCTTGTACGCGAAGAAGACAAGGTAAGAGCGTTGCGTTCACTTAGCGCATCTATTTTTGAAGGAAAATGATAAAGCCGATGAAAACGATATTCCCGGTTGAAAAATTTGCTGACATCGAGACTCCTTTCTACTACTACAACGTAGAGTTGTTGCAAGAGACACTTGAAAAGGCTTTGGAAGAGGCAGGCAAGTACGAAGGTTTTCATGTACATTATGCCATCAAAGCAAATTTCAACCCACAACTGCTGAAGATTGTGAAGTCTGCAGGCATGGGTGCCGACTGCGTGAGCGGTGGCGAGGTACGCGCTGCCATCAATGCAGGCATTGAACCAGGCAAAATAGTTTTTGCCGGTGTGGGAAAAACAGACAAGGAGATAGCCTATTCGCTCGACAACGGCATATTCTGCTTCAATGTGGAATCAATCCCCGAAGCCGAAGCCATCGAGCGTCTTGCAGCAGAACGTGGTGTAAAGACACAGGTTGCCATAAGAGTTAACCCCAACGTCGGAGCACACACACACTCCAACATAACCACCGGTCTGGCAGAGAACAAGTTCGGTGTCAACTATGAACAACTCGACGAAGTAATAGACATCATAGAAGGATTGGAACATCTCGAACTCATCGGTCTACATTTCCACATAGGTTCGCAAATTCTTGTAATGGACGATTTCATTGCTCTCTGCGGACGAATAAACGAATTGCAGGAGCTGTTACACGAGACACGAGGGCTCATTCTACCACACATAAATGTAGGTGGAGGTCTTGGAATACGCTACGATGCGCCCGACAGATTCCCGATTCCCGATTTTGAGTTGTATTTTTCAACCTACGCAAACAATCTCAAATTGTTCCCCGGGCAGCAGGTACATTTCGAACTCGGACGAAGCATTGTTGCGCAGTGCGGTTCATTAATCACACGCGCCACATACATCAAACATGGCACATGCAAGAAATTCATGATTATCGATGCGGGAATGAACGATCTTATCCGTCCTGCCATGTACGATGCCTACCACCGTATCGAGAATCTTGTATCGGACAAAGCCGATGAGATTTACGACGTTGTAGGACCAATCTGCGAATCGTCGGATGTATTCTGCAAAGAACGCAGAATCCCCGAGACAGAGCGAGGCGATATCCTTGCCATCCGCTCTGCCGGAGCATACGGTGAAGCAATGGCATTCGGATACAACTGCCGTGAACTTCCCAAAGCAGTACTCTCCACAGAACTCTGATTATTATACAGAGAAAGGTTGTCCGATGGACAACCTTTCTCTGTATAAATTATCTTTCACCTATACCCGACGGTTTCATCATACAATATCGCTCATACCACTGTTTTTTTTTCAGGAGTATCCAACGGCTCGTAAGAGTTGATTATGCAGCCTGTTGTAAGATCATCGGCTAGCGCAAGTGTTATTTCAGAAAGTTCAAGTGTATTCTCCAGTTCTCGATCTTTGGTACAGAACAGATTTCGCTCCTTCATATACTCATAACCATAAATAGCTCCCATAATATTTCCACAGACCGAACCGGTGGAATCACTATCACCATCGTGATTAACAGAGGTTATTACAGCATTTTCAAAACTCTCGATATGACGAACAACACAAAAGAGTGCTATAGCCCAAGTCTCTTCTGCAACCCATCCTTCACCAAGTAAACTAATCGCATCGACATCAGAAATATCATGATGAGCCAATTTTACTGCCAATTCACTCAGTTCACGTAACACACGCTTATCATCATCATATTTTCCTTCATATATAACATCAAGGACATCCAATGTTTCTGCAACAATATGTTCAATATCCTGCTTGACTTCATTTAGATTCAGTGGCAGAACCTTGTATATAAGAACAGCAAGCAAAGCAGCGGGCAGAAAGCCCAACGGATGCTTGTGAGTACATTCCGCAATCTCACAAGCTGCAATAGCCAACTCTTCGATAGAATAAACATATTTTTCTCTTAAATCAAAGCTGGCATTAAGCAATGAAATGGGTGCAACACGCATTATTCCACCACAGCCCTTACTGTTATTTACCACATTCGCGCCACGAATAATGTCAACGCAAGCATTCATACAAGTTCTGCCAGGCGCACGACGGTACGCCATTCCTGGCAGATAACGTAGCCAAGTATAAACGCATTCATTATCCGTTTCACGGTCATATACCTGAGTATAATACCAATCCCTATAAGCAAATGGAACATAATATTCAGGACGTCCTCCTACACCACGCATCACTCCTCTTGTCAAACCCATCAACAAACCATTTGCAGTGAAAAGCGTCATCTGTGTATCATCACTTATCAAAGCTTTACCATCTGCACCAAGTTCAAATTTAGTGATACCATTCTCGCCATAGCGAGAAAGTATTGCCTGACGACACATAAATTCCACCTCGTACCCAAGAGCATCACCCGCAGCACCACCCATAAGACTACCACGAATTTTATTTCTTATAAATTCTGTATTTTTCATAAAATCATTATTATACTCTTAAACTCCTGTCTGTACTTCTCGGCATTAAAGCTATACTTGCATGAACAACACACAAGGTAGCTTCTTTATCTCATTCAAATTTAATTGCCTTAGTGGGGTCAATTCTTGATATGAACATCGAAGGTAGGATAAGCATCAGCACCGAGAGAACAAAGATTCCTATATTCATAGGCACGAGCAACCAGGTGAATTCTATAGGGACAAAATTCATGTAATACATCGAAGGGTCTAGAGCCACTATATGGAACTGCTGTTGCATGAGACAAAGCAGCACCGCAATGAGATTTCCCCATAATATACCTTTTCCTATAATGAAGCACGAGTAATAAAGGAACACTCTTGCTATTGAGACATCACGTGCACCCACAGCCTTCATTACACCAATAAAATTACTCTTTTCCAGGATAAGTATAAGAAGTCCCGACACAGTGGTGAAACCTGCTATAAAGAGAACAAGTACCAAAATGAGCCACACTGTCTGATCGAGCACACTCAGCCATGCAAAAAGCGATGGGTAGAGTTCTTCGATACTCATTGCACTGCACGAGTATCCCAAAAGATTATAGTTCTCCACCACAGCATCGATTTCCATACCGACGCGTTCCTTATCTTGATTGTCCGAGATATTTATCTCCAACCCCGAGACCTCGTCACTTTCCCACCCGTTAAGACGACGTACCGTATATATATCGGTAAGAGCCATTATATTGTCGAGTTCTTCCAGGTGAGTTTCATATATTGCAGCAACAGACATGCGACGTGCCTTTACGCCCTGTTGCAAAAAGTATATATTGACCTTATCTCCTATATTTAATTTAAGTTTGTCGGCAGTGTTACGCGACAGGACTACACTGTTCGACGGCTTCTTATTATCAAAAACAGGAATTTCGCCTTCTGTAATACACTCTTTTAAGAAAGACAAATCATAATCCTCCCCCACTCCTTTAAGCACAACACCCTCATACTCATCGTTTCCGACAAGCATTCCCGGTTTAGTTGTAAAGCGCTGCACATGTTGCACGCCTGCGACATCGCTCAAATCAGCGACAAAAGCAGAGTCGGCACAAACAGGGTCTTCACCTTCTGAAGCCGCCTTGTAGTTCATCACCTGAACATCACTGCCGAAACCCACAATCTTATCACGAATCTGCTGTTTGAAACCTACAATGATACACACCGAAACAAACATCACCAATGTGCCTACAGCAACTCCCCATTGGGCAATAGCAACAGCCGGGCGCGATATTCTGCGTCCTCCCTTACGTGTGCCATACAACCGTTTTGCTATAAAGAGTTCAAGATTCATAAAACAGATGGTTAGAATTTTCGGAACTCAAGAAGTGCAGAATCGGAGCGCAGAATCATCTTGTCTCTGTTCAGGTGCACAACCTCAAAACGTTCGTCCTTCGGATTATACAATCCCACCTTCTTTAAATCGGATGATGGAGAAATAGTAATCATCTGAACATACAACGAATCGCCCACATGCTGAAAACGTCCTTTTCCGCCATAAGCATAAGAATAGCTGTTGTCATCCTCTGACGATGTTGCCAACACCCTCAACTGTATACTCCAGAAACGTTTGTACTCCTTTGTGTCGATAGTTGTAGCAGAAGTAAAATCCTCAATCTTGAGCAGTTTCCAGAAACCGCCCAAATCGCCATTGTCATCAGCCTTCTGACACGATGAAACAACTACAGCAAACAGGAATATATAAAGAATCTTTTTCACTTGACGAATCATTTTTTCAAATTATACAATCCACAACGTTTCAGAGTAACCATTGCACCATAGTTGTTTCCATACAATGCACCCTTATCAAAAGCAAACGACGTAGCAATGCTCCAATTTCTCTTTTTGGACGGAATGAAAGTAAACTCCACAAGACCTGAAACATTCTTCTTTATATCAACAAAAGGCTTTGCATATGTACCCCAATTGTTGCTGTAGGTAAGCAACAGACGATAGTCGAGCCAAATCAACACACCTCCCTCAATTCCAAAATGGAATGCTTCCACACGGTTATTGCGACAAATCTGCAACTTGTCCTCATTATATACAGGCGATGTGCAGAGCGGAGTTCCTATCATGCGACCATAGTTGAACCAACCGGCATAACGCTGATGATTATAGTTGTTGTCCACACAACTTATCTGATCGGGCAAATCTTTTGTACTGTCGTGATACACAGGTCCGCTCTGATTCTTCAGATTGAAATACTCCAGCACCACATTCCTTATCCATTTGAAATTTTTCAACTCCAGTTCCAGTCCGGCAAGCTGTTCGGTCCACAAGCCATATTCCCAGAACAGTTGCGAATGATCCTCAAATACATGGTCGTAGTAAAAGCCTAGTTTCCAATCTTCATCGGTCCATGTTATAGCACCTTTCCAACTGCCAAGAACATTGCCGGCGACATTAGCCTGGTCAATGCCAGCATATTGGCTGTCGCCCTTCAATGGAATAAGAGCCAACAGATAATCCTTGAAACGTGCAGGCGATGTACTGTATATACCGGGAATATTCATTGAGTTATAACACGAGCCGGCAAACTGTGTTACCATCTGCAATCCTATCTCTGCAGTCAAAGGAAATTTTTCTCTGTTTCCAAAACGTACACCACCCTCCTTTGAATGGTAACGTACACCGGCTGTACGCACCGACGACGGAGCAAAGAACTCTTTTTGCCAATGCTCATCGGTAAACCATCCGTAAGCAATATGTCCTCGTATTCCGAACCATCCTCCAAGCCCCGGTATATCCCAATACTCAGGCAACTCGAACCTGATTTGCGGTATAGGACGCGCATTGCCACTTTCAACCAAAGCTCCTGTCGAGAGACGCGGATTCTTCATATCACACCAACGTTCCTTCTGTCCAAAAGAGAAATTCACACGTTTCCATCTGACATCAAGATACGCCTGCTGCAGAAAAACCGTTGAAACAAGATTATACCCTGCCACCACATCTGCACCCCAATCAAGAGCCAAGTGATTATTGCAGAACAGATGCTCGCCAGCAACACCCAGACGGGCGTACAACGAACTGCTCTTTTCGCTATTGACACCCTGCTTGTTGGCAGTATGCCAGAAAGGAGCAAACCTGCCACTTCCATAAGTGGCAACAAGTTCATTGCGGTCGGTCAGAATCTGGGCATTAACTCCCACCGACACAAGCAACAGCACAGCAAAGTATAACAGTCTCGACATAAACAACTTATTATAGTTCCTTTACGCCAGCGGCAATATTGACAATAGTCATGACAGCCTTTTCCATTACCTGCACCGATACGAACTCATATCTGCTGTGGAAATTTATACCACCGGCAAACAAGTTGGGGCAAGGCAATCCCATGAACGAGAGCTGTGCACCGTCGGTACCACCACGGATAGGCTTTATCACCGGAACAACACCAGCTTTTTCCATGGCACTCTTTGCCAGTTCAATGATATGCATCTTTGGTTCAACCTGCTCACGCATGTTGCGGTATTGCTCTTTCAGTTCGAGCGAAACCACACCCTCGCCATATTTCTGAGTCATCTGCGCAAGCACCTCCTTCATGAACGCCATACGTTTCTCAAAAATCTCACGGTTATGGTCGCGTATGATATAAGATATCGAAGCATGGTCTACACCGCCGTTTATACTCATCAGATGATAGAAGCCCTCATATCCGCAAGTACACTCAGGAGATTCTACAGCAGGTATTGCATCCACAATAGCCGTTGCCACGCGTAGAGCATTCAGTATCTTGCCTTTTGCATAGCCCGGATGGACATTACGTCCCTGAATAGTGAACGATGCACTACCTGCATTGAAGTTCTCGAATTCGAGTTCGCCCTCACAACTGCCATCTACAGTATATGCCCAATCACAGCCGAACAAAGGAACGTTGAAGTTGTGCGCACCACGACCAATCTCCTCATCGGGATTGAAAGCAATACGAATCTTGCCATGCTTTATTTCGGGATGCGCCTGAAGATAAGCAACCGCAGTAACAATCTCGGCAACACCAGCCTTGTCGTCAGCGCCAAGCAGAGTATGTCCGTCTGTAACAATCACATCATCACCCTTGTAGTTCTCCACCTCAGGAAAATCTGCAACCTTCAGGACGATATTCTCCTTTTCATCCAAAACAATATCGCCACCCTCATAGTTCTCCACCACTCTTGGCTTCACATCCTTGCCACTCATATCGGGGCTTGTATCGAGATGGGCAATGAATCCCACCACTGGCATTTCTTCCTCGCAATTTGCAGGGAGAGTTGCATAAAGATAACCCTTTTCATCCAGAAGCACGTCCTCAAGTCCCATTTCCTTGAGTTGCTGCTCAAGATAACGCGCAAAAACGAACTGTCCTTCAGTAGTAGGAACAACTGTTGCATCATCACACGATTCTGTATCGAATGTAACATACTTGAGAAAACGCTCAAGCATATAATTTTTCACATTTTCCATATTATTGTCTTTTATTTGATTATTACCATTGTAGCACCGAATCCATACTTCTGGAACGAAGCATCCTGCGATATGCATCGCGGATACTTGCGACGCAACTCCTGCGCAATGCGGTTACGCAAAACTCCGTCGCCTTTTCCGTGTATGAATACAATCTTTTTATTCTTGAATTTCAGGTTCTCGTCAAGGGTTTTACGCACCACATCGAGCTGATAGTTAAGGATATCAAAACTATTCATTCCTGCTGTAGTATCCAGCAACTCCTCGGCATGCAGGTCTACCTCAAGAATATCTGTATCCTTTGCCAGTTTAGGCTGTTGCTGAACTTTCTGAGGAGCATCACCCTTTTTCTTTTCAAGTATAACCTTCTTTATCTCATCGGCATCTGCAAACACCTCTTTTGTAGGTTTATCATCCACAACAATGTCATAAATGAGAGCACCCTCGTCAAAGAAAGGATTCTCACGAAAGAGATGCAATTTATAGAACTTCACAGTATCTATGCGTCTTTCAACCGTCATCGCCGGTTTTAAAGCAAAAGGTTTATTCTCCTTGAAAGGCAGAAGCTGCACACACACACGTTCCATATCGTTCAGTTCCTCGCGTCCGAACTCCTCGATGAACATCTTTGAATTAGGTTCGAGCAAACCATTGCAACGCGCAGTCCAACTGCGTCCCGAAGCCGTGAGATAAGTAAAATACAAAGTGTAGTTACTGTCGTTTACAAGATAAGCCTCGAAACGGGAATTGCTCAAAGACTTTTCATCCATAGGCAGATATGCCAATACGACATTGAGTCTTTCACCATCGGGGCGTTCTGCCGGGCGATACGTTACCACAGGCATAAAGTCATCATCTTCATCGTTGCTCTTCGCAGGCTGCGCAACACTACGCTTTACATTTTCCGATTCATCCTTTTGGGGCGCACTTTTCTTCTGAAAATTATATTCATTGGTATCCACAACCACACACTCACGCACCTGCATAGGAATCTCGAATCCATCCTTGTCCTCAACAAGAACAATATCCTTTCCGCGGAAGCCTGTTACCACACCGCCACCACACTCATATATAAAACGTACTTTATCACCAATCTTCATATCCATAACAAGTTAACACCCATACGCTTCGTTGCGTACAAGTTCCACAAATTTAGTGATAAAAAACGAGACAATCATAAAAAAATCACATCAAAAAAAAAGACCAAAGCAAGCTATGGTCTTTTCGGTATGATTGAAATAGTATTTATCAGCAAATCTTGTCGTAAGCCACTTTAATTTGATTAAGAGCCTTTTCGAGAACAGAACGCGGACAGCCGAGGTTCATTCGCATATAGCCCGAGCCTTCCTCACCGAACATCGCACCGTCGTTCATACCCACCTTTGCTTCGCGGATAAAGAACTCCACAAGTTCATCGTGCGGCAATCCCAAGCCACGGGCATCAAGGAATACAAGGAACGATGCCTGTGGGCGAATCATACCCATCTTTGGCATGTTATCCTTGAGATACTGCTCCATGTAGTCGATATTCGCCTCAACATATTCAAGCATCTGCTCTACCCACTCTTCGCCTTGCTCGTATGCTGTTGCAACAGGACCTGTTGCGAATACGTGTGCCGTATCCAGTTCGCTCTTGCGCAAGAACTCATTATATTGCTGGCGTATTTCGGGATTCTGGATTATGTGGTATGAGCTCTTAAGACCTGCAATATTGAATGTCTTGCTTGCCGCCATAAATGTGATACAGCAGTTCTTTGCCTCCTCGCTGACGCTTGCAAACGGTGTGTGCTTAAAGCCCTTGAGAGCCATATCGCAGTGAATCTCGTCGCTGATGACAAGAACATTGTTCTTTACACAGATGTCGCACATGCGCTGTAGCTCTTCCTTTGTCCAAACCCTTCCGCAGGGATTGTGGGGGTTACACAAAAGGAACACCTTACAGCCCCTGATTTTCTCCTCGAAATCGGCAAAATCAATCTGCAACTGACCATCGACAAGTTTGAGCGGATTGAACACGAGTTCGCGCTCAAGGTCATGTGTCACATGGTGATATGGGTGGTATACAGGCGGCTGAATCATAACCTTGTCGCCGACCTTTGTAAAGCACTGCAAAGCAAAAGATATTGCAGGAACAATACCGCCCACAAAGCCAATCTGATCGGCCTCTACCTGCCAACCATAGCGACGTGCAACCCAATTCTGTATAGCCGGGCGCCATCTTTTGCAGATATAACTATAACCAAGCAGTTCGTGGCTCAAACGGTTACGTATTGCATCGACAATAAAGTCCGGAGTTCTGAAATCCATATCGGCAATCCACATTGGCAATACCTCCTCGGTGCCGAACATCTCCTTAAGGTTATCGTACTTCAAGCAATCGGTATGCTTGCGAGGTACAATCTCGTCAAAATTGTATTTCATTTTATATTTCTGTTATTTCTATTCTGTTATTCTTCTTGTCATATGCAACGCCATCGCCCGAAATAAAGCGATGCAATGAACCATTGTCGGAAAGTTTATCCACACTGCCGGCATCCAAAGCACCATCATGCATAAGCCACAACTTATGGGCAAACATTACAGCCATTTCAATATCATGTGTAGACACCAGTATAGCCTTTTGCCTCTCCACGGCAAGTCTCTTGAGCATACGGAAAAGATTCACCTTGCTTCCAAAATCGAGGAATGCCGTGGGTTCATCGAGCAATATCACAGAGGTCTCCTGTGCAAGAGCCTTTGCTATCATACACTTCTGTCGCTCTCCATCGCTCAAATCTGCCACATTCCGCTCCCCGAAGCAATGCACACCCATAAGTTCCATAGCCTCGCGCACAAGTTCCTTGTCCTTGACGGACATTCTGCCCAAGAAGTTTGTATATGGTGTGCGTCCCAACGACACGAGTTCACCCACTGTCAACGGAGCAGGCTCGGTAGATGTAAGTACCACTGCAACCCTCTTTGCAACCTCGCTTGGCGAAAGCCCGGCAATATCCATCCCCGAGAGTTCGATTCTCCCCGACAATGGCTTCTGAAAAGCCGATAGCGTACGCAGGAGAGTTGATTTTCCTGCACCGTTCCTTCCAATCAGAGCCACAAGTTCGCCACAATGCAACGACGCATTTATTCCTTCGGCAACAGTTTTAATGTTTTTACCATTTCTGTAACCTATAGCGGCATCGGTTATGCAGAGTGCGGCGTTTTTCATTCCGCGTGCAATTATTTATACTGCATCCATTCGTTCAACTGCTCAAGAATTTCATCACGCATTTCAGCTGGCATGTTCAAGATTCTTGCAGTGTGGCTTCCGCCCGGTTGAACGAATATCTTTATATTTTCCTTGTTACGGTCGCGCAACCATGTAACACCGCTCGCTGTCCATGGGTCAACCTCACCATAAATCATTATAGCCTTAGGATCGTTCTCGGTGTAATAGTCGGTAACAAAACGATAGTTGCTGTCATCGAACTTTACATCGGCAAACTCCTCGGGCAGAAGCACACGCTTGAGATAGCCCTCAATCTCCTCTGCATTGACATACTTGTGGAAAGGCTCAATATTATAGCCATAGTAACCGAAATCCTTGACAGCCTGTACAAAGAACGACTCTATTCTGTTTTCAGCCGCGAAATAGTCGGGTCCACACATCTTTATAAAGTAGTTCATCAGCACCTCATCTTCAGAATCAAGTGCAGGAATTGTGCTTACAGGTGTACCCCACTGCCACATAGAGAACTGATATTCAAGCACCAGCAAATCGTAGATAGTAGATGTGGGAACACGGAAGGTCATCTCCTTCTCCAAGCAATAAGCATCGAAAAGAGGCATCATGCGCTCCTTACGTTCGAACATCTCAATCTGGAAAGCACGGATGGCATCACGATTAGCCTTTGTAGAAACCTGCTCAAGAAACGACTCATGACGTCCGTCCTCCACTGCACAGCTCAAAGGACCCACATAAGGTACAGAGACATCAAGGTCCTCGGGATAGTAGGCACGAAGGAATATTGAAGTTGAGCCACCCTTGCTGATACCTGTAGAAGCCCATTTCTTGTTATAGAAAGGCTTGAACGAAGTAATGATGTTATGATAGTCGGTCATTGAATTTGCAACAGTAAGATACTCCCAGTTGCAAGGTTCAGGCATTGAGCCTGAAAAATAGCGATACTCCACAAACAACATGTTGGCATCCATGATTCTTGTAAGTTCCTCCATGTATTTGGGATTGCTGAAAGCATAATCACCACCATACCCCTCGGTAACAACCACTACAGGACGGTCGAATCCTCTGTGACCGAGCATCACACGTTGCTCAAATGTACCTGCAGCAGGATTTTCAGGGTCGAGCAACTGAGTTATCTTCATCAGATAATACTGACGTGTGGTATCAGCCTTCTCTATCTTTTCAAAACTGCTTACCGCCTTGATGCCCTTAAGCATCTTCTCAACATCATTGTTCTGTGCACATACAAAAAGAGCCACAAAGAGCAACGACAAAAATGTAAAGATTCTCTTATTCATGTGTATTTATAATTTTACTTTTCCTTCCTTATAATTATATTTTGCAAAATTAATACAACTTAAGGGTTATGCAAAATATTAAAAGACAAAAACGAGATGCACCGCACCTCGTTTTTGTCTTTTAATATAGAATTGATATTACTTGTAAGCAGGCTCAAGGTTGTTACGCTCGATATCCTTGAAGTAGTTTACAGTACCAACCTTCAATTCTGCAGTTGCAGCGTCATCGCAAACGATGATACCGCTCTGATGCATCTGAAGAATGCTTATTGTCCACATCTGAGTGATGTTACCCTCAACAGCATGATACAAAGCCTGAGCCTTGTTATGACCATTCACAAGGATAAGAACCTCCTTGGCATCCATAACAGTACCAACACCAACAGTTACCGCAGTCTTAGGCACCTTGTTGATATCATTGTCAAAGAAACGAGAGTTTGCAATGATAGTGTCAGTTGTCAAAGTCTTGATACGTGTGCGTGAAGCAAGTGAAGAACCCGGTTCGTTGAACGCGATATGACCGTCAGGACCGATACCACCCAAGAACAGGTCGATACCACCGTAAGACTTGATTTTCTCCTCGTAACGAGCGCACTCTGCAATCAGATCCTCTGCATTACCGTTAAGGATATTTACATTCTCCTTCTTTACGTCAACATGGCTGAAGAAGTTGTTCCACATGAAAGAGTGGTAGCTCTCGGGATGCTCCTCGGGAAGACCTACATACTCGTCCATATTGAATGTAACAACATTCTGGAAACTTACGATACCCTTGTTGTAAAGGTTGATGAGTTCCTTGTATGTACCGAGTGGAGTACCACCTGTAGGAAGACCGAGAACAAAAGGTCTCTCAGCTGTAGGTTTGAACTCGTTGATTTTCTTTGCCACATAAGAAGCGGCCCAGCTTGAAAGCTGCTGATAGTTAGGCTGAATAATTAAACGCATAGTTTTTAAAATTTATAGTATCCTTTAATTCGTATCTTTTCAAATTGCAAATCCGTTCTCACAAACTTGGGAACAGTAATAGTTTTCCCGTTCATCACTGTATCCTTGGCAACCACCATAACAGGCGAGCCATCGTAGTCGTTGAACATCGAAACCGTCTCAACATCCTTAAGCAACGGTTCATCCTCCACAATCCATGGACCATTCAACGTTCCGCTCTCGGAATATGCCACACCAACCGCCCGACAATCGCCATTGTTGGCAACAAACAACATTCCAAGCCCATCGTCACCTGTATTGAATACATAAGGCGACTCAATCGCAGGCGCAACACCATTCTTTTGCAACCAAGGCACACTTTTAGGTTCAAGCATCACAAACGCCTCGCCAAGTCTGCATCTGAAATCGTTGTTATAAAGCACAATCTGCACCGCAACCCCACCGTTTTCACCACCAAGATTGCTGTACACCATATATCCTGCACCAAAGACATCGGAACAGAATGTAGGATAAGCAGCCTTTTCATTTTCGTCGAGCAGAAAGTTACCGCCGTCAATACTTCTGTAAGGTCCCGTTATGTTATCGGCAACAAACGTCGCACAAGAACAATACCCGGAAGCCTCAAAATTTGCAGTGTAGTAATACTTGTCGGCAAATTTATGAATTTCAGGCGATTTAATTACAGGCGTTGCACCCACCCACGAAGCCGTGTCGTGCATAAGCACCGCATACTCCCCTGTCCAGATTACCAAATCACTGCTCACCCAAACATTTCCGCCATCACCTGTCATATAATAAGAATCAGTCTGACGATCGTAAGTTATGAACGGATTCTTCACATCCATGGTATCAATAAAAAGCGTATCGCACTTTCCCGATACCGGTTGCATTTCCCATGCGCATGAGTCTGTTCCCTTTTTATCGGCAGCACCACATGCCACCAACAATAAAAGCACCCAAGCGTATGTAAATACCACCCTATTCACCAAATGTAAAACTACTTTTTGTAAAGATAGACATTTTTGGGAAAACAAAACATCTATACAATAAAAAAAAGTTCAAACAACCATTATTTTCCCCAAAAAACAATAATAAAAGAGAAAAAACGGTAAAAAAGCCGAGATTATAACACACAATAGCACACAAGAATTGTTTTATGGTAAGAACATCAAAAACAGAAAAAAATGAAAAAGAGAGAAAAAGCTGGCAGGCTTAAAAAGAGAATGCTGATACGTCGTGGAGCCATAGTCCTCACAATAATAATTGCAACCATAATGGCGATGCAAAGCAACGGCTATTCCCAGAACAAGAAGATGACACTCAAGGAAAAAGAAGACGCATGGCGAGCCGAAAGACTCAAGAAACGTGCATCGGCACAAAGAATGGAATTTGTCAACGATTCCATACAACATGCTCAAGCCATAGTAGCCATAAGAGACGGCTCATGGGCGCTCGAAGCCTCAAACATAACCTTTAACAACGGAGCCACAAACTTTGTAACGCCAAGCACCAACTACGTATCCATAAACAACGGAACAGGAACAATACAGACAGCCTTCGACAACACCAACGTCTATTCACCCAACGGCTTAGGAGGTATAACCCTGACAGGAAACATCAGTGGTGAAGAACTTAAAGTAGACAGTGAAGGCAACATATACTACAACTATATTATACAAGGTAGCAACGTGTCGGCAACCGTGAATATAGTAATTACTGCCAACAGCAACCAGGCTACAGCAACTATAAATCCAAACTTCAGTAACCGTAGCATGATGATGAGCGGATACATCTACCCCTACAACACAGCCGGAGTGATAGAAGGAAGCCCCGACTACTGACTGAACACAGATTTCACACCACCGCCCTTCAGCGGTTTCTACCCGCCGTTACGATATCGTCCAATGCCATTGCCGCCCCGCCCTGCACCAACACGTCCACCGGGGTTTACAAGGTAAAGATACAAAGGATTTTATAATTCATTAAGCAACATCATAAAAAATACAAACCAGCGAACCCACAGGCTTGCAAAGCCGTTTCATAAGTACAATGTTCTGAAAGAGCAATATTTATAAACCTTTAAAAAGAAGTAAAGATGAAACATGAAGAATGTAAGACAAGCATGACAACTTCGGTGTTCGGTTCCGAAGAGATGCTTAAGAGTGCACCGGTGGACAAGATTCCTCAATGCTCCACCACTCCCGAGATAGCCTATCACATTGTTAAGGACGAGACTTTCGCGCAAACGAATCCACGCCTTAATATGGCAACATTTGTAACCACATATATGGACAAGTACGCCACCAAGCTGATGAACGACGCCATTGCCATAAACTATATCGACGAGACTGAATATCCTCGTATAGCGGTGATGTGTGCAAAGTGTATCAATATTATCGCAAATCTTTGGAACTCGCCCGAGCAGGCTAAATGGAAAGCCGGTGCGTTGGGCATAGGTTCGAGCGAAGCATGTATGCTTGGTGGCGTGGCGGCATGGCAACGTTGGAAGAAACGCCGCAAGGAGGCAGGCAAGCCATGCGACAAGCCTAACTTTGTGATTTCGTCGGCCTACCAGGTGGTTTGGGAGAAATTTGCACAGTTATGGCAGATTGAGATGCGCGTGGTTCCTCTCACTGCCGAAAAGATCACACTCTGCCCACAGGAGGCTATTGCAATGTGCGACGAGAACACTATCTGCGTTGTTCCCATTATGGGTGTTACTTGGACAGGACTCAACGATGACGTGAAGGCTCTCAACGATGCACTCGAGGAGTACAACAAAAAGACCGGTTACGACATTCCTATCCATGTAGACGCGGCATCAGGCGGTTTCATTCTTCCGTTCCTGAATCCTGAAATAGAGTGGGATTTCCGTCTTAAGTGGGTGCTCTCTATAAGCACAAGCGGACATAAATATGGTCTTGTATATCCCGGATTGGGCTGGGTGATATGGAAAGACAAGAAATTCCTGCCCGACAGCATGTCGTTCAGCGTCAATTACCTTGGCGCAGAAGTTACACAGGTTGGCTTGAACTTCTCGCGTCCTGCAGCACAGATTCTCGGACAGTACTATCAGTTCATACGATTGGGATTCGAGGGTTACAAAGCAATTCAGCATAATGCATTGGAAATTGCCAAATACCTGCATACCGAGATTGGCAAGATGAAACCTTTCAAGAACTACAGCAGCGATGTCGTGAATCCGCTGTTTATCTGGGAGATGAAGAAGGAGCATGCAAAGCAATGCAAGTGGACCCTGTACGATTTGCAGGACAAACTCAAGCAGAACGGTTGGATGGTGCCTGCATACACGTTGCCTGCGAAGCTCGAAGAGACCATTGTGATGCGAATTGTGGTGCGTCAGGGATTCAACCGCGACATGGCAGACCAGTTACTTGGCGACATCGCCGATGCAGTGGCAGAACTCGACAAGTTGCAGTACCCCACAACTTCGCGTTTGAGCATAGAGAGTAAAGTCAAAGTGAAAGGTACGGTATATACACATACCGGTAAATAAGCGAATATCATGAACAGGGATAGAAGGATTACACGCGAGGAACTGAAGAATGCCATACACGAGGCGTACATCAGTTTAAAGGACAACAAGGGTGGCAGAAATGCCGATTACATACCTTATCTTGCCAATGTTGACAGTAACCTTTTTGGCATATCGGTGTGTTTACCCAATGGCGAGATTCTGAGTGCAGGCGACTGCGATTACCGTTTCGGAATAGAATCCATATCAAAGGTTGCGACAGCAATACTTATATTAAGGGATTACGGTGGCGAAACGGTGATGAAGATGATTGGCGCCGATGCCACAGGCATGCCGTTCAACTCCATTCTTGCCATTCTGCTCGAGAACGATCATCCTTCTACCCCTTTGGTAAATGCAGGAGCTATATCTGCTGTTAGCATGGTACGCCCGGTTGGAAACAGCCGCGGGAAGTGGGAGGCGATAAAAAGCTATATTGCCGAACTCTGTGGAAGCGAGACGCCTTTGATTGAAGAACTCTACAATTCGGAAAGCGAAAGCAACCATAGAAACCGCTCTATTGCATGGTTACTGAAGAGCTATAACCGCATATACGACGAGCCCGAGATTGCGCTCGACCTATACACGCGACAATGCTCACTCGGCGTAACTGCAAAACAGCTCTCAATAATGGCGGCAACGATTGCTTGCGGCGGATATAATCCTGTAACAAAAAGGGAGGTTTTCCCAAAGAGACAATCGGCCAAAGCCGTGTCGCTGATGGCTACGGTGGGTATGTACGAGCACACGGGCGATTGGATGTTCAGCGTGGGAATTCCGGCAAAGTCTGGCGTTGGCGGCGGTATCATTGGTGTACTTCCCGGCATTTTCGGTATCGCCGCATTTGCGCCGCCAATTGACAAAGCAGGCAATTCGGTAAAGGCACAGCTTGCCATTAGGCAGATTATGGAGAGACTGAACCTGAATATCTTCAGCGGCGAAAGAGTTGTTGTGGTGGACGGGAAATCCTCTTAAACAATATTGGCTGACCGTTTGGTCAGCCAATATTGTTCTATTAAAGTATTTCGAATGAATCGCTTATAAGCAGGTCATATACCTCTTTAAAGGTCCTTGCATTGTCTCCGGTGATGAAATACATCTTTTTGCCAATCTTTCTGCAATCAACCAAAGCACGGTGCGACGACAGCAGATATATCTTGTTTTTCTCGTCAATGGTTATCTGCAACGCCTCTTTGCCATCGTGGGTCGAGATTTCAATACTGCGGTATGTAAGGTCATAATGTTTTCCATTATAGACAACCTGCACGTTACCTTTGCGGTCGAAGCTTATACGGCACTGTTTTGTAGGAACAGCAGCCTTGCCACCTTTCTCCGAGTTCTCATAATAGAAATTGTAGTCGTAAGCTGCCGACCTGTCATATATTGCCTGTATGGCATAACCGCCACGCCAATTATTATTGTCGTTCTGCAAAATTATTATATCATTTTCGGTTGTTTTTGGAATCTGTACAGTATTGTGGCTGCTCGACAGGATGAAATACTTTTCATTCTCACCTGTCTGCTTGAATTCTGCCCATACTCCGCTTTTCATACGTGGGCGATATTCGCGCCATACGAGATTGTCTCGTACAAAGTAACCATCCCACTCGCTATGCTCTTTTCTGTGGTTACGGTAACTGTAGAACAGACCGTCTGTGTCGGGGCAACGCTGATGCACGCTCAGAGTATTATATACAACCTCCCAATTCTTTTTTCCTTTGTCGCGGTCAATGAAAATTTTGTCTTTATAAAGTTTAGGAATGGAGAGAAAACATTTCTTGTTCTTTACGTAATAGAATGTATCATCCTCGCCATATTGTTTGTACTTACTCCATGCCCTGGTCTTGTGCGCAGGGCGATATTCGGTCCACTCCTTATCTTTCTTTACGAAATATCCACCTTCGTATGTTACCAATGCGGTTGTCTGTGCCTGCATGACTGATAAGCCTGTTACCAAAAAGGCTAATGTCAGAAACAATTTTTTCATGATTGTATATGTTTTTAATTTATTATTCTAAAAATTTCTTTTTTAAACCAAATTCAAAATTAGCGGAGTTGTTACTACTTTCCTTGGAATCTGAGTTCTTAAGTCTCAAATTAAGCCCATCCTGATTTATAGAGACACTGCATTTGTGGAAAATACCGGTTTTACCGTTAATAGAATAATGATTCGCCGCTTCCTCGAACTCTTTGGGTGTGCCAACGGTGAGAAGCATTATACAACTGTTCTCGGCAGGAATGTCAAGAATGGTAAGCATTGTACTGGCATCGCCATAGAACTGTACAAAGCGTTTTCCGTTACGGTTGGCACGCTGAACAACCTTAAGGTTATTGTAAGTGTCCTTTAAATCAAGGTTGAAAAGGAAATCTATATCCTTAATCCATCTCTCGTAGCCTTCTTTGGTTTTAGTACTCATGCAGAGCACAGCAGGAGTACCACCGGGATATTTCTGTTTATAAACATTCTCTATTTCTTTGGGATAACCCTCTACAAGCCACTCCTCTTTTGGGAGATAGTTCACCATATACTCCTTCATTGCAACTGCGGGAGTAATGAGAGTCAAACTATAATTGGAAAAATACTCCTTGCAGTTACGTGGTATAAGAACCTGTTGCATCCATGTGTATATGCTACCGCGTTCAAGCTCAATCTCGAACTGTTCCTTAGGTATGGAAATAAAGAATTCATCAGTTTCTTCTATATAACCGATTGACAATTCATCGGCATCAATCACATACTGTATTCTGCCTTTTTTATTACTGCCATTTTCCACAATAGCAACACCGTCTTTACGCAAAGCATTGGCAACAGCCATATTCTGCCCCAATTCGTTGACCTGCTCATTGCCAAAATCTACAATATCCGAAACAAAACCATCCAATCCCAATTTGGACATAACAACTCCTTGAGTGAATAACTCAATAATATCAAAATTTGTATATAGAACAGTACAACCTTTATACCAATCAGCAACGAATATGCTGTTCTTCTCGTCCATGAAGACAGCAATCTGTCTTTCGCTGTCTATTGTGTTTATTGCCATTGGAATACCGAACAGTTCTTCGTTATCAAAGACTTCGTGTTTGTTCAATATCTCATATACAGCCTCATATCCTAAATTATCGAGAGTCTTGAGCACAAGATATTGATCGACCGATGAATTGACATCACCCGACTCAAAGCCCTGCTTTTCGTGCAGAATATGCTCGTTGCTTAGCGACATAAGCTCGTTGATGAATGTTTTCAAACGCTCTGCATCGCTTTGCTGTGCATTGACATTTACAGCAATTACTGCAAAAACGAACAACATATATATAATTCTTTTCATAAATAAGGGATATTAGGAATTAGAAATCAAAGAAAGGAATACCACTCTCCTGAATATTCATGAACATTTCGTATGAAAGTCCGTTGACAAACACCACCGACAATACATTTTCACCATAATCATTGATTACAAGCAAAGAGTTTACATCACTATATACTGCCGAATACGCATCATCTGTCCTATTGAACATCTGCAGTTCCATACCAAAGACAGCATCTACTTCAGACAGAAAAACATCCATATAAGCACGGAGTCTTTTGTATCCGTTTTCGCCCGTAGTCGTGAAATGGCGTATGCTTTTTATAGAACTGAGAATATTGCCATTAGCACCCGCCACTTCGTCATAAAGGCTGAATATCTGCTTGAACATACTTGTGGATATATAGGCGTAATTCACCTCTTCCATCTTCATTTTTGCAATCACTTTTATAAATGCCTCGGGAGCACTATCTCCTTTATCTTTATATCCGGTCATTTTACTGACACAATCGGCAACCTCACCGGGTGACAGATTCATAAAAGGGAAAGACTGTGCCTTTATCGCCCCTAAAGGCAATAAGCACATCACTATAAGTATCAATATCTTATGTTTCATAATTCTACGTTTTATTTATACATTTTCGTAGTCTGTTTAAAAAGTGCACCAACCTCGAGCATATTCATTTGTGTTACACTTACAGCGTGCTGCACATCGGCAAAAGCCATCTGCATACAACGCATGGCATCTTCGGGATTGTCGAATGTATCCTCTTCGGTTTCAGATAATGCAACAACCGTTTCCTTATTTTGCAAAGAAGATGTTTCCACAGCAGGCATTAACAAATAAGCTATCAACACCATTGCTGCCACAGCCATGCTGTGAATGAGATAACGCGGTATCTTGACAATCTCTCTTTTCTCTTTTACAACAGTCTGCTTCCTCTCTGTCTCATACTCAAGCGGAGTGGCAAGTTCGTCGAGCACAGCCTCAAGACGTTCCACTGCATCTACGGGCAACTTCACTTCGGCAGGTTCGCCACACAGCGCAATCACAGTCTCCTTGTCCTTGCGGAGTTCTGCAGGAACATCGTTATCACAAAGATAACGGCACAGTTCGCGTTCCTCTTCAGCGGTAAGTTCCGCATCAAAGAAGCGTTCCATCATTTTTTTCAAATCTTTTTCTTCCATAAAACTCCTTATTTAAAATAAATCTCTCTGAATCGTTTCCTCAAACGGGATATTATTACCCGCACATTAACTTCCGACAAACCTGTAAGTTCAGCTATTTCTTCATTAGCCGTTCCGTGCATACTCATCTGCATGACTCTGCGATGCAATTCCGGAAGACCGGCAAGAAAATGTTCTATGAATTCCGCAGTTTCCTTGTGTTCAATATCGGGTGGCGCATTCACTGTTGCTATATCTTCTTCGTCAAATGATTGTTCATCGCGTAACCTGATGGCTCTCCAACGGTCTATACAGATATTTTTCAACAATTTACGGCAATAAGCATCAATGGCAACCACGCTTGCAAGTTGCTGTTTGTGTTTCCACAGACGCAGATAAAGGTTCTGCACGGCGTCCTCTGCCTCAAAGCGGTCGCAAAGCATTCTGTATGCTTCGCGATACAACATCTGCTGCAACGGCATGAAACGTTTTTTAAATTCTGCGTGTGTCACTTTATACTGTCTGTGTTATTGCTTTCAACCAAAAGACGGATGAAATACCTATTTGTTACAAAGAGCTGCAAAAAAAATTAAAAAAATTGATATAAGGTTACGCAAAAGGCTAATGTCAGAAATAGTTCTTTTTATAATTTTATATGTTTTAAATTATTCCAAGAATTTTCTCCTTAAACCAATCTCATATTTTCCGGAGTTGTTATTGACATCCTTAGCATTAGGGTCCTTGAATTTCAAATTAAGATTGCCATTGTGCATCGTACAGCAATTATCTACCACACAATCTCTTAAAGGCGGACACAGGCTGTGTCCCTACTGGCTCGGTTGCAGGATACATACCTTTGTACTCCAAGTTTTAATTTCTCATTTCTAATTGTGACGTAGCCACGATATAATTGGCACGAAGTGCCGAACTAGCAACTAAAGTTTAAGGTCTCTCTACCCAATCGTAATTGGTTGTTGAAACGGTTGGCAATGCACTATACGACACACTGCTTACATTCTCGTCCGACCCACTTACGCTTTCGTATCTGTAATCCTCTGAATACGTATTGCTTCCAGTTAAGAAACCACTATATCCGCACATTCCTGCAAATCCGCCGTCGGCTGTTATGTCAACCATATACCACAAACCATCTACTTCAGCAATATTCCATGCATGGTTACCCCACGAATCTGTTGTTGTAGAAGTTCGCATTGCTCCTGTTACATACACACATTTAAGACCAACTCTTTGACACAACATTAAATATGCTCGTGAAAATCCCTCGCACACTGCTTTTTTAGTTATAAATGCACCTGTAATATTTCCACAATTGGCATTGCTTACACCTCCGTAATCTGCCCAATCAATATATCCGTCGTGTATTATTTTTGCTTTCTCAAATTGGGTTATTGATGAGGTGATTTTTTTTGTAATATCATCGCATGCTGCATATATTTGTGCCATTTCCGAGGCATATCCTTCAGGTGTACACGAATTTACAACACGCAAATAGTATTGGTAATTGGTATAGTCGTAGCGATAGATATAGTTTACCAAAACATACGCTTCGGGAACATCTTTAATTATAAGATTTGTCAGACGCATCACCTTGTTTTGATCAATTGAGGTTATTCCTTGTGAATAGAAATCGAGATATACTCGATGATATATATCGGAATATGTTTTTGAATTGCTCTCAAAAGCCAATATTTGTCTTAGCATATAGTTATATATGGTTTTATCCGAGTCGCTAAGTTCGGAATATCCATGACGATAAACCGACTCCCCGTTTGCCACAACAGTTATTACACATTGAGCATCCTTCCCCCCAGCTTTTGCTGTAATGGTTACCGAACCTGCTTTCAACGGCATAATATTTCCGTTATTATCAACCGATGCTACTGATGCATTTGACGAAGTCCACTCAATTTTGGGATAGCTATCTCCTTCGTAATCAACAGTTGGTTGCAATGCATAGCTAAATCCTTGCAGCAAACCAATTGCAGTTCTGTTTAAAGAGATTGAATTTACCTTAACTACCGCTACTTTTTCAAACTTAATACTATCAATCTCGGTTATTGCGATAGAGAGTACCGATCCGTCTTTTTTATAAACCTGAAGCGAATCTTGAGCAAACACAGATTGTATAAACAAAGTGCATATAAGCACAACAAAGTATTTTTTCATCTTATATCTATTTTTATATGCTGTTTTGAAGGAGTAAAGATACAAAATATTCGCTAAAACTAAAATTTGACAACTTGCAAACGTAGCAGAGTACGCACATGCTTTGCTATTAACTAAAAACTAACTGCCATGTATCAGGAGTTCGTTGACACTTTTGGCAAAAAAAAATGATATAAGGGCTGAAAATCACATTTTTGTTCTATCTTCGCAAAAAACAAAAAACTAACGATATGAAAACAATAAACATTCCAAAGATTATCCCGACAGGAAACATAGATAGCATTTTCGAAAATCTGCCGAGCCATGCGATAGACTGCTGCAACTGGCGTGCGGAATTCCCATACACACCGAATGCCGCATTCAAGTTGTTCCACGACGGCAAAAACCTGTATATCAAATTCTTTGTAACTGAAAATGACATACAGGCTGTTGTTGCCGAAGATCAGGGACGCACATGGACTGACCCTTGTGTGGAATTCTTTGTCTCGCCCGAAGGCAATCTCGACTATTATAATTTTGAATGTACCTGCACAGGTAAGCTGTTGCTTGCATGGCATCCTGCCGATGCTCCTAAAGAGAGTGCCGGCAAAGAAGTGCTAGACAGTGTAAAGCGCATTCCGTCGCTTGGAACAGAGCCTTTTGCCCTGCGCAAAGGCGAGCACTCATGGAGTGTAATTGAAATTATACCGGTTACTGCGCTATTCCGCAGTAATGTGGAGTGTCTCGACGGCAAGGAGATGACTGCCAACTTCTACAAGTGTGGCGATGAACTCCCCACTCCACATTTCCTCTCGTGGAATGCTATCGAATGGGAGAGCCCCAGCTTTCACCGCCCCGAGCAGTTCGGTAAATTGGTGTTCCAACAGTAAATTTATAGTGTACGTCGAAATACCAGTCGAGGTTATGAGGACGGTCGGGGTCATCGACATGCGCTCTGAGCTGGTCCACATCACATATCATGAACGGCTGACGTATATTGTTGCATGCCCTTAGACGGATTTCATCGCAGATTTCGCGCTCGAATCTGGTGCCGAACTCCGCAGAGTCCAACAACTCCATACACTTTTTGAAAAAGCTGATCTGTCTGTACAGATCGGCTTTTATCAATATGGGCAAGTCGTAACAGAGCATCCATCTTACAATCCTGAAAAATCGCGGATAGTCGTTCTTGAAATTATTGGGACGCGATACCAGATATACCCTATACTGTTTATTGAACATTATCACAAGGCTGTTGCATGCCATAAGGAACTGCACTTCGTCCATTTCACCTTTTGAGTCCAATTCACAGAAAGCATTGTATGCTTCGGAGAAATCATGAAAACGTTTGTCAATTCCTGCAAAATCGGCTATGCGCCCCTCCTTTTCTATAAAATTGGTGATATGCATGTACTCCCCCGTAAAAAGGGATTTCTTTGCAAAGGTTTCACAGGCGAAGACTGTGGATGTATCATAAAAGCCAAGGTAATCGCCTACTGAATAAGGTTTATGCACCTGTGTGTACGATACGGCATTATCCGTTTGCACTCTCTTTTCTTTTTTCCTGAACAAATCTGTGAACCAAAACATAAGCAGAATATTTTTTCTGCTAAGATAAATTCCACAGCGAGCATTTTGCAATAGAAAGCCAGCACTTCTCCCTTCTTTTTTAACAAGTTTTAAGAATAGGCTAAAAAATATGATTGCCCACAGAGATGCAGGCAATCACATTACAATATATTACTTGAATATTATTGGTGTACTTCGCGCAAAAGGTCGTTGACAGTCTTTACTGGATTGAAGGTTATAAGAGGTACTTCAACAAAGATTGTGTTCCAATCGCTCATTGCACCATTCCACAGACCGGGCAACTCCATAGCCTTGAGGTCGCGTCCGTTCTTTGACTTGTGTGAAATGAAACCTGTATTCTTGTCGACATACGCAGGCAGGTTGAACTTTTCACCCTTATAGTTCTTTACTGCACACACAAGGTCAACAGGATTGAAGTGAGTTCCGTTCTCGAACATTGATTTTGCTCTTTCGTTGTTCATGTCAATCTGTGAACTTTCAAGAATCTGTAATGAAACTGTTCCGTCCTGATTATATGCAAGGAACGGACCACCACCGGGTTCACCTACATTCTTCACCATACCGCATACACGCATTGGGCGATTCAGTTTCTTATGTAGGAATGCTACAAGTGCATCATTGTCCATTGTTTCGAATCCGGCATTCAAGCACTGGAGTTCGTTCTGCAGGAAGCACTTCATCTCGTCGAGCTGAGCAGGATTGTAGTTGCCTGAATCGAGAGTCTCGAGATATGCGAATGCCTTCTTCTGCTTTTCAACCAGGATTCCGGCAAGGAGTTTCTTGTATTTTACAGTCTCGGGTTTCAGACGGTCGGGAACCACATTGTCGATATTTTTGATAAATATTACATCGGCATTTATGTCGTTCAGGTTTTCGATGAGCGCTCCATGACCACCGGGACGGAACACGAGTGAACCGTTCTCGCGGAAAGGTGCATTTTCGGCATCAACGGCAATAGTGTCAGTACACTGCTTCTGCTCCGAGAATGTTATATCGTACTTTACATTGAAGAGTTGCTCGTAATATGCCTTTCTTTCAGCAACAAGTTCCTCAAAAAGAGCCTTATGGTTAGGTGAAACGGTAAAATGCAATTTCACCACTCCATCGGTTGCCGCATATAGGGCACCTTCAACAAAATGTTCTTCGGCTGATGTGCGCGCATCGGCTTCATATGTATGGAATTTAAGCAGTCCCTTTGGCAATGAACCATAATTCATTCCAGTGAAATCAAGGAGATTGAAGACTACTGCCTTGTAATTTTCACTTGCTATGAGTTCTTTGATGCTCTTGGAATTATTTTTTACACATACCGCATCAAGGTCGCCATAGAATGCGAACTTTTCTATGTTTGCAAAGAAATTCTTCTCGAAATCGGTTGTGGGAATATCGTATTCGGCACTCAAGAACGAGAACAGATCCTTGAACATGCGGCTTGCGGCTCCCGATGCGGGAACGAATTTAAGGATTTCGTTTCCTGCGGCGCAATAGCCATCCCAGAGTTCAAGGTAAGCGTCAACCTCGTTTTCTGCAGGGTTAAGGACACCCTTGCCGATGGTTGCGGCATCCTCGATTTTCAAAAACGGGAAACCGGTCTTGAATGTTTTCAACTGTTCGGCTACCTGTTCTGCCGAAATACCTTTCTTGCTCAAAAGCAATTGGTCTGCCTTGCTTATCATAATGGTTGGTTTTAAGTTTTTTCAGTTATTGTGAGCGAAAATAGAAATAATTTCTATAAATGGCAAAATAAATGCTGATAATTAAAATAGAAAAACTAAATTCGCGACATAAAACAGAAGTAAAACAACCATGAGCGAACTTTTGATACATACCGATGATGAAAAAAGGGATATTCGCGAACTCACAGAAGTTCTTGTAAAGAATATCGATGGAGGAGTTCTCTCTGATGCTTACAGATACATTGAAGAGAGGACACTTACAGCCATTGCCGACGGCAAAATCGTAAGGGACGCATTGGGATTCAGCCCTGTGCTCACCGACATGAAGACCGCAGTACTCGTGGGGCAAGAGATTGGTTTCCAGAACGAAATAATAACAAGTATACTGCTGAACCGATGTGTTAACGCGGGCACGGCATCCATAGAAGAGATAACAGTTGTCTTCGGAGAGAATGTTACAAAAATTCTCACAAACCTGATGCAGATCAACTCGCTGTATGCGAAAAGCCCCACAATAGAGTCGGAAAATTTCAGGAATCTGCTGCTGTCGTTCACCAACGACATGCGTGTTATCCTTATAATGATAGCGAGCCGCCTTGTCATGCTGCGCGGTCTGTTCCACTCCACTGATGATACGGCACGCCGACTTGTTGCAAACGAAGCGTCGAAACTGTATATTCCACTTGCGCACAAACTCGGTTTCTATAAGTTGAAATCGGAAATGGAAGACCTTGCCCTGCGTTATACCGAAACGGAGGTTTACGCAGAGCTTAGCCGTAAGTTGGAAGAGACAGCGGCTTCGCGCGAGGACTATATTGCATCCTTTATAAAGCCGATTGAGCGACAGCTGAAGATGCAGCCGCACATAAAGTTCCGCATAAAGGGACGCACAAAATCCATCAATTCAATATGGCATAAGATGAAGAAACAACAATGCTCTTTTGAGCAGATTTACGACCTTTTTGCCATAAGAATAATCATCGACAGCGAACCACAGAACGAAAAGAGCGAATGTTGGCAGGTATACTCCATTGTTGCCGACATGTATACTCCAAATCCTCACCGTCTGCGCGACTGGCTATCTGTTCCAAAGAGCAACGGTTATGAGTCGTTGCACACCACGGTAATGGGCCCCGAAGGACGTTGGGTGGAGGTGCAGATACGTACCGAACGCATGGACGAAGTCGCCGAGCATGGTTTGGCGGCACACTGGCGCTACAAAGGTGTACAGAGCGAAAAAGGACTCGACAACCTGCTTGCATCCATACGCGACACCTTGGAGAATATGAGCGAGGAAAACGCGACAGAGAGCAAATTCAAGATGGAACTGTATAAAGATGAGATTTTCATCTTTACCCCCAAAGGCGACCTTCACCGTTTATCGAAGGGAGCTACAGTCCTTGACTTTGCATTCCTCATACATACAGGACTTGGATGCCGATGCACCGGTGGCCTGGTTAACGACAGGAATGTGCCTATACGCCACACTCTGAAAAACGGAGACCAGGTGGAGATTCTCAGTTCAAACAGCCAGACACCCAAACAGGCATGGCTCAACATTGCACAGTCGAGCCGTACCCGTGCCAAGATACGTCAGGCACTCAAGGAAATCAGTGCCAAGCAAGCCGATTTGGGACGCGAGGCGGTTGTACGCAAGCTCAAGAACCACAAGATAGAGTTCGAGGAGTCAATAATGGACCACCTTATCCGCAAGATGGGATTCAAGCGTCTGTCCGACTTCTATCAGAATGTGGCAGAAGGCTCGATAGACATGGCTGACATTCTCAAACGTTATCAGGCCATAAGCAACCCCGAAAACGAAGAACAGACACAGAGTGCCGAAGGTTTTGTTTTCACAGCCGAAAAGGAGACAAAAGGTTCATCGGATGTTCTTGTGATAGAGCGTAACCTAAAAGGTGTGGATTACAAATTGGCAAAATGCTGTTCTCCCATATTCGGCGACGACGTTTTCGGCTTTGTTACAATATCGGGCGGAATATCCATCCATCGCAAGGATTGCACCAATGCCAGACAGTTGCAGGAGCGATACCCATACCGCGTCATCGAAGCGCGTTGGAGCGATATGGAGAACAAAAGCAGTCTGTTCCCCGTCACACTACGCATTGTGGGACACGACGACATAGGCATTGTAAACAACATAACTTCCATAATCTCACAGGAAAACGGAGTTACAATGCGAGGAATAAACATAGAGTCGCACGACACGCTCTTTTCGGGAACACTCTCCTTGCTTATAAACGACAAGATTAAGCTCAACAAGCTTATAACAAAGATTGAGAATATAAAAGGCGTGAAACAGGTACGCAGAGGATAATATTTACAACCATTTAAATAAACAGAAATGAAAAGGACTATACTTATACTGCTTGCAATATTTGCAGTAACAATTTCAAATGCACAAGAGGAGAAAAAGGCAAAAATAGAATTTGAGAAGACAACTATCGACCTTGGCAGATTCGGTCAGGATAAGGCTGTGCGCCATTGCCAGTTCATATTCAAGAATACTGGCAATGCAAACCTTTATATTCATCAGATTATCCCCACCTGCTCATGCACAAGCAACAAATACCCTACTCATGCCATTGAGCCGGGTGCATCCGACACCATTTTTGTAACATACAACGGCGAAGGCAAGGCACCACGTAAATTCAGGTCGAGTATAACAATACACAGCAATGCCGAAACCGAAATGACAAAGATATACATAAAAGGAGAACTGCTTCCGGCAGAAGTTGTGGAGACACCGATAATAGAGATTGAGGAATAAATTAAAAAAGCACCCTGACGGGGTGCTTTTACTTTATTCGAACATATCAATAAGTCTGCGCTTGACAGCCTCTGTATTCATAAGGATTTTTATAAACTCTCTTGCCGAGGCTTTCTGATATGAACCGTTCAGACTCAACAGTGATGCCTCCATCACATTCTCTTCTTCATCAAGCGGTATTGCCTTGAAGCGTGTCTTGCCAAAGACTGCCGATGTTGACAATATGGTGGCATAATTACCCGTAGCAACCATCTGCAAAAGTATATTAGTTTCGTTAAGTTCAAGATTCGATGCTAGCGAAATACCTTTCTTTTCGATAAGACGGTCGAGCATCATACGCGCCTGCAGACCTCGTGACGGGAGAATCAAAGGCATGCCCGAGAGTTCTTCAAGTTTAATTCTGCCACGTTTCGCAAACGGATGCTCCTTGCTCACCACAAGAGCAAGAGTATTCTCGAATAATGGCATGGAGTCAATATCAGCAGCATCACACAACGGTTTGTACGACAACACGAAATCAACCTTACGTTCGCGCAGAAGCGTGAGCAGTTCATCCACGGTCTTATAGAACACCTCAAGTTTTATTCCGGGGAACTCCTTCATAAAACATATGAGTCCTTCGGTGAGCACGGTACTCAAACTATATGTAACACCCACTCTCAACGTACCCACCTTCACATGTTGCAGGTCGTTAAGACGCTGTACGGCATCCTCGGCATCAAGAATTGTCTTACGCGCAAAAGGCAGAAACTCCTCACCGGCCTCCGTCAACAGAATATGACGGCTGTTGCGCAGGAACAGGTCGAATCCCAACTCGAATTCAAGCTGCTTTATCTGCTGTGAGAGAGTACTCTGTGTTATATACAGATGCTTTGCCGCAACTGAGAAGTTCAGATATTCGGCACTTTTTACAAAATATTTGAGTTGACGGAGTTCCATATATGTCGGCGCAATCTTTGCGGTTGCGAATATAAGAATTCTGCTCCACATAACGAATTATGCGGAGCAGAATTTATCATTTTAAAGAATGTTTATCAGAAACCTATGAATATGAGCATTGCATAACCGAGTGCAAGACCCATAAGACCGATGATGATACCAACCTTCATCATATCCTTCTGCTCAATGAAACCTGTTGAGTGAGCAATAGCATTAGGAGGTGTACTGATAGGCAGAATCATTGATACTGATGATGCGATAGCAATACCAACCAACATAGCCTGTGCACCACCGTAAGGCTCAAGTGAAGCACCAAGACCACCAGCAACAACACCAAGTACAGGAACGAGCAACGATGTTGCCGCAGAGTGAGAAATGAAGTTAGAGAATCCGAAGCAGATAAGACCTGCAAGAATCATAACCACAAGTGGTGAGAAGTTATCGAATGGAACAGACTCTACGATAAGGCTGCTCAAACTTGCAGAAGAAGCGTCTTTGTAGTTCAAAGCCACACCGAGAGCAAAACCACCGGCTACCATCCAGAGGACACTCCAGTTGATTTCCTCAAGATCACGACGCGTAAGAATACCTGTTGCACAGAATATTGCAATAGGAATCATTGCAACA
>JAEIGA010001670.1_pt1:0-17500 | contig 34981 bp, 24 predicted proteins | sample 9270691 | NCBI WGS metagenome assembly JAEIGA01 (sample SAMN17057246, study PRJNA624740) | gut metagenome | biome: biome; isolation source: fecal sample | host: Bos grunniens | place: China: Xizang | collected 2019
ATCATATTATGAAATAAGAAAATCATAATGATCTTAATTCATAATTATCATATTATGAAATAAGAAAATCATAATGATCTTAATTCATAATTATCATATTATGAAATAAGAAAATCATAATGATCTTAATTCATAATTATCATATTATAAAATAAGAAAATCAAAATTGCAATAGAAAAAGGAGAATACCATGATTTATCAATCTTTTATACTAGCTAATCTAGTATCTTTATGCCTGAAAATAGTGAATTCGGTCGTTGTGGTGGGACTCTATTATGGATTTCTGACCACACTCTCCATAGGGCCCTCTTATCTCTTCCTTATTCGAGCCCGGGTTATGGAAGAAAGGACCGAGAAGAAAGTATCAGCAACAACTGGGTTTATTACAGGACAGCTCATGATGTTCATATCGATCTATTATGCGCCTTTGCATCTAGCATTGAGTAGACCTCATACAATAACTGCCCTAACTCTACCGTATCTTTTATTTAATTTCTTCGACAAAAATGACAAATACTACTATTTGGATTCTGGATACAAGTTGGATTACAGATACAAGAATCGAAATTCAATACGCAATCTTAGTATTTACAAAGTATTCTTTAACAATCTTCTTTTTCAGTTATTAAACCCCCTTCTTTTTCCAAGTTCAATCTTAATAAGATTAGTGAACATTTATCTCTTTCGATGCAACAATAAATTGTTATTCTTAACAAGTAGTTTTGTTGGTTGGTTAATTGGTCACATCTTTTTGATGAAATGGATTGGATTGATATTAGTCTGGTTACAGCAAAATAATTCGATCAAATCGAAGGTAACTATTCGATTTGATAAGTACATTATGTTAAAATTTCGAGATTATGTGGGTCAAATATTTGCTGTTTTTTCATTTATTATCCTTTTACACTATTTAGGCAGAATACCGCTTCCTCATTTTTTTACTGAGGAAATGTTAGAAATTGGAGAAAACGATGAAATTGGAGAAAACGAAGAAGTTGGAGATCTCGATGTTGAAAGAGCTTGGGAAACGCCAGAACAAAAAGGATTTGTCGATGAATATCTTTCTTCTAATTTCTTTTCGCCAAACGATAAGACTTTGGACAAAATCGAGGAAGAGAGGGATCTCTTCGAATTTCAAAAACCTCTTGTAACTATTCTTTTCGATTTTCAACGATGGAATCGTCCATTGCGATATATAAAAAATGATCACTTTGAAAATGTCGTAAGAAATGAAAATTCACAATTTTTTTTTCATATATGTCAAAGTGATGGAAAAGAAAGAATATCTTTCACGTATCCACCTGATTTATCTACTTTTCTTAAAATCATGGAAAAAAAAATGGATCTCTTCACAAGAGATAAAATCTCCTATAAAGAATTGTCTAATTATTGGAGCTCTACTAATAAAGAAAAAAGAAAGAAACTAAGCAATGAATTTTTTAAAAGGGCAAAAGTTCTAGATAAGGAATCTCTTCCTCTGGATGTATTTGAAAACCGAATTAGATTGTGTAAGGATGAGACGAAAACAAAATATATAAGTCAAATATATGATCCTTTCTTGAATGGACGCTTTCGTGGACAAATCCAAACAAGCTTTTCACCATCAATTCAAAATGAAACTTACACAACATCAATTCAAAATGAAACTTACACAACAAATCACATTTTGATAAATAAGATTCATGGTCTCCTTCTTGCTCATGATCCAGAATTTGAACAGAAAATAGATCCATTTGATAGAAAATCATTATTAACTGAAATAGGTTTTTTTTTTAACTTTATCAGTAAATTTTCGGAAAAATCAGTATCAAGTTTGAATTTTGACGGACTTTCTTTATTTCCAGAACATGAACAAGTAAAAATCTATTCCGAAGAAAAAAAAAGAAAAAAAAGATTCTTATTCGACTCAATTAGAACTGATCTGAACGATGAAACAATTTTTAATACAAAAAAATGTATTGGAATAAACGAAATCAGTAAAAAAGTTCCTCGATGGTCATACAACTTAATCGACGACTTGGAGCAACTGACGGAAGGACCGGTAAAGGAAGCTCAGATTCGTTGCAGAAAAGCCGACCGTATAGTGATTTTTAATAGTAAAACAGAGAATTACAATGAAGATTTGAATACTATGAGTATATCTAATACTGATGACAATGAGGATGGTCATACTAGTAATATTGATGATACGATTGAACCAAATCAAGAATTGGAATTGGCTTTACTAAATTATTCACGCGAACCCGATTTTAACCGAGAATTAATCAGCGGATCTATGCGCGCTCAAAGGCGTAAAACAGTGACTTGGAAACTCTTTCAAAGCAATGCCCATTCCCCCCTTTTTTTGGACAAAATAAGAAAATCCTCGTTCTTTTTTGGTGATCTTTTCGATGATATATCCCAATATTTGAAAGAATATTTCAGGAAAAAAGGTACAGACAATTCAGAATTTTTGGCTTTTGAGAAAAGGATAGAAGAGGATCAAAAAGAGGAAAAAAAATACAACGACGAAAAAAGACTTATAGAAATAGAAGAAGCCTGGGAGAACATTCTATATGGTCTAATACTTAGAAGCTTTGTATTAATAATCCAATCATTTCTTAGAAAATATATTCTATTACCTTCATTGATAATAACTAAAAACATCATTCGTATACTATTATTTCAAAATCCCGAATGGTCAGAAGATTTTAGGGATTGGAAAAAAGAAGTGCATATTAAATGCACCTATCAGGGCATTCCAGTATCCAACAAAGAATTTCCAAACGACTGGTTAACAGAGGGTCTTCAGATAAGGATCTTATCTCCTTTTGTTCTGAAACCTTGGCACAAATCTAAGGTACGATCTACTGAAAAAAAAAAAAGATCTACTGAAAAAAAAAACGTGAAAACAAAAAACTTCTGGTTTTTAACAGCTTGTGGAACACAAGTCGAATCATACCTTGATAATTATTTCCCAAATCCATTTTCATTTTTGGGTCCCATTTTTCAAAAAATTAAAAAACAATTGAACAAAGATTTGAAAAATCGTTTTTTTCTAGTTCTAAAAGTGTTAAATGAAAGCAAAAAATGGTTTCTAACTATCTTAAAAGAGATAGGAAAATGGAACATCAAAAGTATTCTATTTAGATTCAAAAAAAGATATGAATTGAGTGAAAGCAAAAAAGATTCAACAATCAGTAAGAATAATCCAATGATTTACGAATCACCCGTTCTAATTCAATCTATTGATTGGACAAATTGTTCATTGACAGAAAAAAAGATAAAAGATCTTAATGTTAAAACAAAGACAATCATAAAACAAATAGAAAAAATGACACAAGAAGAAAAAGGGGAGGTTATAACTTCAGAGAAAGATTTGAATTCGAACAAAACAACTTATGATGCTAAAAGATTAGAATTACAAAAAAATATTTTCCAAATATTACAAAGAAGAAATGTTCGATTAACCCGTAAATTGTATTCTTTTTTCAAATTTTTCATGGAAAGGGTATACATAGATATCCTTTTATGTATCATTAGTATTCCTAGGATCAATGGAGAACTTTTTCTTGAATCAACAAAAAAAATTGTAAATAAATCTACAAAGAATTACAATAAAAAAACAAATGCAGAAAGAATTGATAAAACAAATCAAAGTATAATTCCATTTATGTCGATTATACACAAATCTTGTAATATTACGAATACAAATTCACAGAATTCTTGTGACGTATCTTCTTTGTCACAAGCATATGTGTTTTTTAAATTATCACAAACCCAAGTTCTTAACGTATATAAGTATAAGTTAAGATCTATTTTGGAATCTCATGGAAGACCTTTTTTTCTTAAGAATGAAATAAAGAATCATTTTTTTAGAATACAAGGAATATTTAATTCAAAATTAAGAGATAAGAACGTTTCCGATTCTGTAATGAATCAATGGACAAATTGGTTAAAGGTTCATTATCAATATGATTTACCTGAGAGCAGATGGTCGAGATTAGTACCACAAAACTGGAGAAATAGAATCAATGAACATCGTGTGGCTCAAAATAAAGATTTAATCGAATATGATTCAGAATATGATTCATATGAAAATGAAAAAAGACGATTAATTCTTTACAAAAAACAACAAGTGGACTTATTAAAATCAAATAAAAAAATTAAAAAACAATATGGATATGATCTTTTGGCATATAAATATCTTAATTATGCAGATAAGCAAAAATCAGATATTTATGGATATAGATTACCATTCCAAGCAAACAAAAACCAAGCAATTTCTTATAATGACAACACACGTAAAAAAGAATTTTTGGATATAACGGGCGATATCTCTATCCAAAATTATATAGCGGAAGATGTTATTATAGATAGAGATATGGAAAAAAATTTGGATAGAAAGTATTTTGATTGGATGGTAATGGATGTAGAAATACGAAATCATTCCATATCGAAATCGAATCCGAAATTGGGGTTCTTTTTGAAATTATGGAAATCTTATCATGCATATAAGAAGAATCCTTGGATCCTACCAACCAAATTACTTTTTTTCGATTTTTATGGAAAAGATGTTAGTGAAACTAAAAACATCACTGGAAAGAAAAAAAGAATAGATTTTGATGAATTCTATTTAGACACTCAAAATGGAGCACAAAAATCTATAGAAGAATATGAGAATCTAAAATCATCTCTCTCAAACCAAGATTATGAAAGATCAGACAGGGAAAATGGTGATAATAGTATAGATGAAAATCTATACAGGAACGATCTAAAGGGAGAACGGGATTTCTTACTAGAAAAGTATTTAGGTTTTCATTTGAACTATCATAGTTCCCTACAAGAAAGAATAATGAATAATATCAAATTTTATTGTCTCCTGATTAGATTGAAAAATCTAAAAAAATTTTTTATAATCTCTATTCAAAGGGGAGATCTAAGTCTAGATACTATGGCGATTCAGAATCATACGGATTTCACTCTTACAGGATTTAAGGACAATACCGAATTGGTGGAAAAACAATTCTTTTTTATTGAACCTGTTCGCCTGTCTAGAAAAAACTATGAACAATTTTTTATGTATCAAACCACAAGCCTATCTTTGATTCATAAGAAAAAGCGCCAAATGTTTCAAAGAAACCCAGAAAAAAGGGGTGTTGATAAAAATCATTATGATTTGCTTGTTCCGGAAAATGTTTTGTCCACTAGACGCCGTAGAGAATTGAGAATTCTAATTTGTTTCAATCCTAGAAATACTAACACAATAAATGACAATGAGAATAAAATAAATAATTGCTGTCAAGCTTTGGCTAAAAATAAAGATCTTGATAGAGAAACAAAAAAACTAATGAATTTAAAATTCTTTCTTTGGCCAAATTATCGATTAGAAGATTTAGCTTGTATAAATCGCTATTGGTTTGATACCCATAATGGAAGCCGTTTCAGTATATTAAGGATAAAAATGTATCCGCGATTGAAAATTTGATTGATAATCCTCTCATTTATCTTCTATTTATCGTAATATTTCTCGTAACATATCTGATATGCGAAGATATATATATAAATTAAAATATTTAAAAATTTTTAATTTATATATATATCTAATTAAAATTAAAATAAATGCGCACACGCATTGTGGTATTGATACTAATTCAATGATGTATCCATTAGATAGAAAAAGGAATCAAAAAAATTGTCTTATTTTTTTTGAAGTATACAATAGAATCTTTTATTTTGTGAATACATAAATATAGTATTTTTATATCTATTTGAATTGGATTGCTTAATAAGAAATTTGATTTGAAAAAAAAAAGAAATTCAGAATTGTTAAGCAGAATTTTTGTTAAGTAAATTAAGATAATTTTATATACAAAATTCAAAATGAGTGTCATTACTATTACTGATCAATAAAAATATCTATCAAAAAGGAGGGGAGAGGAAAGCTTTCATTTTATTTTATGATAAAAAATTCGTTTATACCTGTTATTTCACAAAAAAAAGAAGAAGAAAACCCCGGATCAGTTGAATTTCAAGTGGCCAATTTCACTAATAAGATACGAAGACTTACTTCACATTTTGAATTACACCGAAAAGACTATTTATCTCAAAGGGGTTTACGTAAAATTCTGGGAAAACGGCAACGACTACTGTCTTATTTGGCAAAGAAAGATAGAATACGTTATAAAAAATTAATAAATCAGTTGGGTATTAGGGAGTCACAAATTCGTTAATTTCAAGAGTCATTTTCAATTATTCGATTTCTTAGATCCTGAATTTTGATGAACTTTTTTTTAACGATTCATGGAAGAATGAATCGAGGAAAAACCTATGAATGTCCCAGCTACAAGAAAAGACCTCATGATAGTCAATATGGGACCTCACCACCCATCAATGCATGGTGTTCTTCGACTTATTGTTACTCTGGATGGTGAAGATGTTATTGATTGTGAACCAATATTGGGTTATTTACACAGAGGGATGGAAAAAATTGCGGAAAACCGAACAATTATACAATATCTGCCTTATGTAACACGTTGGGATTATTTAGCTACTATGTTCACGGAAGCAATAACCGTAAACGGACCGGAACAATTGGGAAATATTCAAGTCCCTAAAAGAGCCAGCTATATCCGAGTCATTATGTTGGAGTTAAGTCGTATAGCTTCTCATCTACTATGGCTGGGACCTTTTATGGCAGATATTGGTGCACAAACCCCTTTTTTCTATATTTTTAGAGAAAGAGAATTAATATATGATCTATTTGAAGCTGCGACAGGTATGAGAATGATGCATAATTTTTTTCGTATCGGAGGAGTAGCGGCTGATCTACCTTATGGTTGGATAGATAAATGTTTTGATTTCTGCAATTATTTTTTAACAAGGGTTGTTGAATATCAAAACCTTATTACGCGAAATCCAATTTTTTTAGAACGGGTTGAGGGAGTAGGTGTTGTTGGTAGAGAGGAAGTAATAAATTGGGGTTTATCAGGACCTATGCTTCGGGCTTCCGGAATACAATGGGATCTACGTAAAGTTGATAATTATGAGTGTTACGAGGAATTTGATTGGGAAGTTCAATGGCAAAAAGAAGGAGATTCATTAGCTCGTTATTTAGTTCGAATTGGTGAAATGACGGAATCCATAAAAATGATTCAACAGGCTTTGGAAGGAATTCCTGGCGGGCCATATGAAAATTTAGAAATCCGCTGCTTTGATAGAGAAAAGGAGCCCAAATGGAATGATTTTGAATATCGATTCATTGGTAAGAAATCGTCTCCGACTTTTGAATTGCCGAAACAAGAACTTTATGTAAGAGTTGAGGCCCCCAAGGGAGAATTAGGAATTTTTCTAATAGGAGATCAGAATGGTTTTCCTTGGAGATGGAAAATCCGTCCTCCCGGTTTTATCAATTTGCAAATTCTTCCTCAATTAGTTAAAAGAATGAAATTGGCTGATATTATGACAATACTAGGTAGCATAGATATCATTATGGGGGAAATTGATCGTTGAAATGATAATTGATACAACGGAAGTCCAAGATATCAATTCTTTTTCCGGATTGGAATCTTTAAAAGAGGTCTATGGAATTCTATGGGTACTTGTACCTATTTTGATTCTTGTATTGGGAATCACAATAAGTGTACTAGCAATTGTATGGTTAGAAAGAGAGATATCTGCAGGGATACAACAGCGTATTGGACCTGAATACGCCGGTCCTTTTGGAGTTCTTCAAGCTCTAGCAGACGGAACAAAACTACTTTTCAAAGAGAATCTTATTCCATCTAGGGGAGATATTCGTTTATTCAGTATCGGACCATCCATATCAGTCATATCAATTCTACTAAGCTATTCAGTAATTCCTTTTGGCTATAACTTTATTTTATCTGATTTCAATATAGGTGTTTTTTTATGGATTGCTATTTCGAGTATTGCTCCCATTGGACTTCTTATGTCAGGATATGGGTCAAATAATAAATATTCCTTTTTGGGTGGTCTACGAGCTGCTGCTCAATCGATTAGTTATGAAATACCATTAACTCTATGTGTCTTATCAATATCTCTACGTGCGATTCGTTGAAACAGAAAAAGCTATTCAATGAATTCGATTCCTCTCTTTATAGTACTATAATATAAGAAAAGAGTCGAATTCATTGAATAGATACTTTCATTATCTGAATTTTCTTTTTCACAATTCGGATTGAAGAACTAAATCTGATAGTTATATGAGTGAAATAAAACAGCTTCTATTGAATAGAATCTCAGAATACTATATTTAGTTAATAGATAGTATGATGATTTTAAATGGCAGTAAAAATATTGAGTCTCATTTTCTATGTATAAGAATGAAGTGAAATAAGATTATAAACAGAAGAGGCCATTTAACCCAAGATTGGATAATTAGTCATCCTGTTTTGAAGCGGGCTCCAAAGACCAACCCCTTATTGAATTTTAGTTACCATTTGTATAAATTATCATAGATCATGGATGTATTAACATAAATAAGGGGGGGTTAATAAAAAAAGGAGTGGATGGTTAGAAACACCAAGATACACAAAGGATTAGTAACGCAGATTTTGTAAATTCTCCTAAAGAGAATTTACGCATAATAGAAAAAGAATACTAATTGGGGCTTTAAGTTGGTAGAAAAAATCAAGCAGTACTCCCCACAACTCCGATCCAGAGTATGCTTCCATCCACTGATTAAATAAATGACTATCAGGAACGAAAAAATCCTTTTCAATTTTTTAAGTCCCTTCCTTTTTCATAGCACAAAAAAGAAGAATAGGAACGAAAAAAACACAAGGAATCAAGATCCATATTCATGGAGATAAGATTCATGTCATAATTAAGAAACTAATGTGTAATTCTTTTTCGTAATTGAAAATGATGAGGGTTATTGATAATTTTAAAAGAGTATTTTATTGAAGAATTCAGTTATTACTCAACAAATTCAAATCTTGATTTTTAAGGGATGAGATCAATTCAGAAGTACCTTTTGTATCTTTTATTAAAATGGATTTCTCTTTCTTATTTAATTATTTAATATAATATTTATTAGAACAGACAGAATTGAATTGGTCTAATTCAGAACCGTCCGATAGATTTGAATCTTATCTATCTTAGGGATATATCAAGAGACAAATGATTGGCCCGGTCCTTAGATTTACTTAAGGCTTTCCAGGAGCCGTATGAGGTGAGAATCTCATGTACGGTTCTGTAATAGAGATGGGAACAGTAATGTTATCACCGACTAGGATTATCTAACAGTTTAAGTACAGTTGATATAGTTGATGCGCAATCAAAATATGGTTTTTGGGGATGGAATTTGTGGCGTCAACCTATGGGTTTCATCGTTTTTCTAATTTCTTCGCTAGCAGAATGTGAAAGATTACCTTTTGATTTACCAGAAGCGGAAGAAGAATTAGTAGCGGGTTATCAAACAGAATATTCGGGTATCAGATTTGGTTTATTTTATGTTGCTTCCTATTTAAACCTATTAATTTCTTCATTATTTGTAACAGTTCTTTACTTGGGCGGTTCAAATATCTCTATTCCGTACATATTCGTTTCTGAGTTTTTTGAAATAAATAAAACGTATGGAGTTTTTGGAACTACAATTGATCTGTTTATTACATTAGCTAAAACTTATTTTTTCTTATTCCTTTCTATTATAACAAGATGGGCTTTGCCTAGGCTAAGAATGGATCAATTATTAAATCTTGGATGGAAATTTCTTTTACCCATTTCTCTCGGTAATCTATTATTAACAACTTCGTCTCAATTGTTTTCACTATAAAAGATTGATCTTCTATAATTCATTACTTGTCTCAAATAAGAGAAAGAAATAAAACAAAAATATTCATAGATATTTACGATATGTTCCTTATGGTAACTGGGTTCATGAATTATGGTCAACAAACAGTCCGAGCTGCAAGGTACATTGGTCAAAGTTTCATGATTATCTTATCTCACGCAAATCGTTTACCTGTAACTATTCAATATCCTTATGAAAAATTAATCACATCGGAACGTTTCCGCGGTCGAATACATTTTGAATTTGATAAATGTATTGCTTGTGAAGTATGTGTTCGTGTATGTCCTATAGATTTACCCGTTGTTGATTGGAAACTGGAAACTGATATTCGAAAGAAACGATTGCTTAATTACAGTATTGATTTTGGAATCTGTATTTTTTGTGGTAACTGTATTGAGTATTGTCCAACAAATTGTTTATCAATGACTGAAGAATATGAACTTTCGACTTATGATCGTCACGAATTGAATTATAATCAAATTGCTTTGGGCCGTTTACCAATGTCAGTAATTGATGATTATACAATTCGAACAATTCAAATAAATAAATAAAATCTTTTATGATTAAATACTATATTTCTCTATTCTAGAATATATATATATAATAGAATAATATAAATAAAATTTTGATAATTTTACTAAAAAAAGAAATAAATATTAATGATAAATTATATGATATATCAGATTAGAAATAGTCTACATTATATTTTAGATTATAGAAATATATATATATTCTAGAATATATATATATAGTATCGAAACCTTAACTATTAAATAGTTATATATGTTATATATACTTTTATACTTTCGTTTTAGTATAGTTTCAAACTACTCTTTCATATAAAGACTGGAATGACGTTGATTATATAACTGTACTTATATCAATTCAAACTCCTTAGAATCTTTTTTCAATGCAAAGAGAAATTTAAGTATATAAAAATTCTTTTCCTGGTCATATCAATAAGGTCATGAAATTTCCATTTCTTTGTCTTTTTTTTTACATATAATGGATTTGCCTGAAACGCTACATGATTTTCTTTTAGTCTTTCTGGGATCGGGTCTTGTATTAGGAAGTCTAGGAGTAGTATTACTTCCCAACCCAATCTTTTCTGCTTTTTCGTTGGGACTGGTTCTTGTTTGTATATCTTTATTATATATTTTATCAAACTCCCATTTTGTAGCTGCCTCACAGCTACTTATTTACGTGGGAGCTATTAACATTTTAATCATATTTGCTGTGATGTTCATGAATAGCTCAGAATATTACCAAGATTCTCATCTTTGGACCGTTGGGGATGGAATTACTTTGATGGTTTGTACAAGTATTTTTGTTTCACTAATAATTACTATTCCAGATACATCATGGTACGGAATTATTTGGACTACAAGACCAAATCAGATTATTGAGCAAGATTTGATAAGTACTAGTCAACAAATTGGAATTCATTTATCAACAGATTTTTTTCTTCCATTTGAACTCATTTCAATAATCCTTTTAGTTGCTTTGATAGGTGCAATTGTCGTAGCTCGCCAATAAGAAATCTTTCGCGAACTAGCAATATAAATCCAGATTCCATTTTCTCACATTTATTTCTGTCGAATTCTATGTGAAGTGAAATAGTTTTTATGTAGAAACTATTTTTTTTTTATTGCCGATATATTCTTTTGTTTGTTATATTCTTTAGTCAATCGAATCTGTTGAATTGTTGTTCATATTGAAATGAATCAAAATTGATAAGGAGTTGGTCAATGATGCTCGAACATGTACTTGTTTTGAGTGCCTATTTATTTTCTATCGGTATCTATGGATTGATCACGAGCCGAAATATGGTTAGAGCCCTTATGTGTCTTGAACTTATACTGAATGCAGTTAATATAAATCTCGTAACTTTTTCTGATTTTTTTGATAATCGCCAATTAAAAGGAAATATTTTTTCCATTTTTGTTATCGCTATTGCAGCCGCTGAAGCAGCTATCGGACCGGCTATTGTTTCTTCAATTTCTCGTAACAGAAAATCAACCCGTATCAATCAATCGAATTTGTTGAATAAATAGCATTAATCATAATTAATCAAAAGTCGAATCTTGAATAGTGTCATATTTATCAATTCAAATTAGCATGTATGCTACACAACGTATGATCATGTTTGCGTTTGCGAAATCATAAGAATCAAAGTATCCTGGTGCTCTTCTCTTCGTTCTTCTAAATTTATCGAGACGTCTATTTTGATTAGCAAAATTCTGACAAATCATTGATTCATCTGGTGTATAAATATTCATTTACGAGTTTACTAGATCGATAATTTTCATTTTTGATGTTCAAAAATTACTATAGATACAATGTCACATTCAGTAAAGATTTATGATACATGTATAGGATGTACTCAATGTGTCCGAGCCTGTCCCACAGATGTATTAGAAATGATACCTTGGGATGGATGTAAAGCTAAGCAAATAGCTTCTGCCCCAAGAACAGAGGACTGTGTCGGTTGTAAGAGGTGTGAGTCCGCCTGTCCGACAGATTTCTTAAGTGTTCGAGTTTATTTATGGCATGAAACAACTCGAAGTATGGGTCTAGGTTATTGATACGTTTCAAAAAACACCACACGAATACGTTTTTTTACTGGCAAAAACCCGTGCTCAAAAGAAAATAGAAAAAAATCTTTTGAGCGCGGGCTTTTCTGGCCCAAGTGTATCTTATTTTTATCACGAATGATTTTCCTTGGTTAACAATAGTTGTAGTTTTGCCAATAGCCGGGGGTTCTTTAATCTTCTTATTCCCTCATAGGGGAAATAAGGTAATTAGGTGGTATAGCATTTGTATATGCTTAATCGATCTCCTTCTAACAACCTATGCATTTTGTTATCATTTCCAATTGGATGATCCACTAATCCAACTGACGGAGAATTATAAATGGATCAATTTTTTTGATTTTTACTGGAGATTTGGAATAGATGGACTCTCTATAGGACCTATTTTACTGACGGGATTTATCACCACTTTAGCCACGTTAGCGGCTCAGCCGGTTACTCGAGAATACCAATTATTCTATTTCCTGATGTTAGCAATGTATAGCGGTCAAATAGGACCATTTTCTTCTCGAGACATTTTACTTTTTTTCATCATGTGGGAATTGGAATTAATTCCCGTTTATCTACTTTTATCCATGTGGGGGGGAAAGAAACGTTTGTATTCAGCTACAAAGTTTATTTTGTACACTGCGGGAAGTTCTGTTTTTTTATTAATGGGAATTCTGGGTGTCGGTTTATATGGTTCGAATGAACCAACATTAAATTTCGAAACATTAACTAATCAATCGTATCCCGTGGCGCTAGAAATCTTATTCTATATGGGATTTCTTATTGCTTTTGCTGTCAAATCGCCGATTATACCCTTACATACATGGTTACCAGATACCCACGGAGAGGCACATTACAGCACTTGTATGCTTTTAGCCGGAATCTTATTAAAAATGGGAGCGTATGGGTTGGTTCGAATTAATATGGAATTATTTTCCCACGCTCATTCCATATTTTGTCCCTGGTTAATGATATTAGGTTCTATTCAAATAATCTATGCCGCTTCAACATCTTTTGGTCAACGTAATTTAAAAAAAAGAATAGCTTATTCCTCGGTATCTCATATGGGTTTCCTTATTATAGGAATTGGTTCTATAAGTGATACTGGGCTCAACGGGGCCATTTTACAAATGATATCTCATGGATTTATTGGCGCTGCGCTTTTTTTCTTGGCAGGAACTAGTTATGATAGACTACGTCTTCTTTATCTTGACGAAATGGGCGGAATGGCTATACCAATGCCAAAAATATTCACGATTTTTACTATCTTATCGATGGCTTCTCTTGCATTACCAGGCATGAGCGGTTTTGTTGCAGAATTGATAGTTTTTTTTGGAATAATTACTAGTCAAAAATATCTTTTAATGATGAAAATACTAATTACTTTTGTAACAGCAATTGGAATGATATTAACTCCTATTTATTTATTATCTATCTTACGGCAGATGTTCTATGGATACAAGTTCTTTAATACACCAAACTCTTATTTTTTTGATTCTGGGCCGAGAGAATTATTTATTTCGATTTCTATCCTTATACCCGTAATAGGTATTGGTATTTATCCAGATTTCATTTTCTCATTCTCGGTTGAGAAGGTTGAAGCTATTCTATCTAATTTTTGATAGATAGTTTTTGTGAATAAAACAAAGAAATCAAAAAGAGAAAAAACCCTTTGTACAATGAAAAAGAGATTTTTACGTTAGATTCACTTTAAAAAAAAAATTGAATTGTAATCGAATATGTTTGTTGTTTGTGAGAACCCCTTGAATCATTCCATTACTTGATTTAAAGGGTTCTCGACGATTTTTGGCAAGTTTAATTTATGGAAAGTATATATATGCTTTCCATATTTTGATATCTCGGGTTCTTTACTCATTTTAATTCAATTAGATGTAAATGAACCATAACTATGTAGTCCTATTCCTAATAGATTGATCCCCAAATAACATATCCAAATTATAAGAAATCCTATAGAGGCCACTATTGAAGAATTTACACCTTCCAATTTTTTATTTTTTCTAGTATGTAAAAAAATCGCGAATATGGTCCAAGTAATAAAGGCCCAAGTTTCCTTTGGATCCCAATTCCAATACGATCCCCATGCCTCGTTAGCCCATACTGCTCCTGAAAGAATACCTATCGTTAAAAAGAGAAAACCTAGACTAATAATACGATAACCCCAACGATCCAATTGTTGAATAAATTGAGACCTGTAATAATTTCTAGAAGAAGAAAAAGAAGTTTTTCGTAAAACATTGTTTCTTTCATTCATATTCATGTATTTGATTTCAGCAAAATCAAATTCTTTATTTAAAGAATCCAAATTCTTGCTTTTACCAAGAATTTGGATGACTTCTTGAAATGTAATGACTAAAATAGCCACTGATAATAATGATCCACATAAAAGAGCCGCATAGCCCAATATCATCATACTTACGTGCATCATTAGCCAATGGGATTGTAGAGCGGGTACTAATATTACGGATTGATGCATTTTGGTTAAAAGACCCGAAGTAGCAAAGCCTTGGGTAAAAATAACACTTGGTGCGATTATTGTACTTAAAAGGTTTTTATCCTTTTTAAAACACGGAACCATATGAAAAATAGAAAAACCCCATGAAAGAAAGATTAAGGATTCATATAAATCACTAAATGGTAAATGGCCCGAAAAAAACCAACGAGTAATTAACAATCCCGTTACACAGAAAAAAGTTATTGTCATGGCTTTTTTGGACAAATCATATAATCCTACGATTTCATTGACTAGTAAGGTTATCAAATGAATTGAAATAACAATGGATATGACCGAAAACGATATATGAGTTAATATATGCTCTAAAGTTGAAAATATCATATATATAATGAAAATAAATATCTATAATGAAAATAAAAAAGGTATGAATACTAGGAATAAAAATCGGGAATTGAATTCATTATAGGACTTATTCTTTTAGAATATAGGATAGGATGCCATGCCGCCACTCGGACTCGAACCGAGATGCTCTAGCACTGCTTCCTAAGAGCAGCGTGTCTACCAATTTCACCATAGCGGCTTACTCGAAATCATAATAACCGATTCATTAGTCAATCGTCGAGATTGAAAGAATTAATTAAAGTGCAATATTTCTTTATTTCTTTATTACATTTGTTTACTAAACATGAAACAATTTCAAGAATTCTATTCTAATTTCTAATTAAAGATTTATTTTATTAAATATTATTAAATAAATTTGAAATTTGGATTTATTCAAATATAGAAATATATATAGAATAAATTAATATTAACTATAAGCTATAAGTTAATATTAACTATAAGTATAGTAATTTATTATTTATTATTAATATAAAGAATCTTAAAATAAAAAAAAAAGAACGTTTCAATTTCAATACGAAGTTGTATTCTTGTTTTTTTTTTCATTTCCAGTGTTAGTTTTCAAATTGAACAACGGGGGATGGGTTTTTCGTAGTTTACACTTTTCAAATTCAAAAACAGCACTGTTGAAACTGGAACTAGATAGTTCTGACTTCAATCCAGGAATGAAAAAGAATATTTTTTTGTAGTTGTTTTCATTTTTTAGTTATTTCATTTTCTTACTCTAAAGAAATGCATTTCCATTTTTTAAATGAAATAGTTAATTAATATATCTATAATTTAACAATACATTCCAAAAATCTTAGTTAGATTATATATTTAGAATATATTATATATCTTCTATATAATATATTCTAAATATATGGTCAATATTCCATATTAGTAAATATCCTTTCTCTTTATTAGTATAAAATGAGTATTAAAGAATACTCTTTGAATCGAGCTAATTCAGATTATTCCAACATTCTTATTTGTTACAAAAAAAACTTTTTGAGTTCCCTGTCAAAATGGATTTAGCTAATGAAAAGGCTTTCAATGCTGTCCAATATCCCTTTTTTTTCCAATAAGTCTTCCGAATTTTTTTTTTTGATATAGAAGTGCGCTTTTTTGGAACTGCCATCCAACTAGGATAGTTTTTTCATTTCTATAGTTCGATGTGAAAGACATTTCTTCTGTAAATGAAAACGAATTATTCTTTAATTAGCCATATGTCTTATCTATCTGAATTCCCTCTTTTTTTCTATCTAAAGTAAAAACATTGAATATTAGAAACCTTTTCCAAATTTTTCCAAACATAGATCTATATAGATATATATAGATCTCTTTTTCTTTTTATTGGAATGTAAAATAATCAATCAATTAGTCAATTAGTTCAAAAATGAACTAATGTTTCTGAATAATCAAAAAAGGTATTATTTTATTGGGTCGTGTCATATGAATTGTTTTTTCTGATTGATATCAAAATAAACGAATGTTCTTAGTTTTGGTGTAATTATTTACCCTCACTCTATAGATAAAGATTTTCATTTTCCAAATTTCGTTTTTATTTATTATTATATTATTTAATATTTTATTTATTATTATATTATTTAATAATAGTAATTCTAAATAGTAATTAATAATGAATATTACTAAAAAGAATATCAATTTTCATTTTTCACTAGGGATTTGGTTATTGGTCTATTTTGACTTTGTACTTTGCAATATTGGAAATATTGTTTGTGCAAAGATTTAGAATAATTAAGAATATCAAATTCTATTTATATATCCACTTTTTTATTAACCGAACCCTTTACAAAAGAGATAAAACAAATGAATAAGAAAGAAAATTCATTAAGAATCAAAATATTTTTTATTCTTTATTTTTTTTTTTGTATGGAATATACACACCAATTCTCATGGATCATACCTTTCATCCCACTTCCAGTTCCTATTTTAATAGGGGTAGGACTTCTTCTTTTTCCCACGGCAACAAAAAATCTTCGCCGTATGTGGGCTTTTCCCAGTATTTTCTTGTTAACAATAGTTATGATTTTTTCGATCGATCTATCTATTCATCAAATCAAGAACAGTTCTATCTATCAATATGTATGGTCTTGGACTATAAATAATGATCTTTCTTTAGAGTTTGGCTACTTGATCGATTCACTTACTTCTATTATGTCGATATTAATCACTACTGTTGGTATTCTGGTTCTTATTTATAGTGATAATTATATGTCTCATGATCAAGGATATTTGAGATTTTTTACT
>JAEIGA010001670.1_pt1:22500-34981 | contig 34981 bp, 24 predicted proteins | sample 9270691 | NCBI WGS metagenome assembly JAEIGA01 (sample SAMN17057246, study PRJNA624740) | gut metagenome | biome: biome; isolation source: fecal sample | host: Bos grunniens | place: China: Xizang | collected 2019
TAATCGTAAATGAGAGGATTTTTTACGTAGAAAAAGGAAGATAGATTCATATTCACATACATAAAAATTATAGAGGAACAAGAATAATCTTGGATTACTTTTTGAAAAAGTATATTTTGGAGTACTAAAACTATTCCAATTACAAAAATGATAAAGAAACAACCGTAATAAATGAAAAAAAGGGGCATCTTTCACCCAATATCGAAGGATTTGAACTAAGATTTCCAGATGGATAGGATAGGGTATTCGTATATCTGACACATAATTTAAATATGTAAATTTATCTTCCAAAAAGGGAAAAACGGAATGAATTGATCGCAAATTTTGATAAGATTTTACGATTTCCGCCTCCTCTAAGGAAGAGCTTAATTGTAGGAAAAATGGGATTTCCACGACGATGGCAAAACCCTCTGATATTATTTGAGAATAAAGATTCTTATTATACCCCAAAAATAGATTTTTGTTAGAATCATTAGCAGAAATGATCAAATGATTCTGTTGATACATTCGAGTAATTAAACGTTTTACAATTAGTAAACTAAATTTATTGTCATAACCCACATTTTCCACAAAACTGGATCTATTAAAATCATGACTATAAGCAAGTCCATAAATATACTCCCGAAAAATAAGTGGGTATAGGAAGTCCTGTTGGCGAGATCTATCTCGTTCTAAATATACTTGATATTCCTTCATTTTATTTTATAAATTCTATTTGGTCAAAGGATCGGAGATTCATTGGATTATCAAATGATACATAGTGCGATACAGTCAAAACAGGGTATTCTATTATATATCCGAATTCCAAGAAAAAACAAAAAATATGAATAGATACCTAGAAAACAAGTAAAACCCATCAATGGACTATCTCTCCTCGCTTGTTCCATCTAATTGTTCTAGGACAACAAGCTAGTTAGAAATCCTTTATTTTTTGGACCAATCGCTCTTTTGATTTTGGAAAAAAAATATCTTTATCAATATACTCTTTCTTCTACACATTTATCGCTACCCCAAAACATAATGGAGAATAGCTAATAGTTAGGACTCATAACAAAAATCCAAAATCCATTCGTGGGAAAAACTTTTTCCACAGCAAGCACTAATTTTTTTTTAACGTATAATTAGATGGGGTAATCATTCAAATAAAAAATGAAAGCTCGTTGCTTTTTGTTTCCCTATAATTGGAGCAGATAAGCTCTATCCCTTTATTAATTCAACCCAACTGAATTCATTTGTTCCGAGCCAACAATTCAAACAAAAATGTGGGCCGGGTCCAATACGAATGAAAGATTTTTAGAATTCGCCATTGATACGACATGCTGCTTTTTCCATTCATTCCTTTCTGGATCAGTCGTGGTCTTACAAACCCTACCGATGGTATGGATGAACCAATTCGTTCATAGAAATGTGTAAAAAATGGAGTCGCACTTAAAAGCCGAGTACTCTACCATTGAGTTAGCAACCCTAATCAAATAAAAAAAAAGATGTGTATATCCAATCGCAATAAAAACAAAAAAATGGAATTCTCTAATCAAATAAAATATTACATAAAAATGGAAAATATAGAAAGAAAAAAAAAGAAAAAATGATAGACCACTTCTTTGTCTACTACTATGTTATACATTATTTTATACATTATTTTAATTTTATTTAATATTTCCCCCAAAAAACTTCTTGTTTGTATCAAACAAAATCCAACGAATCCACCATTTGATGAAGTCAAAAAAACCTATGTAACATGAGTAAATCGATCCATTTATTCACGATCGGATTATATTTGTTTGATACACTGTTGTCAATATTCGTGTTGAAAAAAGAATACAATCGAGAAAACAAACAAATAAAAAAAATAAAAATATATGAATATTCTAATTTTTATTAATTATTATTTTTCATTTTTTTTTTAATTTCATTCATTATTCAATTTAATTCAATTAAATCATTATGATTAAATCATTATGATATTCAATTAGTATGTTCTAATTTTGAAATAGAAATTCTATTATATATATTATATATTATATCCCAACTCAAAAAATAAAAAAAAAAATTATAGAAATATGAATGAAATAGAAAAAAATTGATTAATTATTTAGTATCTCCCCGGTTGTGTGAAATTCACATCGAAAAACGAAATAGTTGTTCGCTCTTATGAATCGGAAGAACTTTTTTCATAAAATATCGTCTGCTTAATAAGTTTCTATTCCAACACGAAAAGAAGGCAATATACAGGATGGGTAACAAAAGTTATGATATTTAGATCGATCCATGATCCGAAACTGTGGGATAGAAAAAAAGATATACAAATCAAAAAGATCCATAGGATTCATTATAGATACAACCCAAGAATAGAAACGTTTCATTTTTGTTCCTTATATTTCTTTTTTTATTTAAGACCTGGTGTATATCTAGATAAATATTTATCTATTCTATTTTAGCTATTAATAACAAAAATTCAATATATATAAAGTATCTTTGTATTGTGTATTGTATTCGGCTCAATCCTTTTAGTAAAAGATTGGGCCGAGTTTAATTGCAATTAATAGAACGAATGGTAATTACTGGATTACAAAGTATCCATTGCTTGGAATTCAAATTTGATCTCCTTCCATACTTCACAAGCAGCAGCTAATTCAGGACTCCATTTGGCAGCTTCACGGATAATTTCATTACCCTCACGAGCAAGATCACGTCCCTCATTCCGAGCTTGTACACATGCTTCAAGAGCTACTCGATTCGCTACGGCACCAGGCGCATTTCCCCAAGGGTGTCCTAAAGTTCCTCCACCGAATTGGAGTACGGAATCATCTCCAAAGATCTCGGTCAGAGCGGGCATATGCCAAACGTGAATACCCCCCGAAGCAACAGGTAAAACACCTGGTAAAGAAACCCAATCCTGAGTGAAATAAATACCGCGACTTCTATCTTTTTCAATAAAATCATCACGTAGTAAATCAACAAAACCTAAAGTAATCTCCCTTTCTCCTTCAAGTTTACCTACTACAGTACCAGCGTGAATATGATCTCCACCAGACATACGTAACGCTTTAGCTAATACACGAAAGTGCATACCATGATTTTTCTGTCTATCGATAACTGCATGCATTGCACGGTGGATATGAAGAAGTAGACCATTATCACGGCAATAGTGAGCCAAGCTAGTATTTGCAGTGAATCCACCTGTTAAGTAGTCATGCATTACGATAGGAACACCCAATTCTCTGGCAAATACAGCTCTTTTTATCATTTCTTCACATGTACCCGCAGTAGCATTCAAATAATGTCCTTTGATTTCACCAGTTTCGGCCTGTGCTTTATAAATTGCTTCGGCACAAAATAAGAAACGGTCTCTCCAACGCATAAATGGTTGGGAGTTCACGTTTTCATCATCTTTGGTAAAATCAAGTCCACCGCGTAGACATTCATAAACCGCTCTACCGTAATTCTTAGCGGATAACCCCAATTTTGGTTTAATAGTACATCCCAATAGGGGACGGCCATACTTGTTCAATTTATCTCTCTCAACTTGGATTCCGTGAGGCGGACCTTGGAAAGTTTTAACGTAAGCATTAGGGATTCGTAAATCCTCCAGACGTAGAGCGCGCAAGGCCTTGAACCCAAATACATTACCAACAATGGAGGTAAACATGTTAGTAACAGAACCTTCTTCAAAAAGGTCTAAGGGATAAGCTACATAAGCAATAAATTGACTTTCTTCTCCAGCAACGGGCTCGATGTGGTAGCATCGTCCTTTATAACGATCAAGACTGGTAAGCCCATCGGTCCACACAGTTGTCCATGTCCCGGTGGAAGATTCGGCAGCTACCGCAGCACCTGCTTCTTCAGGCGGAACTCCTGGTTGAGGAGTTACTCGGAATGCTGCCAAGATATCAGTATCCTTGGTTTCATATTCAGGAGTATAATAAGTCAATCTATAATCTTTAACACCAGCTTTGAACCCAACGCTTGCTTTAGTTTCTGTTTGTGGTGACATAAATTCCCCCCTACAACTCATGAATTAAGAATTCTAGCAACAACAAGGTCTACTCGACATAACTTGGGAGTTAATAAAACCTTTCAATCTTTCACAAATGATCGATCAACTAATATTATCAATTAATCCGAATTCATGGTATTTGATTTGCCAAATACATCATTATTCTATACTCTTTCATATGTATGGCGCAACCCAATCCTTTTTTCAAATTTCGAGTATTTTTTTTTTGAATTTTTGAATCGAATTTTCTAATCTAAATAATAAGAAATTTACTCTTGACCTTGACAGTGATATATGTTGTATATGTAAATCCTAGATGTCAAAATAGTCAGAATTCGCCCACGAAAAGAAAAATCGGTAAAAAAAATATGCTAGGTATAAATCGTATGCTGAGGAAATAAAAAATAAGGACCAATGAGATAGAAAAACTGAATCGTAAATAAAGTTCAGGTTCGAATTCCATAGATAATATAGATAGTCTTATCTATAATCTATAATGATAAAAAAATGAAAGACTTTCGAAAGATTTCATCCAATTGAGATTTTCATAATGACTGGGTTGATCTTGAAAATTCAATCATTGAAATTGAATTGAAAAACAATTGAATTGCTTGGATGGTACCAAGAAAATAGATTATTAACTTACATTTTTTATTTATTATTATATTGAATATTAAATTAACCGATCAACTTGCTTTGTTATCGAACATTTTTTTCTTGATTTCCAAATTTTTTGAAAAAAAAAACGGATATATTTTAATATGAGAATAACTCCTACCACTTCTGATACTGAGGTTTCTGCACTTGACAAAAAAAATCTGGGACGTATCACCCAAATAATTGGTCCGGTACTAGATGTAGCTTTTCCACCAGGGAAGATGCCTAATATTTACAACGCTCTGGTAGTTCAAGGTCGAGATACTGTTGGTCAACAAATTAATGTAACTTGTGAAGTACAGCAATTATTAGGAAATAATCGAGTTAGAGCTGTAGCTATGAGTGCTACAGATGGTCTAAAGAGAGGAATGGAAGTGATTGACACGGGAGCTCCTCTAAGTGTTCCAGTCGGCGGAGCAACTCTGGGGCGAATTTTCAACGTGCTTGGAGAGCCTATTGATAATTTAGGTCCTGTAGATACTCGCACAACATCTCCTATTCATAGATCCGCGCCTGCCTTTGTACAGTTAGATACAAAATTATCCATTTTTGAAACAGGAATTAAAGTAGTAGATCTTTTAGCTCCTTATCGCCGTGGAGGAAAAATAGGACTTTTCGGTGGAGCTGGGGTAGGTAAAACAGTACTCATTATGGAATTGATCAATAACATTGCCAAAGCTCATGGAGGTGTATCCGTATTTGGCGGAGTAGGGGAGCGTACTCGTGAGGGAAATGATCTTTATATGGAAATGAAAGAATCTGGAGTAATTAATGAAAAAAATATTGAAGAATCAAAAGTAGCTCTAGTCTACGGTCAAATGAATGAACCGCCCGGAGCTCGTATGCGAGTTGGTTTAACCGCCCTAACTATGGCGGAATATTTCCGAGATGTCAATGAACAAGACGTACTTCTATTTATCGACAATATCTTCCGTTTTGTCCAAGCAGGATCCGAAGTATCCGCCTTATTGGGCCGAATGCCTTCCGCTGTGGGTTATCAACCCACCCTTGCTACTGAAATGGGTACTTTACAAGAAAGAATTACTTCTACCAAAGAAGGGTCTATAACTTCTATTCAAGCAGTTTATGTACCCGCAGACGATTTGACCGATCCTGCTCCTGCCACGACATTTGCACATTTAGATGCTACTACTGTACTATCAAGAGGATTAGCTGCCAAAGGCATCTATCCAGCGGTAGATCCTTTAGATTCAACGTCAACCATGCTCCAGCCTCGGATCGTTGGTGAAGAACATTATGAAACTGCGCAAAGAGTGAAACAAACTTTACAACGTTACAAAGAACTTCAGGATATTATAGCTATCCTTGGGTTGGACGAATTATCCGAAGAGGATCGCTTAACCGTAGCAAGAGCACGAAAAATTGAACGTTTCTTATCACAACCTTTTTTCGTAGCAGAAGTATTTACAGGTTCGCCAGGGAAATATGTTGGTCTAGCAGAAACAATTAGAGGTTTTAAATTGATTCTTTCTGGAGAATTAGACAGTCTTCCCGAGCAAGCTTTTTATTTAGTGGGTAATATCGATGAAGCTACTGCGAAGGCTACGAACTTAACTTAGAAATGGAGAGCAAATTGAAGAAATGACTTTAAATCTTTGTGTACTGACCCCCAATCGAATTGTTTGGGATTCGGAAGTGAAGGAAATTATTTTATCTACTAATAGTGGACAAATTGGAATATTATCAAATCATGCGCCTATTGCCACAGCTGTAGATATAGGTATTTTGAGAATACGCCTTAATGACCAATGGTTAACGATGGCTCTGATGGGCGGTTTTGCTAGAATAGGCAATAATGAGATCACTATTTTAGTAAATGATGCAGAGAAGGGTAGTGACATTGATCCACAAGAAGCACAACAAACTCTGAAAATAGCAGAAGCTAACTTGAATAAGGCTGAAGGCAAGAGACAAACAATTGAGGCAAATCTAGCTCTCAGACGAGCTAGGACACGAGTAGAGGCTATCAATATGATCTCGTAACAAGTTGGTGCAGCCGAATAATAAAAAAAGAAAAAAATAGAATAGAAGAGTAGGAAAAGATAGAAAATGACTATTACCAAAGATTTTCTTTCATATCCACAATCGACATCTAGGTATTGGTGGTGAACTCAAAAAATAAAAAAGGGTGAGTAGAAAAACTTATTAGATACCATGGATTCTGGTATCTAATAAGTTCTACCTATACCTTACCTACTATTGGATTTGAACCAATGACTCCTGCCGTATGAAAGCAATACTCTAACCACTGAGTTAAGTAGGTCATTTATCATCCCAAATAAAAAAATAGTACCTATCTATCAGATCAATGGATTATAAATGTAATCTTACTTATAAGCAATACCAACGCAATATCAATCAAAGAGATTGGATCGGGTAATATTCATCTTGACAAGAATTTATTTATCTAATATGATAAAATATGTATCAAAAGCACAAGGGCTATAGCTCAGTTAGGTAGAGCACCTCGTTTACACACGCGCCAATGTTTTTTCATAGGAGTCCGTCATGTAATTAAAAGAGTTGATCTTATTGAGAAATCGATGTCTTACTCCGGGAACAAAATAAGAGAACAATAGCCTGACAAAGGATTTAGACGTCAAATAGAATCCATAATGGATTTGAGATATTGATAAGGTGAATACGTAATCTATTCAATGCTAGGCATAATGAGTCTAGGGACCTCAAAAAAATTCTCTTTTCTTCCTATCTTATGAACTTTAAGGTGTATGAAGTTTCATTTCCTATTTGATATTTTTCTTTAAGTAGGTTGATAGAGAGTCCATTTAACTTAAGTTGATACAGGCCAGAAGCAGACCTACGTCAGGATAACCTTCTTCTTTGAAACACTTTGGTAGTGCTCTTAGATTTTAATCCAAATAATAAATCAGAGCACAGGGAGTCATTTCTTTTTCTTTCTGTAAAGAAAAAAGATGGTAGACTAACTGATATTTCTATCAGTTAATGAAAAAGCCCAATGCAAAAAAATGCACGTTGGGTCTTTAAAACACTTCAAATCATTTTGATAATAATCAGTTTGATCTGTTTTACCGAGAAGGTCTACGGTTCGAGTCCGTATAGCCCTAATATTCCTACGGATACTACTCAGATTGAGTATCTAATATCTGTCATTACGAATCTATTTTATATATATATAGTTTTATATATATAGTACTATACTATATAAAATATATATATATATATAGTACTATATATCTATATAGTATACTAAATACTCCATATTCATAGTAGTAATAGTACTACTATAAAGAAAAAAGAAAGACTTTTTTTTTTAGTAGTATAAAGAATGAATAAATTTATATTCAAATATTATTCTATATTATATTATTTTCTTATTATTCGATAGAATAGTATTAAAATACTAATATGAGTATTAGTATACTCAGATACTAGTCTCAATTTTATTAGAAATAATGTAAACTTAATACAAAGCATTTCTATTTAGATTAATGAATATTAATCTGATAATTTGAAAATCCCAATTCAAATCGACTAAGAATTCATACTAATTCGGTAAATTTCCCACATTCAATTCATAGGAGTTCATTTATGTTTTTGCTTTATGAATATGACATTTTTTGGACATTTCTAATAATATCGAGCTTAATTCCTATTTTGGCATTTCTAATTTCTGGAATTTTAGCTCCGATTAGCAAAGGGCCAGAAAAACTTTCTAGTTATGAATCAGGAATAGAACCAATGGGCGATGCTTGGTTACAATTTCAAATCCGTTATTATATGTTTGCTCTAGTTTTTGTTGTTTTTGATGTTGAAACGGTCTTTCTTTACCCATGGGCAATGAGTTTTGATGTATTGGGGGTATCCGTATTTATAGAAGCTTTAATCTTCGTGCTTATCCTAATTGTTGGTTCAGTTTATGCATGGCGAAAGGGAGCATTAGAATGGTCTTAATTCTTGAATATTTAGACAATTAAACAAAACATTGAGACAGTTATGAATTCCATTGAGTTTCCCTTACTTGATCAAAAAACCAAAAATTCAGTTATTTCTACTACATTAAATGATCTTTCAAATTGGTCAAGACTATCCAGTTTATGGCCGCTTCTCTATGGTACCAGTTGTTGCTTCATTGAATTTGCTTCATTAATAGGATCACGATTCGACTTTGATCGTTATGGACTGGTACCACGATCTAGTCCTAGGCAGGCAGACCTAATTTTAACAGCGGGCACGGTAACTATGAAAATGGCTCCTTCTTTAGTTCGATTATATGAGCAAATGCCCGAACCAAAATATGTTATTGCTATGGGAGCCTGTACAATTACAGGAGGTATGTTCAGTACCGATTCTTATAGTACTGTTCGGGGCGTGGATAAGCTAATTCCTGTGGATGTCTATTTGCCGGGCTGTCCACCTAAACCGGAGGCCGTTATAGATGCTATAACAAAACTTCGTAAGAAAATATCTCGAGAAATCTATGAAGATCAAATTCGTTCTCAACGAGAGAATAGGTGTTTTACTACCAACCACAAATTTCATGTTGGACGCAGTACTCATACCGGCAATTATAATCAAGGATTATTCTATCAACCATCATCGACTTCAGAGATACCCTCTGATACATTTTTCAAATATAAAAAAGTTCAGTATCCTCCCACGAATGAAAAAGTGAATTAGACAGGATACTTTTGTACAAAACAAAATACAATAAGAAATAGCAAGCAAGTCAATCTTCAAAAATCTCATCGTAATGTAAATAAATGGTAAATACTTATACCAAATACCAAACTTATACAAAAAAATGCAGGAGAAGTAAAAAAATGCAGGGTAATTTGTCTGCTTGGCTAGTCAAACATGGAATAGTTCATAGATCTTTGGGTTTCGATTACCAAGGAATAGAGACTTTACAAATAAAGCCCGAAGATTGGCATTCGATTGCTGTTATTATATATATATATGGTTACAATTATCTACGTTCCCAATGTGCCTATGATGTAGCACCAGGAGGACTGTTAGCTAGTGTCTATCATCTTACGAGAATAGAGTATAGTCTAGATCAACCAGAAGAGGTATGCATAAAAGTATTTGCCCCAAGGAAAAATCCCAGAATTCCTTCTATTTTCTGGGTTTGGAAAAGTGCGGATTTTCAAGAAAGGGAATCTTATGATATGTTAGGAATCTCTTATGATAATCATCCGCGTCTGAAACGTATTTTAATGCCCGAAAGTTGGATAGGATGGCCTTTGCGTAAAGATTATATCGCCCCCAATTTTTATGAAATACAAGATGCTCACTAAATGATAAAAATAAGAAAGTAATCCGCCCTTCGACAACCCCAGATTTTCAAGGAATATATGTACATTTTTTTATAGATTAGACAGAATAATTGAGGTTTCATTCATATCTTATATCTTATTATGGATGAGATAAATAATCAAATTCGGAAATTAAAGAAGAGAATAATATAGGGATTCATTGAGATTCTAAGATTTGAACAATACTTATTTCGGATGAGCCAATAGGATGAACTGAAAAAGTTCTGCATCATTAACTATGTAAGATGCACATCAACATCAATTATATATCCGGCTACGAAAAAGAAAAGTACGATCAAAGAAATGAAGAAAATAGAAATACCAAAGAAAACACAAAGAAATGGACCGGATTTATTTGTAATGTATCTGAGATGAATTTTGACTATTCCCACCTCTGAACTCCCCTAGATTAAACTTTTTGGTCTTTCAACCAACTAACTAATTTAACCATTTGAATATTGTTGAAATTGTTGAAATAGTAACATTCTTTTTGGAGAGCAGAAAAAAGAGAAACAAAATCGAATAATTCATTTACATACTGTATATACCTAGAATATACATGTATTCTTTCTTCATCTAGAAAGAGCATATCTCCGGACACCTAGATAAATTATGTAGGATGATCAAGACCACTAATAAAGATATATCTATTCCCAAATTCATTAAAATGAATATGGGAATAGATACTCATACAAATGAATCGCCGGGAACCAGATTTGAACTGGTGACACGAGGATTTTCAGTCCTCTGCTCTACCGGCTGAGCTATCCCGACCATTCTTGACGTACCATCCTCATTGTAAGAAATTACTTGAGTCTATGTCAACTAAATAAAAAAAAGACTTTGTAAGTTTCAGTAGTAGTAATGATTGTGTATTCTTAATTATTCATATGAGGATTCTTTGCTCAAAGATAAGATGTTCATTTGTACGTTTATCATATATAAAAAAATTCTACGTGTGTCAAATATATTCAACTACAAATTCCAACAAGACTTGTTCTTATAATAACAAAAAGAAAAATCCCACCCGGATCCTTTTGTGAAAGAATAGACTGAATAAGACACATAATGAATTTTCACGAATTTTCTTTTTCAAATAAAAAGAGGATATAGGATAAAAAATTAGAGAATAAAAAGGTCTTTTGGGGATAGAGGGACTTGAACCCTCACGATTTCTAAAGTCGACGGATTTTCCTCTTACTAAAAATTTCATTGGTGTCAGTATTGACATGTAGAATGGGACTCTATCTTTATTCTCGTCTGATTAATCAGTTCTTCAAAAGATCCATCAGACTATGCTGGAGTGACTGATTTGATCAATGAATATTCCATTTTTTCTTCAAGTTGTAATTGATTTGATTCACATCTTTCATTTGTGATAGAAATATTTACAAATAGAAGAATATAAGTTTGGAGTCTTCATTAATCAATTAAGATAGTATTTCAGTACATATATATATATATATAACATATATATAGATATATATGTTTATCCTTGATCCTTTCTTGAATCTTTCTAGAAGGATTCATTTCCTACTGCTAAAGGAAATGTAGTCAACTCCATTTGTTAGAACAGCTTCCATTGAGTCTCTGCACCTATCCTTTTTTGATTTTCACTTTCTGAACTTTTATTTGTTTGTTTTCGGAAAGCAGGATTTGGCTCAGGATTGCCCATTGTGAATTCCAGGGTTTCTCTGAATTTGAAAGTTTTCACTTGGTAAGTTTCCATACCAAGGCTCAATCCAATTAAGTCCGTAGCGTCTACCAATTTCGCCATATCCCCCCCCTTTTTTTTCTTTGAGATTGGGATCTCATTAGGATGTTTTTTCATTTGTATTATGAGAATGAAATGCCGGAACTGTTGAATTTATTAGATACCTATTCCCATATTGAAAAAAGTTTCCTTCTATTTGTTTGATTTTCTTTCATCTATATCGGATACCCATATTTGGTCGAATCAGAAATGATTCTATTATCTCTGTATTCGCAATTCAATAGAAAGATATATATACCACATATATATCTATTTTATCTGTCCGTCCTTCTATCATTTTTTGATAGAATTTAGAATACTCGAACGTTCGATTCTTTTTTTTTTTCTTCTTTTCCTTAGAGCGTACATATAAAGACCCTATATAACAAAACTAAAATCAAAAATCCATTTATTAATTTAGTAATTCGATAGAAATATCGACTTTCTAATTACTTATCAAATCTCTTTTGATAATCCATCCAATTTTTTAGAATTCTAATGTATAAATCTATACATTATGTATACATTATACATATTTCATCTTAGTTATAAGAATATATCTTGTAATATAAATTACTGTTTACTGTAATCTAATTATTCATTATTTAAAATTCTAAAAAAATTAGAATATTTTTCATATTTTTTAGAATAGTAAATAGTATTCTATATACTATTATTCTATATATATAGTAAAGATACTATTCTACATATTTTATATTATACTATTATTACATATATTATATTCTAATATATATA
>JAEIGA010001671.1_pt1 | contig 34980 bp, 35 predicted proteins | sample 9270691 | NCBI WGS metagenome assembly JAEIGA01 (sample SAMN17057246, study PRJNA624740) | gut metagenome | biome: biome; isolation source: fecal sample | host: Bos grunniens | place: China: Xizang | collected 2019
ACAATATGACTGACGATGATATAATAGGTGTGTTTGATTATAAAGATATAAAAGATTTAAATGATGACTGCCCATCACGTTCACAAGATTTTCTTGATAGATATAATATTAAATTAGGTTCGGCTGATTGTCTTGATAGAGTAAAACTTGGTGACGGTAAATATTTACTTGCTATTCTTAGAGGTGGCAAATTTGACAGAAGAGCCAAACGTCCTGAAGAAGAAATAAAAGACGGTGATTTTGAAAAGAGATATAAAAAACAAGAAAAACGTAGACGTAATAGACCAAACACATATCAAGACTATTATAAATGGGAAAATGAAAAAGCGGAAGACTTATTTAGAAATCCTTATTGGCGAAATAAAAGTGGAAGTTGGTCTGACCCTAAAAATTATAAAAGAGCAATGAACAACGTAAGAAATGGTAAACATTTTTGGGATAGCGATGAAAAATAAAATAAAAAACCAGCGTTTAACGCTGGTTTTTTTTATTCCTTAATATCATTTAAGGATTTAATCATTCTATCAAATTCTTCATTAATAATTAATGCTTTGTCTAAAATTGGCATTCTTTCAAAGACTGCTTTATTTTTTGTTTGTGCTTCTTTTAGAAAGAAATTTGTGTTTATTTTACCATTTTCAGTTAGTAAAGAACCTTTATTTCTTTTAGACTCCATAGGGATTTCGCCTTCAGCACCAGCAATTTCACCATTTTCATCAGCACCAACATCGCCCAATGCATCAACCTCTTCGCCCATTCCATTATCATCCATTGGCATATCTCCACCCATATCCATTGGGCCGCCACCGCCTCCCATTGGTGGGCCACCCATATCATCACCACCACCTTCTTGTGGTTGTTGGTCTTGATATTCTGCTCCTGGTTCTCCATAGATTCTATCAACATTATCAAACAAACCAGTTTTCTTAATAATTTGAGTTGTTTTTTCTAATTCAGCAGCCAATGCTTTTTCTAATCTGATTTCTTCTAAATTAGATTGAATATCTTTATCACTCCATTTCATTATTTCTTTCAATGCTCGTGTAGCTGACATAATTGGAATACCATTTCCAGGGTCTGCTACTGCATCTCTCATAGCACCAATTTTCTTTTGTATATTTTCAATTTCTAATTGTTCAGCTTGAGTTGATGGGTTATTCATTGATAATGAAAAATTAGTCAATTCATCATGGAATCCTAAAAGATACAAATGTATAGTTGCAACTTTAGTCATTTCCATTAAAAACGCTTGTTGAATGCGATTTACTCTACGTGTAAATCTAATATCCATTAATGCTAAATTTTTTCCATCACCAGCACCTTCTTCATAATTTAAAAATGTTTTAGGGATACCTAAAGCAGTAAAAAGTTTATTTTGAACAAACTTAATATCGTCCATTGCAGTCAAATTTTGTGCGGCTGCTAAAGTATCAATAGGTGTTGGAGCATTTTGGTCTCTAACAGGAATGAATATATCTTGGTCAACTGAAAGCAAATTCTTTCTTAAATCTACTTGTCCAGTCATAGGGTCAATAATTGGCGTTCTTTTAAAATTATTTGCGATTTCTTGCACATAACTTTGAACGTCAACATCATCAATTGCACCAACATAAATTTTATATACACGTCTTTCTATTGAACGTTCTAAACGATATATAAGCATCATATCTTCCATAAGACTTAACATTCTCCAATGTCTTCTTGCCTTATGTAAATAACTCATTCCATATGGTAAATAAAGTGAATCAGTTAATAATCTAAAATGTGCTATTTGCCAATTTCTAAATGGAACTTGTGAATTATTTTCACCGACCCAAACGAATTTGGTTTTCATATCATCTTCACTATTTTCTGAAGAATTATTAATTGAACTATAAGGATTAGAAACACCGTTTTCTAAACGTTCCATGCTATACACTGGAAGTTGTCTCCATCCTGTAACACCTAATTTATTATTAATGTTTAACAACATAAATTGATTACCATACTTACACATACCTCTAATTAACATAGGGGCAGTAACTTGTATATCTAATCTATTAATAAACAATTCTTCTAAGACATTTTTAATTCTATCAGAAGATGAATAAATATTAAGTAATTGATTCTTACTATTATTAATACAAGATTCTTCCGCTAAAATATCTAATGCAGCTCCAATTTCTGGAAATGAATCCATTAAATCTGCATCACGATACATTAATTTGATATTATTTAAACCAGCAAATGCTTGTACAGATAAATCAGAATTGGCTTTTAACCATCTTTGATTTAAATAAGCATTTTGTTGAAGTTCCTTTTTTGTTTTAAGGTAATCTTCTTTATTATCTGTTTTATAAATAATATTATCTCCATTAGACGCTGAAAAATCATATGTATTGTTATGAGATTGAGGTAATCCCCAATCCCCACTGATTGCTTTATCTAATTTTTGAAAAACAGTTAATTTTTGTTTTGCCATTTGAAAAAATATTTTATAAAATATATTAATTATTTCATTACTAATAAATAGTAAAATAAATAAAAATGAGCAAATCATTTGATTTGCTCATGTGTTTTTTTCTTAAATCTAATTGGTTTTATTTTTCAATGGATTTATGTTAACCTTAAATATTTAATATCTCATATAATCACATAATCTTTCTTGATTACCACTCTCATCAGTTACATAAGCAACTCCATCTTCGTCAAATTCAATTTCTAACCAATCAGTAACTTTTCCAGTGTGACTGTCTCTAAGTCTTGCGTTTTCACCTCTATCATCTACTTGCATTTCATAACCACCAAAATTAGATGTTCCTTTATATCCATGAGGTACAAAATCATTTTCCTTTAATATTTTACTCACAGATTCTTCAATGATTTTGTGTAAATCGCTTTCTGTTAATCTAATTAATTGTTTTGCCATATCTAATATTTTTTTATTATAAATATAAACATTTTTTATTTTCTACTTCCAAATAACCACATAAAATTACCATATTGTGAATTAAGTGATGTTTTATTTAAAGTTCGATTACTATAAAAAGGGGCTGCTTTTGGACGCATATCAATACTATTTGCTTGATTACGACTATTAAATCCACTATTCATAGTGTATGCACCCAACATTGCCGCATCTTTATTTTTAATATCTTGTAATTTATTAACAGTAAATTGCATAACAAATAAACCCATTGCAAGTGATGTTAACGTATCATCATGCGAACCTGCCATATGGTCCATGCGTCCAGTATCTCCTTTAAAAATCCAAGTATCTAATTCATTAATTACCCTATGAGAACGTATTTTAAATTCATTATTTCTTACCATTCCCGCAAAGTTTGCTAATACAGGGTATCTATTACCTTGAAAATGAAATCCTGGAAGTTTATTTGTGTAATCAAATTTATCCTTAGTTGAGTTTTGTATTGTATAAGTTTTTTGCGAAGCATCTTCATAATAAAGATTTTTATATCCCATATTAATCAATGTCAATAATAATGCATCTGCTTGTCCACCAGTAGCATCTGCGACCACATATGCGTTATTATACATAGTAGCATATTCAAATACCATACCACCAATATCATCACCTAAACGTCTTCCAACATATTCTGCAACTTGTTCGATAATAGGCATTCCATTTTCATCAATACCATCCATATCAATTATTTCAATTGCAGTTTTATCTTCACTAGTTCCTCTTGACGGGTCAACAGCACAAATATATCTATGTCCTTCAATTGGTGCTTTCCAAAACCATGTATCATCATTCATTGGGTCTTTTAAATCTTCAAGTGGTTCACGAACATTTAATGTTTCTTGCATTTCAATAAATTCAGGGGAAACAACGTTATTTGCAGAACCCATAAATGACACATCCAATTCTTGTGCAATTTTCATTGGGTCATTATTGAATGATTTACACATTTCTTGATACCAAGGGTTAGTTGGTTTCCAACCATCTTGTTCTAATTTTTTCCATTTTTCTTCGTTATAAGGTACAGTGCCACTCTCATCTAAAACTTCTTCTTTAATAATTTGTTTTTCACCAGTTTTTTCATCTTGTTTATACCATTGAAGAAATTTATTATAACGTAAATCTTGATACCATTTAAATTCAACTGCATTATAGTTATTTTCTTTTGCCAATGCTTGTCTGTATGTGTTATAATACAATTCATCCTTACCATTAGGGGTTGATACCATTATGATTTTACGTTTAGGGTTTGATGCTGATGCGGCTACAGCAGATGTATAAACAGCTAAACCGTTTTCAATGAAGGCAGCCTCGTCAAAAATTAAAATTGAAACAGCAGAAATACCACGAGCTGCATTTTCTCCACTTGAACGTGCATATACTTTGCATCCATTAAATAACTCTAATTCTGATTTACTATTTTTAACAAAAATATCTTTTTTATTTTTTTCTGATTTAGGGTCAGTTGAATAATAATCATCTCCCCAATACCATCTTGGTACTTGTAATAAAAATTCCCTAATTTTAGTTACCAATTGATTTGCCAAATCTAATTTGTTACCAATACATAAAACAGTTTCAGGAGTTTCAGGTGTTGCAAATACCATTTGAGCACAAACATATGCGCTTGATACTGTTGTAATACCGCATTGTCTATGTTTAATTGCAATACTTGCTGGATTTTCTGCAATGCTTTGCAAAAATACTTTTTGTCTTGGGAAAAGTGTAAAAGGTGTTGACCTTCCAGCACTTGCATTAAAAGTTGAAAGGTATTTCTCTATGAAGTATACTCTACTTGTATCCATTAAACTTCTCGCATAATCTATTTGTATTTGTTCATAATCTATCATACATATTTGTTTTATAATAAATATCTTATTTTAATGCAAAAAAAATTATTCATAATCTCTAATCGCTTTTAATACAGGAAACCTTAACATACCATCATTAGTATAACCAAAGAAACAAACTGTTGCTTTTTTACCAACAAGATTATATTTTTCAGCATAAATTTTTTCACACATTTCATCACTAAACGATAATGTTGCTTTACATATTTTATTATTTTTCAAAATAATAAAAGCATATTCTGCAACTCCATTTTTAGCTTTACCATCGCAGATTTCAAGAATTTCAAATTCGTCATCTAAAAATTGTTTGTATTTTAATAGATTTTTACTACGTTTATGCTCATAAATGGCATCTTTTCTCAATATAGCGCCTTCATATCCATTAGATATAAAATAATTGAAATTCTCTTCTACATCGTTTGAGCATGTTACTTCTCTCGTTTCTACAATATCAACAAAAGGAATATCAACAAATAATTCATTAATAATTTTATTTCGCTCACTAAATAATAAATTAGGGTTATTGTCATCCCACATATCATAAATGTTATATCTAACATATTTAATGATTTCCTTTTTATTATCTTCGTCAATTTTTTCTTTCTTTACTAATGACACAACCTTATTAAAATCATTATGTAATTCATGATTATACAATTCGCCATCTATGTGTAAAGAAGGATTGTTTTTTAATATCTCAAACAGCGATTCTTTAATGTGTTCAACAGTATAGAATTGATTATTTTTTCTACTAACTGCAATAATTGAATCATTTTCAAAATACATATTACAACGAATACCATCTAATTTAGGTTGACAAAATTTAATATCTTCTTTATATTCGCCATCATATGTTTGTGCCAACATAGGCGGATTAAATGATTTTTTATCAATGTCATTTATATCAACAACATAATTTTCAGATTTAATTTTCTTTTTCCAAATTGATATTGCTTCTTTTACAACTTGTTCTTCTATGGTAGTTTCGTTTTTCTTACCAATGTTTTTAGGAGTAACAATAATTTTTTCAGATTTAGTTATTATACCATTTACTTGACCATATTCACTCCAATAACCGTTTTCATCAGTAAAAATTTCCCATTGATTTATGCTACCATTAACGTTTCTTTTATACAATTTTTCTAACATAAATTATTTAACAAATTTTTTGTTAAATATATAAAAAAAAAGTGAGAAAAACAATTTCTCACTTATTTTTTTGTTGCAATAACACCGCATTCTTCTCCGTATTTATTTTTTATTGTACGAACATTAATATTTGGGTCTTGTGCTAACCTATTCCATAATTTTCCAATAGCATCATCATTTGTTGTAGATGCTCCATTTTCTGAATAAAAAGTCGCTGTTCGATTTTTATATAAGGATATTGCATTACCAAATAAATTTATAAATGCTTGATACAATTTAAATGCGATGCCTTTTTGTCTTAATTCTTGTGCTACGTGTATATGTAATTGATAATACATATTTTCACCAACATAAATAGTTTCAGCTCTAAAATAAACTAAATTGGTTGGTATTAATGTTTGATTTATTAATACATTTAATACCCACATATGTTTATTTGAAGAACCTATTAGTGGTAATTCGATTTCTTCCTCATCAAAATCTATATCAGTATAAGGTGTATTTACAAGAAGTTTAGTGTATAATTCAATATTATTTTTTTCTGAAGGTTCATCTAATTCTTCACTTGTAAAACAATCTTCTTCGATTATATCATCATCATATAATTCTTCTGGACTAAAATACGAATCGTTAATTAACGCTTCATTATCATTTTTATCTTGAATAAACAAATGAATATTAGTCATTTCATAATCTTTTTCAGCATCATTAATTAATTGTGCAATATATTCATTACCTTTTTTAGTTTTTGCAAGTATTTCTTGCATATTTTCATTAAATTCATCTACTGGTAACTCACAAATTAATGTAAAATAATAAGGCATAAATTTCGTATCATCAACTCCATTGCTTATAATATCCCACAAAGGAACACCCATACGTAAATCCCAAGGTTCTGCTAATAAGAAATCAGCTTGTTTAATAACGAAAAGTGCTTTCTTATTATCTTCTGGTAATCCATGGGAAGCAAATAATTCAAAAAAACCTCTAATAGTTTCAATCAATAAGAAAATAAAATTAGTACCTTGAGCATTAATGAAAGTTTTTTCACCTTCACGTCCTAACTCAACTTCAACAATTCCACCTTGTTTTGGATTTTTATCACTAATTTTTTCTTTTTTATTAAAAAGTAAATAATCATTGAGGGCAACAATATTTTTATAATATTGTGGTAATTCTGGGTTTAAATTTGCGAAATCATCAATATAAAAATCAATGATTTGAGAATAACGATAAGAAGCACCTTGTACAAGAGCATTAATGAATCTACGTTTTAAAATAACTTTATTAACATCAGAAATTTCGTTTAAGTCTTCAAATGCCCATTCGTTTTCATCATATTCTTCGGGTAATATACGCATTGATTTTTTAGGACTTACCTCATTAACCAATTCACACTCTAATTGAACAGTATCTCTTGGAATTGAGAATAATCTATTAATAACGTTTTTACAAAGATTAGTTAATTGTTCTTTAATTGGTTCTTCGATTTTTTGACATTCTACCAAATATTTTGATAATAAATTTTGAGCCTCACGTGGATTAATGTCTTCACCAAAAATTTCTTTCACATTTTTATCCACTTCAATCATTCTTTTTTTAATTATTTTATAATCAAATGGATAATCTTGTTCTGGAGGAAATGCTAAATTATTGCCTAATGATGTTTGATGCTTCGAAATATTTTTGAATAAAAAATTAGGTAATTTCATAATTTATTTTTTTAACATTTCTCTTATTTCTTTTTTTGAAAATGTAACACAACTTTCATTATAACTAACTCTAATTTTTGGATTTTTTAATTGCTTAAAATCTTGTCTCTTAGTTAATTGTTGTACTTTTTTAGATGCATCCATTTCATTATCCGCATGTATTTCCATTGCAATTGGGTCATTTGCTGGATTTCCATCATAATTTTTTGGGTCAATATCAAAACTACTTGCAGTAGGGTTTTCTTTTCTTGAATTAGTTAAATCAGTAGCAACTGAAGTAATGCTATTACTTGATGGCGTAACACTAGCAATGCTATCTGTGTTGTTATTACCTTCATTTAAATGAAGATTTTTCTTATTAAAAATTAATTTTGTCATATCACATTTTGTTTTATAATAAATATCCATAAATAAAAAAAAGTGGGAGAAAAACTCCCACTCTTATTTATCGTTTAGATGAAAAAGGATTATTTTTTAATTTTACTGCACGTTTATCATAACGCTCATCATCTCTTCCATCATTCATTACTGTATTTTGTTTACATTCTTCCATTGCCATATCATCGTCAACATTATCATCTACTGTTTCACCTTTTTGAATTTTCTTAACGATTTCGTTCTTTTCATCACTTGTCATATTTTTACCTGCTTGAGTTGCAATCATTCCAACAACATATTTATTCAAATCAGTATCAGGAGATTGTTGTTCATCATTATATGTTCTTAATGCTTGACTTAACTCACCAGCTAATCTTTGAATATTCTTTTTTGGGTCATCAGCAGTGCCTTCACCTTCCTTTGGTTCTTCAGTTCCACCATTGGCATCCATCATTGGGTCATCACCACCCATATTATTCATTGGCATTTCACCCATACCAATTGGTTCTTGTGGCATCATATCCATTGATTGATTTGGCAATTTTATAACGTGTTTTTCACTCAAATTTTTTTTTTCATGATACGTCTAATAGATTCAGCTATTGCATTTTCAATTGCTTTTGGGTCAATCTCAAAAGGAGCCCCATCACCAATTTCTTTACCAAATACATCATCATTTTCAACAGAATCGTCATTCATATCATAATAACCTTCTTTTTCTTGATGAGCATTGTCGGGTAATTCCATAGGTTCTTTTGAATATGCTGGGTGCTTACCGAAATAATCCATTTCTTCTTCCTTTAACATTGCTTTACGGAAACTTTTTGATTCAAATACTTCGAATTCATCATCGTCTTCAACGTCCATATCATCTTCTGCACTGATTTCTTCGCCATCAACTTCAGGTTCTTCCATATCCATTTCAGCATCACCTTCTAAAAAGTCATCTTCAACTTCTTCTTCAGCACTTTCCTCATCATCATAAAGTTCGTCATCATCAAATGTGCTAACACCTACTTTATCAGCGATTTTTGCAAGTAATTCTTCAATTGCAGAAAGTCTTGTCTCCATATCGCCATCGAATTCATCTTCTTCAGCAGCTTCGTCAGCCATATCATCTAAATCACTTTCAAAATCAACATCATCAGAATCAACCATTTCTTCATCATCAACGAATTCATCTTCAACTTCTTCTTCACTAGCAAAGTCATCTTCCATAGGTTCTTCTTCAACGTCCATATCATCTTCAGTTACCATAGGTTCTTCTTCCATTTCGTATTCTTCTTGCAATTCTGCTTTTTCTTCAAAAGGAGCATCATCACCTACTTCACCTACGCCAACAGCAGGAGAGTTTTGGTTTTCGCCTTGCGCATGCATAGCAACGCCTTCTTCTACTGTTCCATTTTCCATTTCTTTTTCAGAATTAGGAGCTTCAGTGAAAGGAGCGTCATCGCCTACTTCAGTACCACTTGTAGTATCTAAATAATCAGCATCATCATTCCATCCCAAAACTTGTTCACCTTCCATTACTGGTTTGCACTCTTTCTTACCATTTGTTTTTTGAGTTGCAGATGTTTCTCCACAAGTTTTTTCAGTAAATGGGTCTCCACCTTGTCCAGTTGGTTCACCTTTGCCATCTGATTTTTTAGCAATGTTATTCTTTTGAGTATCAGCGCATTCTTTATCAACTTTGCAACATTCTGCTTCAGTCAAATCAACAGTGTAATTTTTCTTTTCTTGAATCATTACAGTGTTGCCCATAATTTGACGTTGACGAGCAATTTCTTTACGCATCTTATCAGTTGCTTCTACTGTCAACATTTCCTTACGGTCAGGATTCCAAGATTCAATAACAATGCTTTCTTTTTTACTTGATGCTTCATTAATTGAATGCATTTTCATTTCAAAATTCTTAAGAGCATTTGCATAACTTGTATATTCGTGGTCTTTACGGTTTCTAAAACCACCAATATAATCAAAATTTTCTTTCAAAACATTTTCAGTTTTATCAGATACCTTAATATAAAATTTAGCACCTTCACGAACAATTCCATACATTTTACCATCTGCTCCTACACGTTTGTACTCAATATCACTGTATTGAGATTTGCTTTCGGTTTGCAAGCCATAATTCATCATGGCTTTCATTCTTGAGATTTGATTATCAAATTTGTTCATAATAATATTATTATTTCTTTTTTAGTACATTTTCATTTTAAATAAAGCCAAAGGCTTAGTATATATTGGGCCAAATGGTTTTCCATCCTTTAATAAACGACAATTACAAAATTTCTTACCAATTAAATTTTCTAATGAAACAATTTCATAAACAATATAATCTTTTCCATTTTCGATGTTGGTCATAATAACTCCTTCTCTTTCAAGCAATTTCTCTAAAGAATACATGGCGCTATCAACCTTTACCTTTAATGGATGTTTAGAATGTAAATTCTCATTTATTACGTTCCCAATCAAATATGAAAAATTTTTTTCATTTAAAATAATTTTCATAATTAGAAACTATTTTATTAATAAATAGTTAAAAGTAATAAAAAACATAGTTTTTTTATCTTACTCTTAAAAAATATTTATTCATTGTTTCTAAAATTTTGCGAACTTCTTCAATATTTAAACCATATTTGTCAATTAATTCTTTAATTTTATCACCAAGTTCTGCTTTAGCTTCTTGAATTTCACCTGCTCTATCGTATTCTCTTACTTTTTCATCATTACTCATATATTCTCTAATTACATTAGAAACAATACCTTTAAGTTCTTTTTCATTAATTTGCTTTTTCATATTATAAACTATTTTTTTTATCGTAAACTTTATTTTTCAATTCCCATAATTTATCTAAATATCCTGTTCGTCTACATATCTTATATATAATATTACCAACAGACATTTCGCCTTTAGATTTTAAACCATTTTGTCTAATTTTTTTTAAAGTATCTAACATCTTATCAATCTTATAACTTAATTTATCTAACGATACACTATCATATGGTAAATTAAATTCGTTTTCTAATTCTTCTATTTTAGTTAATGCGATTGATGCTAAATATTTAATTTTTTTCTCTTTAATAGAAGATAACACTTGTATTTTATTCACAAATGGTTTCTTTATCCATTCATTCTTTTCTAAACTATAAATACCATCTCTTACAGAATCATTGTCAATATCTTCAACAAAAAGTTCAACAGCAAAACCATAAATATTCAATTCTTGATGTGATTCATTCCATTCATTCTTTTTTGCATTGAAATATTCTTGTACAAATTGTTTTTTATCACTTATTTCAGAAAAATCAATCACAATATGCAAATCAACATCTGAATATGATGACCAATTATAATTACATAAAGAACCAGTTAAAATAATATCAATTGGTTTAATCCAAGATATTCCTAATGTTTCAATAAAATCATCAGCAATATCAAGCAATTTCAATCTTACACGACTATTTAATTTGTCTTCTGAATCCCATAAATCTTGCTGTAATGATGTTTGTTTTTCAAATGAAGACATATCAACATCATTTTGATTGTATTCAAAATTACAATTTTCATAAAGATATTCATCTGTATTCTCTTTTAAAAGAGATAATTTATTTTCTTTTAAATAAATGTGTTTCATAAAAATAAATATATAATAATAAATATTATAAAAACAAAAAAGAGACTCAAACGAGTCTCTTTCTTTTATTAACAATCTATAATAAAATCAGATAGATTAATTAAATCTTCTGTTGGTATTTTATATACAATATCTTGTCTTCTCCATCTCTGATAAGGCGTATAACAATTCTTAGGGTTACTATATACTAATGGTTTACCCAAAACTCTATATTCACTCCAATTCTGTAATACAGATGTTTTAACAAAAATAATTTGTGTTAATGTTCTGAATGCAATATATGTAGCACTGCCATATATCCATCCTTTTTTACCGTTAACATTTTGTATTTCTATCCAATGAATTGTATCATCAACTTCTTTATCTTGTCTGTTTTTCTTTTTCACGCCTTTAACATCAATACCAATTCTACCTTTTTTTGGACTATTCCACCAAAAGTCAATATGTTGATGCATGTCCTCTTCACGAGAAGATTTTTCACACGTTCCACCTAAAGTATGGGTAATTGCTTCCATTACAAATGTTTCATCAATTAAACCATTCTTATACATTTCGCTAATGGTTTCATTTAATTTTCTTCTAACCATTATAAACCGACATTTAACTCATATTTAATAGATGCGTCTGGATAATAATCTTCAATTATAAAGTCTTCATATTTGAAATCATTAATATCTGTTACCTTTCTATTAAATTTTAATTTAGGTATTATCTCACTACCATTACGAGATAATTGTTCTTTTGCCCCTTCAATGTGATTTGTATACACATGAACATCACCACCATTATAAACTAATTCTCCAGGAATCATATTACACACTTCGCACAACATATATGTCAACATTGCATATTGTGCAATATTATATGGATTACCACAACAAAAATCGTTTGAACGCATTGTAAAAGAACAACTCAATGTATATCTTGGCACATTCAATTCATCCATTTTTTCATGTGTTGTACTCTTCCATTCATCATATTCTCCATTACTATGTTCACATAACCACGCCAATCTTTCAATTGGTTGGAGTTCTTCAGTATAAAATTGAAACAAAATATGACAAGGTGGCAATGCAACTTCATCTAACACATCAGGATTAAATGCAACGCACATCATTCTTCTGTCATTAGGGTTGTTTTTTAACTTATCTACAATATTTTGTATTTGGTCAAAACCACTATTACCATAATTTCTCCATTGTTTACCATATACTGGTCCTAAATCACCATATGTATATTCTTTTTCACCAAATTTATGTGTTGAGCCTAATAAAACAAATTTTAAAAAAGTTTCCTTATTATAAGGAATTTCTTCATATTCTTTACTTAAAGTACAGTACCATCTATAAGCATCATCATCCCAAATATGAACATTGTTTTCAACTAAATACTTGATATTAGTTTCTCCATTTAAAAACCATAAAAGTTCATGTATAATACCTTTATAAAACACTCTTTTTGTTGTTAATAATGGCAATCCTTCTTGAAGATTGAATCGCATTGACTTACCAAATAAAGAAATGGTTTCACCAGCACGACTTTGCTTATATCTACCATAATCTAAAATTTCTTTTAATAAATAACAATACTCTCTATCAACTTTATTCATTATTTTTTTCTTTTTTTAAAATTATTTTTTTCATTTCATTAACAAAATCTTTTAAAGAATTTCGTAACAATTGGTTTTCTGCTCTTAAATTATTGATTTCAGTTTGCATATCAGATATATGCCTTTTCATTTTTTTAATATCGTCTCCTATTTCATCTCGCACAGAAATTGCACCGTCATATTTCACAGTTGTGACAGCAAAGTTTTCTGGTATATAATATGATAATGCTGTCGTACCTTGGGGATTTGTTGTTGCTATAGTATAATCTCCCCAATTAATGTTGTATATTTGGTCTTCATTCATATTAATTATATGTTTTTTAAAATATTATTAAAATTATCATCATTGATTATAAAATCACCTTCATTCTCCAAACAAATTTTATTAGGCGTTTCATCATTTTTAACACTTTCAAGAAAATGCTCAAAATGTAAAGTCATTAATTCAATAAAAGAACCTTCATTCCCTCTTCTTTCGTATAATCTAATCATTTCTTCCTTACGTTCAATACTTGGGTAATAAAGCAAATAATCAATACCTTCCTCTTGAAGAGATTTTCTTACTTTTTCATGTGATGAAACAAAAATAATATCAACTTTTCCAATTTCATCTTTTATTTTTTGTACATAATTTTTAGGGAATTCTTTTTTATCAAAAAATGAACTTTCCAAATCTAATACATTATATCTACCTTTTAACTTAACATATGCTGTAGTTTTTCCGCAACCTGGAAAAGCACATATAATATAGGTCTTTTTTTCTTCCACTTGGTTTTCCATTCTTTCAATTACTTTATTATACTCTTCAACTAACAAATTAATATCTGTGTTACCAAGTTTTTCATATTCATATTGTTTTAATAACCTATGAAGACTTTTTCCTTGTGATGAACTTTCTCTGAATAATAGATAATCGTTTACATTCACATCTTTATAAAGATAAGTGCTTCCATTTTTAAAAACAACTTTTACGCTTTTTAAAGCATTCTCTTTATCGTCACATTCACTGTAAAATACTGTAGAACTATCATACCATGCTTTATCTACATTATTTTCATAAATACAAATCTTTTTTCCCATATTTTTTTAAAATTATAAATTAATACTGGAGCAAAGATATAAAAAAATGTTAATAAAAACAAATTTTAAAGTGAAAAATACTTGACAAAACCAGTAAAAAAAATATATTTTATAAAAAATAAAATAACAAATTTAGAAAATATAATGGGAAAAATCGAACAAAAATTTTCATCTGAATTACAAAATTTGTTTTCATACATTGTAGATGTATTAAATCTTGAATATCCGACTAAAAAAATTAGCGTTGACTATATGATTGTGGCTATTCTTGATAATAAAAAATCACACGCATATGCGTTGTTGAATAATTGCTTAATGACATCAAGCATCAATGAATTAAGAAACATTTATGGTGAAAAATTAAAAAACAATTCATCTCCTCAATTTTATAAAAGCAAAGAAAATGAAATTCAATTTGATGAGGAAATGGAAAAAATTTTCCAATTAGCACAACATGAATATGAAGATATGGGTTCTCCTTATATTGGAAGTGAACATATCTTATTAGCAATATTAAATCAAGAAGCTAATAACAATATTGTGGAAATTTTTAAAAATGTAGGTGTTGATTATTATTTCATTAAAAATAAATGTAATGATAAAAATAATAAAAATAACATTAATGAACCTAAATTTACAAAACCAAATGCTTTGTCTCAATTAAAAAGCAATGTTAATGCTAAAGCAGTTAATAACACAAAAACTCCTTTCATTGAACAATACACTATCAATCTTAACCAAATGGCAAAAAAAGGCGAAATTGATGAATTAATTGGAAGAGAAAAAGAAATAGAACAAATTGTCAAAGTATTGGCAAGAAGAAAAAAGAACAATGTTATTCTTGTTGGTAAAAGTGGTGTTGGTAAAACACAAATCGTTTATGGCATCGCAAATCTTATTAATCAAAATAGGGTTCCAGAAATTTTGCAAGGAAAAGAACTTGTAATGATTAATATTACTGCTTTAGTAAGTGGTACTCACTTTAGAGGTATGTTTGAAGAACGTGTAAATGGGTTGTTTGAAGAATTGAAACAAAGTAACAAATATATTTTGTTTATTGATGATATGCAAACAGTTCTTAAAAGTTCAAATAAAGACAAAGATACTGATATTTCTTCAATGATTGGTAATGTATTAAGCGAAGGTCATGTTAGAGTTATAGGTACTGTTAATTTTAAAGATTATAGAAATGCTATTGAAAGTAATACTTCAATCGCTAGAAAATTACAAAAACTTATTGTTGAACCTACAACTATTGAAGAAACAATACAAATTTTAGAAAAAAATAAATCTTACTATGAAGAACACCATAAAGTAAGATATAGCACTAAAGTAATTGAAACTTGCGTTAAATTGTCTGATAGATATGTTACAGAACGTAGTTTACCAGATTCTGCTTTTGACGTGTTGGATTTAAGTGGCGCAAAGACTTGTTTAACGAGAAGAGAAACTGATGATATTTTAGAGCATCGTAAACAATTAGAATTGTTAAACATTGAAAAAAATGATGCTTTAAATAACGGTAATTTTGAATTTATTGATTCTATCGAAGAACGAGAAAATTTCCATAAAAGAGAAATTGCTAATTTAAAACGACAAATTGAAGAGAACAATGAAACTTTATATTTGAATATTACAGAAGAAAATATAATGTCAACCATTTCTGAAATGACAAATGTTCCAATTGATAAATTACAAACTAATGATAAAGAAAATATTGCCAATATTGACAATATTCTTAAAGAACACATTATTGGGCAAGATGAAGCAATTGATAAAGTTTGTCGAATCATCAAACGTAATAAAGTTGGTTTGGGTAACAAAGCAAAAACACGAGGAAATTTGTTATTAATTGGTAAATCAGGAACTGGTAAAACTTTATTAGCAAAAAAAATCGCAGAAAAAATTTATGGTAGTGAAAACGATTTAATTAGAATTGATATGTCAGAATTCTCTGAAAAATCAAGCGTTGCAAAATTAACGGGTGCAGCTCCAGGATATATTGGATATGAAAACGGTGGACAATTAACTGAAGCCATTAAGCATAAACAACATTGTGTATTGCTTTTAGATGAAATTGAAAAGGCAGATAAAGAGGTTTATAATCTTTTCTTACAATTATTTGATGAAGGAAGATTAACTGACAGTAGTGGACAAATCGTTAATTTTAAAAATGTTTTAGTGCTTATGACATCTAATGTGGGCACAAAACAAGCATCAGAAATGGGTAAGGGTATTGGTTTTACAGATGATAATGGTACACATGAAAAAAGTATTGTTGAAAAAACATTGAAAAAAACATTTACTCCAGAATTTTTAAATAGATTAGACCAAATTGTTTATTTTAATTCACTTTCTGATGATAATCTTAAAAATATTGTTAAAATTGAGTTGAAAAAATTCATAAATAGATTGAATGAAATTGAATATAATTTCAAATACGATGATGAAGTTATTGATTATTTACACTCATTAGCAATAAAAGAAAAAGAATATGGTGCAAGACCAATTCTTAGACTTATCCAAAATCATATTGAAGATGAAGTGACTGATTTAATGCTTCAAAATGATTATGAAACTAACTACACCTTTAACGCAAAAATCGAAAATGGCAAATTACAAATTAACTAATAAAAATAAAAACCTTAATTGGAAACTTATTGAAGATATTAATTGGGGTTATTTAATTAAGCAATTCCCTCAACGACCTTATGATTATGTAGGAGAATTTTGCACAGAAAATTATACTCTTAGAGAAACTATTTTATTGCAAAATTTTGTAGTTGAAAAACGCAAAGAATTACAAAAAGCATTAAAAGATAAAATCAAAGACATTGGTGATGATAGTTTTTGGGATTTATGTTCACATATCGTTGGGTTAGGTGAAAGCGTATATAATTTATGCCTTAAATACCCAGAAATAGCACGAATTTTAGTTGATGATAAAGTTGAAAATTTTGAATACGGTTTTACAAAAGCTGTTTATGATTTACAAGAAAATAATGTTGAATAATAAAAAAAGAGGGGCAATGCCCCTCTTTTTTATTTAACTGTTTGTTCGTACATCGTATATAACATCATGTCTAATACCATCATTATAACGAACATCCGCATTTAATATTACAACTGCTGAACCACAATATACTAAACCGTTATCAATACTAAAATCATTATTATACTTACTATTCACATATTCTTCCCAAGTAGAATCATATTCACAAATGTAAGTGCGCATTTCATTACTATATAATCTAATTGTAAATTTAGAGAATTCATTACCTTCAATAACTTCATCCCAATTTGTTGGAATGCCATTAACCCCATTTGTTAATGATGTCATCAATGCGTGTTTTGTAAAAGTACCATTATTTGCCACATAATTAACCCAATTCAACATACAATTTTCAGCGCTTATATCAAGTGCCATCATTTTAATGTCAATTAAAGATACACATCCTTCAAACATAGACTCATAACACTCCTTTGATAATTTTGGTGCATTTAATGTTGGCGCTTGAATTAAAGATTTACAACCACTAAACATATATCTATAACATGCTTGTGTTAACTCTATTGCTGGTAAAATTAAATTTTTTGCTGACACGATATTACTATGTGCGAATAAATATTGAAATTCCCCACCAAAAGAAGAAGATGAAAAAGATTTTTTACCTATAAAATCATCGCCATAAATTAATGACATTATATTCCCTTCTGCATTAAATTTTTGTAAATTAAATATTGATGAGCACATATCACTACTATAATTACCATTCCCTTTAAATTTTATTTTGTCAAATTTTTTTATTGGAAATGAAACAGCATCAGTTATCTCAACCCACTCTTCATTATTTAAAGAATAATACATATATCCTACATTAATTGGTTTACAAACATTAAAATTACTGTCTTCTAACGCCGCAATTGTAAAATATTCATTTTCATAATCAACATAATCTTCAAATACTACTTCTTTTGTTTTACGAATTAAAACCACAGATGGGTTTTGCATGATTGTATATTTGTTTAAATAATACTCTTCTTGAGAGTTAAATTTATAGATGTATCTTTTTCTATCCATATTATCCATAATTATTTGTTTTTTTATAATAAATACTAAACATAATCTTCTACAGCCCATCCTTGTGGAATACCATTAATTCCTTTTGGTAATGAAGTCATTTCTTTATGCTTAATAAATGTACCACTTGAAGAAACACCACTTACCCATTTAATCAAACAATCACTTGCACTTATCTCAAGTGCTAACATTTCAATATGATTTAATTTACTACAATCATAAAACATATATGAATAACAACCTACTGCTAATGTTGTTGCTAGCAACTGAGGTGCTTCTGTTAATGAAGTACAACCATAAAACATACGCTCATAACAATATTTTGTTATTGTTGTTGCTGGTAACTGCGGTGCTTTTGTTAAACTTATGCATCCAATAAACATACCACTATAACAACTATTTGCTAATGTTGTTGCTGGCAACTGAGGTGCTTCTGTTAATTTTTTACAATTCTTGAACATATCAGAATAGCATGCCTTTGTAAATGTTGTACACGGTAAATAACATTTGCCATTTTTATTTTTAGGTAATATTTTTTCTAAATCAGAATAAGTTACATTTGTACCATAAAATAACCCTTTCAAACCACCACTATCAACAACTTCAACATTTGAAAAATCAATATTACTACAATCTGGTAAAACATTAGTGCCTTCAAACATTGCATTATAACAATTATCTGCTAATGTTGTTGCTGGTAACTGAGGAGCTTTTGTTAAACTCGTACAACCTCTAAACATTCCACTATAACAACTACTTGCTAATGTTGTTGCAGGTAACTCTGGTGTTTCTATTAATTTTGTACTTACGAACATTCTAGTATAACAACCACTTGCTAATGTTGTTGCAGGTAACTGAGGCGCTTTTGTTAAACTCGTACAACGATAAAACATATCCATATAGCAACCTCTTGCTAATGTTGTTGCAAGTAACTCTGGAGCTTCTGTTAAACTTGTACAACCATCAAACATATAATTGTAACAATAATCTGCTAATGTTGTTGCAGGTAATTGTGGTGCTTTTGTTATTGAAGTACAATCATAGAACATCATATAATAACAATTAATAGTTAATATTGTTGCTGGCAATATTGATGGTACTTTTGTTAAACTTGTACATTTATAGAACATTTCACGATAACATTCATTTGCTAACGTTGTTGCTAATAATTGCGGTGTTTCTGTCAAATTTGTACAATAAGCGAACATTCCCATACAACAACCATTTGCTAATGTCGTTGCATATAATTCTGGCGCTTCAGTTAAACTTGTACAATCACGAAACATCATATAATAACAATTACTAGCTAATGTTGTGGCTGGTAATTCTGGTACTCTTATTAAATTACTACATCCATTAAACATACTACGATAACAATTATCATATAATGTTGTTGCTTGCAATATTAAATTTTCAGCATCAATTAAAGTTGAACATTTATAAAATAAACTATAAAACGCTTTATCACGTCCTTCTAAACTAAATTTATTTTCAAAATCATCACCAAACAATAATGACATCACATTACCATACACATTAAAAGGTATTGGAATGTTAAATAATGAATTATTTTTTTCATTTTCAAATTTTGTACATACACAATTTATTTCTATTTCATCATTTGAAGCAACATTTAACGTAACATCTTCATTAGTTTCTACCCATTCATTTTTATTAATACGATACTTATACGAAATAGTATCTTTAGGTATTAACAAATTAATTGTTCCATTTTCCAACACATTAATTGTAAAATATTCTTTTGAATAATCAATAATATCTTCAAATATGACTTCATCTATATCATCAATAAAAACAACATATGGTCTTGTTCTAATACTTTTTTTTGTGTTTTCATAATCATGTTGATTTGAAAATTTATAAATAAATTTTTTTCTTTCCATATGATTAATTGCAATTAATTTTACAATAAATATTTATTTTCAATATTTTTTTTAAAAAACATTTTTAAATGTTAAAAAAAAGTTGTATATTTGCATTTTGAAATATTTATATTTAAATGCTTAAATGAAAAATGAAAAAAATAATTATATCTGAACGTTTAGAACGACTTTTATTTCAAACAATTCTAAATGAAGAAATTGCTTATATGGGAGACAAAGAAGATATTGTTGTAAAATGGTTAGATGAACATTTTAAACCAATGGAAAACGAAACTTCTGATGACATGGGTCTTCCTAAAATTGAAAAAATTGTTGGTATATTAGATTCAAAAAAAGAAAAAATAATTAAACTGATTTCATTGGAAAGAGTGTATTTTATGTTACAAACTAAATTTCAGCGAATACTTCAAGATACAAAAGAGAGAGATGAATTTTTGTGGAAGACATTAAATAAATGGTATAAATAATGATAAAAAGTTTTTTAACAATTTTATTTTGTACGTCTATAATTTCACCTAATGAAACAATAGACACACAACCTTGGGAAGAGGTGATTGAAGCAATCATTAAAATTGAATCAAATGGGAATCTTAAAGCAGTTAGTCCAAGCGGAAAACATGTCGGGCCAATGCAAATAGCAAAAATTGTGGTTGATGATTGCAATGAATACCTACGAATGCTTAAAAAAGACAAAAGATACACATATGAAGATAGGTGGGATTTACAAAAATCTAAAGAAATGTTTGTCTTAATTCAAATGCGTTATAACAAAACAAATGATGTTGAAAAAGCCGCACGTATTTGGAATGGCGGTTGCGGTTATAGCAAAAAAGCAACAGATGGGTATTATATGAAATTTTTGAGGCATTATAAAAAAAGGAGCAAATAAAATTGCTCCTTTTTTATTTTTTATTTATTAATATTTTTATTATAATTTATTTAATATTATTATTTTATAATAATTATACTAGTTATTATATATAATATATAAAAAAAAGAAAAATATATAAAAAGAAAAAAAGATATTTTTCTTTTAACTAATATTTATTAGAAAACATTAAAAAATAATGAAAATAACAAACGAAATAAAAGACCTTTTTCACCAAGTATTAGTAAAGTTAGGTCATCCAGTTAGACCGATTCAATTGGATGAAAATCAATTATGCGCTTTATTAGAAATTGTAATTGGAGATTATTCAGAAAAAGTACAAAATTGGATTATTCAATCTAATTGGTTAAACATGCAAGGCAAAGAGATAGGATTATTAAGAAATCCTCAAGAATTAGCTTTTGCCTTTTCTTCAAAACGTTTAGATTTTTCTAAAGATTTCTCATATTGGTTCAGTAAAGAAGTTGGATTGCAACAAAGAGGTAATTTTGAACTTAAAAAAGATTTTATACAAATTGAAAAAGGTAAGCAATGTTACATCATTCCAAGTGGCAGAGAAATAAATAAAGTATTATATGTAAGTCCCTCAACATCTAAGGCTGCGTTATATGGCAACTTAGGCACTTTAGATACGGGTATCGCTGGTGGATTTGGACAATATGGTAATATGGGTAATGGAATGGGTATTACTGGATTCTATGTTGGTAGTGCATATGACACTGCTTTATTAGCAACTGATTTAAAATATAAGAATTCATTATTAAGAGGTGATTTAACATATAAAGTTACTGCTGGTCCAAATGGTACTCATATTTTACATCTATTGTCAACTCCAGGTTCAAAAAATATGATGGGAGGAGTGGCTGCTGATGATACTTGGGGTTGGAATAATTATGCTAACTGTTATGTATGGTATACATATTATGATGTAACTGATGAAAATATTGATGATTGTCGTTTAGAAAATGCAAATGATATTTTAATTACACCCGAGCAAGTACCATTAGATAAAATGCATTATGAATATTTTAATGATGCAACTAAACAAACAATACGTCAATTATTAGTCGCTGAAGCAATGATAACATTAGGTATTATTAGAGGTACAAATAGTGGTGTTGTTAAGATTCCAAATGCAGAACTTCAATTAGATTATAATATGTTATTAGATTTAGGTAAAACTGATAAAGAACGTATTTATACTGAATTGAAAGAACGTTTAGAATCAATGTTGCCTTGGAATGTCATGAAAAATAATGCAGAAATGTTAGATAGTTTAATTAATGTATTAAATAAAAAACCTATGGGATTCTATTTCATTTAAAACATAAATTCTTTTTTTTAACAATTTTTAATGGAAACTATTTGTTAGTTTCCTTTTTTTTATGTATTTTTGCACCATAAAACAAAAAAATGAAATGAATAATAATATGGAAATAGTAATTGATGCATTATTTTCTATAACAGATTTGGATGCGTATGAACTTCATATCATAAAACCGAATGAAGAACGAAAACATATTAGTCATTTTAAAAGACCTATATATGTTGGCGATATTGTTAGTTTATCACAAGATGATAATGGTTTTACTGTTATAACTATTGATGAAGATGGTGAACGAAAAAAAATTAGAGCTTTTGAAACTATTGAGGAAATCCAAATAGTGATGAACAAAATGGAAATTTTAAATCGTGATGAAAGCATTTTTAATTTTTTAAACCAAAAATTAGAAAATTTAAATAAAAAAAGTCCAAAAAAAATTGGAAATATAAAAAAATAATTATACATTTGCATCGTTAAAAAAAATGTCTGACTACCATCAATATAAAGATGTTAAAGTTTTGACATTAATATAAATAAAAAAAACATTTTTAAACTAAAAAAAAAAAAGAATTTATGAAAGTAGAAAAAACAAATCTTGGTGGTGGTCTTTATCGTCTTGACTTGGTACGTACTGCTTGTTGGGAAAACCTTGATGTTGTACCACAGCACGTTAAGGATAGTATTATGAAGGACGTTATCACTCGTGAAAAGAATGGATGTGTTAAAACACAACCTAGTAATTGGAATCGTTGCTGTGCAGATGTACGTCCTTGTGGATGGAATCGTCCTACAGTAGACAAGTTTGAACCTAAGAAGCGTTCATATGCAGAGTTGGATGCTCTTCGCAGACATGGTGAACCCGATGGTATTGACATTCATGTAGACCGTCCTTTGCGTGAGAATTTTGGTTCTCTTGATTCTTGGGCACGTGCGATGGCAAAGTATCGTACACTTGAGGATGTTGCGAAGGATTGCGATTGGGAATGCCGTGAACCTATGAAGGGTACTGATTTTTATCACTCTCCTTTTGTAAAGACCTCTAGAGTTGAGGAAAGTTGGGTGGATGACAATTGTTGGTTTGATGACGATGAAGATGACGATTTTGAGGAATGGTCATGCCTTTTTGGTCGTTATTAATTGACAAAAAAAATAACTAACCCATTATTTTGGGTTAGTTATTACAAAAAAAATCTTTTTAACACTTTTTAAGAAAAAATATTTTGATAGTTTTAAAAAAAGTTGTATCTTTGCACTGTCAAAATAAAACAATATAGTAGTAATTTAAAAAAATTAAAAAAATGAACATGAGACGTGAAGAAATGTCACAGATTGTGACTGACGTAAAGAATCGCATTGGTGCAGATGTATCAAATCAGTTGTCAAACTTTTTTGCCACACATGGCGTAAGTTTGGATGAGTTTTGCACATTCACTGATGTAAATCGTGATGAAGTACGCAGAATTTTGGGTGGTAATAACAACATTTCACTTGACGCTTTTGTTAAGATTATGGTTGCAACTGGTAATGCGATTGAAATCAAGTCAATCATGCCCAAGAGTAATGGTAATGGACGTGTAAATCGTATGCGCCGTCCTACAATGCCTATGCCCCATATGGGTGAAATGCCTATGCCTCGCATGGGTGAGATGCCTATGGATGGACATATGCGCCGTATACCTTTTGGTGGTATTACGCATAATCGTCCACGTCCTTGGGAGAACACTACAGAGGCACGTGAAATGCCCCCTATGTTTGAATCTCCTCAAACTGAAACACGTAACGATAGTGCTGTAGGGCAGTCAGCAAACTCTCTTCATAGTAAGTCACGTGAGGAGCTTGTTGATATGGTGTGCAATCTTGGTCTTGACAATGAAATTGATTTGCGTAGAGCGACACGTAGCGCATTGATTAATTTCTTGGCACTCAATATTGGTGAAAACACACCAATGTCTACTGAGATGCCTCTCCCTTCAATGGAAAACGTGGCCAATTCACGTCCTGCTTCAGATAGAAACGCTGATGCAACAGATTTGTCACGAGTTATGGAAAAGATTCATAGTTTGATGACATCAAATCCTCAATTGAAGGAAAACCTTACTCGTCTTTTTGGCGAGTAAAAACCTAACTTTGCTGTGAAGCAAAGTATCAAAAAAAAGGAAGAACTTTTGTTCTTCCTTTTTTTGTTTTTTTCCGTTTTTTATTATATATTTGCAATGTTAACAAATTTAAAAAAATAATGGGAAGAAAGAAAAAAAGTGAACAAATATTAGAATTTACACCGAGTAAATATCAAGAAAATATTTTTGATTTTATACAACACGGTGTTGGTAATGTTGTTGTTGAGGCTTGTGCTGGTAGTGGTAAAACATCCACTTTAGTAAAAGCAATTAGTTTAATTCCTGAAAACAAACGCATTTTATTTTGTGCGTTTAATAAAGAAATTGTTAAGGAGTTACAGACAAAGGTCGGTAAAAGAAATAATGTTGATATTAAAACAATTCATAGTTTAGGGTTTAGTATTTTAATGAGAAATTTTCACGGTATTGATGTCGTTCCTCATAATACTAAATATCGTGAATTTGTTATGAACAACATTTCTTATCTTTCTAAAGTTAATACTTATGCTTTAGGTAGAAAACGATTTTTGAAATTTATTAATAACATTTGTAGTTTAATTGATTATAGTAGGTATAACCTTTTCGACACTCACAAAGAAATAGAAAAGTTAGTTGTAAGACATGATATTGACATTATTGGTGACGAAATAGATGTTGTGATTCAAGCATTAGAATGGGGTAAAAACAACATAGACCGTGTTGATTATGGCGATATGGTATGGTTGCCAAATGTTTTATATTTAAAGACTTATGGTTTTGATTATGACTATATTTTTGTTGATGAAGCACAAGACTTAAGTGCTGTACAACGAGAATTGTTAATGAAATGTCAAAAAATGGGTACTCGTTATGCGTTTTTTGGAGACGAAAATCAAAGTATTTATAATTTTGCTGGTGCAGATATTGAATCATTTAGAAAATTAAAGAGCATACCAAATACAATATCATTACCATTATCAATTTCATATCGTTGTGCTGAAAATATTGTTAAATTTGCACAAAATTATGTTTCTACAATTGAACCAAATGGAGATGGTAGAAAAGGTGAAGTTTCCCATCATGGTAAATTAGAAGATATTCTTGATGGTGATATGGTGTTGTGTAGAAATAATGCGCCTTTAGTTAGATTATATACCGATTTTATTAAAATGGGGCGTAAATGTTTTATTAGAGGTAAAGATATTGGAGTAAATTTAATTCATTTGTTAGAAAGCGTTGAAGAAGAAGAATTAAATGTTGATTTAATGAAAGTTGGTGTTTTTATTAAATTATACCAACACCTTTTTGAAATACGCAATCATGAAATGATAATTAGTGGGTTAGATGAAGTGACTGTTATGAATAGTAGTAAATTATCTAATCGTTTAGATATGATTCATACATTAGAAACTTTATCTGAAGGAATAAACAGTAAGCAAGAACTGATTGCTAAAATTGAAAGTATTTTTAGTGATAAGAAAAAAGAAGGTATTGCGTTATCAACAATACACAAAGCAAAAGGTTTGGAAGCAAATAATGTTTATATTGCTTGTCCTACATTAATGCCAAGTAAAAGCGCAACACAAGATTGGGAGAAAGAACAAGAGCATAATCTTATGTATGTCGCATTTACACGTGCTAAGAACAAATTAATATTTTTAGATGGTAGTGAATTTGATTATTTACTTGAAAACACTTCTGAAAGTATTGAATCAATTGAAAGACAAGTTAATTTTATATTAGGATGTAGTACTACTTTTAAAGTGACGACAATTAAACAAGCATTGGAGATTGCTGAAAAATCTAAAAAAGTAGAAAATATATTAAAGACAAATAAAACAATATTAGGTTCAACAACAAAAAAAAATGTTGAAACAAAATTAAGTAGTTTACAAAATAAGCGTTTGATAAAGCGCAAATAAAAAATATATGGTGGAAAATGAGTATAAAAATTTTAAAATTTTCAAGTACGTGGTGCGCACCTTGTAAAGCGATGCAACCAATTTTTGATAAAGTAAGTAAAAACGAAGAGTTTAAAGATATTGAATTTTGTTCTTATGATATTGAGAATGATGATGATGGGGTGGAATTAGTTGAAAAATACAATATTCGTAATATTCCAAGTATTGTAATTGTTGATGGAAATAATAATACAATGAAGAAAATCATTGGTTTAGTTCAAGAAAATGAACTTGTAAATATTATTAAAGATACAATTAAATATGAATCATAATATTATTGGTTTTGGTGGACGTTTGGCAAGTGGTAAAACAGAATTAGCAAAAATTTGTGAATTATATGGTTATGAAAAATTATATTTCGCATTGCCACTTAAACAGTTATGTGCTGATTTGTTAGATATTAGCATAGATGAGTTAAATGTATTAAAAAGAAATAACACTCCAATTGACATTACTGTTGGAAAAGATTGGGTGGATATTATACACGAAGAAACGCAAATACCATTTGAAAATATAAACGAATTAATGAATGGTAAAGTTATTCATACTGTACGAGAATTGTTACAAGTTGTTGGTACAGATGTGATTCGTAAATATAATTTTAATTGGCACGTTGAACGTATTAAGTCTATGATTGAAGATGATAAAAAATATGTGATAGATGATGTACGTTTTCCTAATGAAAAAGATATGATAGAACAAATGGGTGGCGTGTGCTGGTATGTTGTACGCCCAACGATGTCCAACATATCTAATCATATTTCTGAAACATCTTTAGAATGGAGACAATTTGACAATGTTATTGTAAACAATCATTCTTTAAATTATCTTAAATACCATTGGGAATTATTTATGCATGGTGGGCACGATAATTCTTTAGAGAAAAGAAGAAAAGTTTATCTCCAAATATTAGGAAATGACAAGATTGTTGGAAATATTGGTGATTTGATTGTTAATATGCATCATATGGATGGGGAAAGTAAGAGTTTTACATTAAAAGATGCATTATTTATTCATGAAGATGAATTTACATATACACCTAAATTTATTAATAATACTGAAATAGAGAAAGTTAGTTTTGACGAGGAATCAAAATATGCTACAGTATTATATAAAGATAATACCATAGAAATTGTTAAAAATTGTTTTTTAATTGAAGATTTGAAAAAATATATCTAAATTTATTTGTTATTCTTGAATATATTTCGTACCTTTGCATATAATTATAAGAAAACGAAATATGCATATGAAACAGAAAAGAAAAACAAATGAGCAAGACATTGCAATTAAAGCAATGAAAAAAGCAAATCGTGAGATTGAACTTGAAAGAAATGGTGGTAGATGGATTGCAGTCAATAGACCGCATAAAAATTTAAAAAAATATGATAGAAAAAGGGATAAAAAGAATTTTGAATTCAATTTATCCCTTTAATTTTTTATCCTATGTTTTTTAATTCTTCTAATAGTTCTTCAAATGACATTACTGGATATTTATCATTTTGTTTTTCATATACATGTCTATATTTATCTACATAAAAAACTATATCACCAATTTTAACCATTGCTTTTCCTTTATTATCAAATTTTGATGCATTATCAAACCAAGATTCTGGAAACAAAATATTTTTTTTATCATCCATAAAATTATATTTTCCATCAATTTTTCTTTGAACAACCATAAATCCATTAATGAAACGATAATTTTGTGGATTCATATAATAATTAGAATCAGAACCTAAAAATATAATAGGGTCATGGTCATTTGCTGAATTATTTAATGTTGATTGAGAAAAATATTTTTTACTCCAAGTTTTTGCACCATCAGTTGAATATGCCAAAGGTATTATTGCTTTAAAGTCACGAATAATCGCAACATCACCGTCATTTGAACCATGGAACACGAAACCTCTAATATCGTATTTATTTAAATTATCATCAGCTCTACAATGCATTCCTCCCAATACTTCTAATAATGCGGCAACATTCATTGCAGTACGTGGTGAAGTTGTTTGAATAATTGTGCTGTAATAAGGACTTTGTTTAATATATTCTAATACCGTTGGATATTCAGAAAATAAAATTTCCAATTGTTTTTCTGGATGAAAATTTGCTCCATATACTTTTTGGGCAATTTTTTTGTTACAAATAAAAAATCTTTCATAACTTTTAATACCTAATTTTACAATAGCACCGCCATATAAACTTGCTTTATCTTTACTATTTTGTATAGTTGAATTAAGATTAAAAGTTGTATATACTCCAGTACAATAATAATTACCACCAGCAGTGGCCGCAAATTCTCTTGAGTAACCATTTTTAAAAATTGAAGGCAATCTGTCTTCAAATGCTAATTGATAAACTATTGGTAAATTACTTTGTAACTCACCTTTATCATCAAATTTAACATCATCAACATATTCTTCAATGGTTTCTTGTATAATTTTTTCAAAATTAAATTCCATATAATACTTTTTATTATAAATATTGAATTATATCAATTTTTTCTTATATTTTAATAAGAAAATAATACTAAAATTATGGAACTTAATAAAATATATAATATTGATTGTATTGAAGGATTAAAGCAACTTGAAGATAATTCTATTGACTTAATAATCACATCTCCACCATATAATAAGATGGGCTTGAATGGTTTTCAAAAAGGTAAAAAATGGCATGGAACAATCATATATGATAATGATATTAATTCAGATAATATGAATGAAGAGGATTATCAAAATTGGCAAATAGATTTTTTAAACGAATGCTATAGAGTTTTAAAGAAGGATGGGTCAATGTTTTATAACCATAAAAATCGCATTCATAAGGGTACTATTATTTCACCTTATCAATGGTTATTTAAAACACCTTTCTTAATAAGACAAGAAATTATATGGGATAGAGGCAGTACTCATAATGTAAATAGATGTAGATTTTTACCAACAACTGAATTAATTTTTTGGCTAACCAAAAGTCCATCTCCACGTTTTGATAGAACTTTAGATACTCCATTTAAAAACGAAGTATGGTCTTTCCCATTCCAAATCAATACTGAACATCCAGCACCTTTCCCATTAGAATTACCTGATAATATTATTCATTGTGTTGCAAAAGGAGAAACAATAACAGTATTAGACCCTTTTATGGGTGGTGGAACAACAGCAATGGCTGCTATTAAGCATAATTGTAATTATATTGGTTTTGAAAAAGCGGAAAATTATTGTAAAATGGCTGAAAAAAATATAGAAAATTATATAAAAGAAAAAGAGACTTGTTAATCAAGTCTCTTTTTCTTTTCTTATTAAAACTTATTTATTGAAATTATTTTCTAAAATTCTGTTGACACTTTCTTTAATTATATTGTATAAATCACATTCACTTAATCTTATGATTTGCTTCTTATTTTCTTTTATTAAATTATTATATTTTTTAATACTTTCTCTTAATTCAGCATAAGATTTAGAATACATTTCTTTCGCTTTTGCCATGAAACTTTGTGGGTCAATTTGTACAACATAACTACCACTACCTACTTGTTGCGCTAATTTGCTATTCCAAAAGAATATTTTTTCACCATTTACACTTGCAACAACAAATAATATACTATCATACATTAATTTTAAAACTTTAAATTTCAATTGTTTCAATTCTTGTAAGTAAGATTGTATTTGTTCGTCAGTTGCATTTACTTTCTTTAATGCGCTAACTCCATCAGCATCACCTGATTTTGCAACGATGTTTTGAATTGCATTTTTAGAAATACCACCTTTTAATTGACCATTAGTGTCAACCAAGAAATATTCAGTACTTCTATTTTGAATTGTTGCCCCATTTTGGTGAGAATATAAACGACCTTGCGTATTGTCAGTACTACCAACAGAAACACTACCTTTACCATAATCTTGTTTCATATCAGTACTGTCTTTTCTATTTGGAGTACCACCATATTTTGTAATTAAAGCGTCACGAGCATCCGCATATTTACCATAGTTTTCGCCATATTTTTCTTCACTTTGCCAATGGAATTGAATTTTACTCATTTTTACAACGCCATTATAAGGGAATTTTTTAATAGAACCAGATTGGTATTGTTTTAAGGTATCATAATATTCATCATCACCATCAGTACGATTAGAATCTAAATCACTACCAAAAGCATCTGCATCAACTCCACGCAAAGTCTTTTTTACTTTTGCTGAACTTAAATAACAAACCGTAGCAAAACAACCATCTTTAATACTTGACATAATGTCAATAAATTCATTTATATCATATACTTTTCTTGCCATAATTAAATTCTTTTTAATGTGTTATAAAAACTTTCTTTTATTTGATTTATTTTTTCTTGTTTTTTAGTATAAGATTCTTCCATGTTTTCAACAGAATCTTCAACACCTAACATACTCATCAATTCTTCAACAGATTGTATATAAGGTATTTGTGCTTCGTTCATGCTATTCTTGCTTTCTTGACGAGGTAAATTCTTATTAATCATAGATACAATTTCATTAATAATATCACGTAATTCAAAATAAAATTTAGGACTAAAATCACTACTTGCTATATCACTTGCAACTTTTTGAGGATTTAAACGAGTTAAAATTAAAACAGCTGTTAATGTAGATTGAATACCAACACGTCTATTTTCAGCTCTAACTATTTTTGCTTTTTCTTCAATAAGTTTATCAGCGATTTTCATCACCATATCTTGAAAAGCACGTTCAAAATCTTCTTCTGGAGCACCATCTTTTGGACAATAAACTTTTATATCAGGATAGTTTTGAGCAAGACTATTGTATAATGCTTTAGTGATTAACATTACATTACCATTTTCATTATGGTAAATCGCATCAACCGCTTCTTTTGAACCATAACCATTTTTCATTTTATCTTGTACGGCAACGTCATTTAATTCACCTGTTAAGTTATTTTTAAAACCAGCAGTGCTATTAAATAAATCTTCAAAACCTTCTCTTACAGTAGTTTGAGATACGTCAAACACTTTTACATATTTGTAACCACCTTCAGCATCACCAGCACGTGCAGATACTTTAATGTAATCTTTTTGTTGTGGAGATAAGTCATTATAACGTGTTCCATTTTTATAACCTGCTCTACTCATTACGTCTTTCACTTGGTGAACAGTCTTGTCTTTAGGAACTAAAATAACCAAAGGTTGAGCATCGTCATTAACACTACGATTATATTCATCTTGCCATTGTTTTGATGTTTTTACAAAAGTTGCAGATGGCATGTCTTTTTTTATCTTCATAGCATTGTTTAACGCTAATTTCCATCCATAAGTAGAATCACCCATATAATAAGGAGAAATTGATTTAACCAATGATTGCATTTCTGGGTCATCCAAACGTTTAATGAATTCCATCCAAAGTTCATCAATACTTGCTTTAGCAGATTTCATTTCATCTTGTGTAACAACATTTTTTAAACCAAGTTTCAATTCTTTCATCATATCTTCAATAGAAGGCATTAAATAATGACCAGTAGAATGAAGATATTCTAATGCTCTAACAATTGGTGCAGTATTTGGAGCATCCCAAGTAGATGGCTTGTCAGTAGATAATGCAATTTCATTATCACGAACTAAAGGTTTAGAAATCTTTTTAAGAGCTTCAATATCTTCTAGTAATAAATTTTTAAAGTTAATCCATGATTTTCTAACTTGCTTATTAAACATATTAGAAATCTGTCCGTCAACCGAATATTTTAATCTAATTGGTTTCATATTTTTTTTTGTTATTATTTTTTGTCTTTATAATAATAAATACTAAATATTTGATATTTATTATTATATAATAAATAATTTTTTTCTATGAAGACTAACATTTTAAATTACATTAATAAACTTCAAGCATATAAAACTGCAATTAAAAACTTACACTGGAGCAGTAAACATATGTCAGAACATAAACTATTAGATGAAATCGCTGATAGTGTTGCAAACAATCAAGATGAAATCGCAGAGATGTGTCAAGGATTATATGGTAAGATTCAATTAAATGAATTAAAACCTAAAAGATATAAAATAACAAATAGCAAAAAAATGTTATTTGATTTGTTAAGAGATACTAAATCATTTAATTCATCAATAAAAGGAAGAGAATTAACAGGAGTAAGAAGCGTTGTTGAAGCATTTATTGGGGAAATTAATAAATTTGTTTATCTCATGGATATGTGTATAAAAGAAGATATTAAACGAAACTTTAAATCTTCTTTGAACGAATCTAATTCAATTATAAATGAAACATTGCTAAGAGAAACTATTCAAAAAGCAATTAAAAAATCATTAAATGAGGGTTCATATGACATGAATGGAAATTTTGATGCAGAACAACATAATGCTGATTTAAGATATAGATTAAAAGATGAATTAAACAACTTCAATGAATCATTAAACGACACATTAACATCATTAGACCGTATTGCACAAATGGCAACCGATGAAAAAATTAAAGGAAGAACAAGAATTATTATTAATGCTTTATTAAATGCTGGACGTGAAATGCGAGAAGTAAATCAATTAATTAATGCTGATAGATGGGATGCAGAAGTATAAAAAAAAATGAGAACGATTATCGTTCTCATTTTTTTATGCATTATTTTTTACCTTGTGTCCATCTTGCAAATCTCGCTTGCTGTTGGTCATATCCTTGTGGTTTCAAACAAGCATATAACAATGTTGCTTTGTCAATTTCTAAACCAACTTTAGCATTCATTTGAACTCTTTTGCTCATACCACTTAAATCACCATTAATAATGTCAAATTTAAGTTTCTTTGCATCTTCCACATTAGGGAGAATAATATGAATACCATTATTCAAACTTCTATATGTATATAAAGGTTTAATACCATGATATTTAATAATCGCTAATGCCATATCAATATCTTTTGGGTCATCAGAATCTACATCAACAAAACATAATGGACGTGATGGGTCATCAAAACTACGACCAGCAGCCAACGCTTTGGCATTCCAACCAAATTTATCACCCATATCACGATGTCTTTTCATACGAGATAAATTGATTTGTGTCCATTTGTCAATAACACTCTTTGAACGAGCATTCAAATAAATATACGCTCTTGCGTTCTCTCTTTTACATAAATCCTTAATTTCAGTTTCAGCATTTAAAAATTCATCTAAACCTTCAAAATAATATTCTTTCAAATATTTGCAAGCATTATATTTTGATTTCTGACATGGATTGTCTTTATCCCTCTTAACAATTTGAACAAAATATATCGTATCTTTGTAACGTTTAAAATTTAAAATGTTACCAATGGCACTGAAATTATCAACCTCTACAGAACCATCACTCATTTCAGTTCTGTCCTCATCAACAACTTCATTAATATATCTTTTTATAACATCTTTAACAGTGCTTTCAATTAAATCTTTCATAATAATAATTTCAAATGATTTTTATTATAAATATTATCTAAATTATATTTTTATTCTTCTTCATCATCAATAACTTCTTCATTACTGTCATACATATCAATCTTAACCCTTTGGTCATGCTTATTGTACGCATAAAGTGTATCATCCTCATCTGAATTAACTTCAACATCCCTTAAATCATAAAATACACTTTCGTAATTCCAATTTAATATGTCAGAGTATCCATTAACTTTTTTAATCTCAATAACATCATAAGAAATTGATTCCATATATTCAATCATATTAGCATCCTTGCATTGATATTGATGAACACCATTGTTTTGCAATACACATCTCTTACCATCATCATAGGTGACATCAAAGAATAATATGTCATCTTCATCATAACCATATTGATTCTTAATAAGAGATATTTGAACAGCATTACTTACCATAGCATATAAAGAATTCTCATCAATAACTAATAAAGTATATAAACCTTGAACATTAGGAACAATACAATAATGATGCTTATATAACATTCTATACCATTGCCTCATTTCTTCAATGCCACCATTACATATAATACCACCACAAACATTCTCATTGTTACCCTTATCATATAAACGATATATGGTCTCATCATCCTCATCTTGAATCATTACGTACTCATAACCACTATCTTCTAAATAGAAGAAGTCAATCCATACCTCAAATAATTTGTTAGATTCTTCAACGTTCTCTCTATACCAATTACATAAACCCTCACTCAATTCACAACTTTCAGCAACAGGAGAATCAATCGCTTCATCATTCTCATTCATAAAACTATCACTCTCAAAATGGAATTGATACTTACAATTGTTTAATTTATCAATGTTAATATATAAAAAACCTTGGTCATTATAATGATTGAACATATTATTGCTCTGCTCAGCCGCAGT